>Ga0182024_10006170_pt1 | contig 26433 bp, 31 predicted proteins | sample P32metaG_FD_120480 | JGI IMG/M metagenome (GOLD analysis project Ga0182024, IMG submission 120480) | Permafrost microbial communities from Stordalen Mire, Sweden - P3-2 metaG (Illumina Assembly) | ecosystem: Environmental > Terrestrial > Soil > Wetlands > Permafrost | place: Sweden: Stordalen... | reverse complement strand
GGTGAACATGCCCAACGAGGCAACCGTCGAGGACATCGAGCGCGCGTACACCGATGGTTGGAAGCTCGGGCTCAAGGCGGTCGCGATCTACCGCGACGGCAGCAAGAAGAGCCAGCCGCTCGCAACGAGCATCGACAAGACCACCGGGCATCGCGTCCAGGTCGTCGAGCGTCCGCTGCGCAAGCGCCTTCCCGCCGAGCGCACCGCGATCACGCACAAGTTCGAGGTGGGTGGCCACGAGGGCTACATCACCGTCGGCCTCTACGAGGATGGCACGCCCGGCGAGATCTTCCTGCGCATGGCCAAGGAGGGTTCCACGGTCAGCGGGCTGATGGACTCGTTCGCCACCGCGGTGTCACTCGCGCTCCAGTACGGCGTGCCCCTCCCGGCGCTCGTCGACAAGTTCTCGCACACGCGCTTCGATCCGCAGGGATTCACGCGCAATCCGGAGATCCCCATCGCCAAGTCGGTGATGGACTACATCTTCCGCTGGCTCGCATCCCGGTTCCTGCCCCAGGAAGAGCGCGATCGCCTCGGCATCATTCGCCGCGAACCGGACGGCAGCGTCACCGAACCGGTGTCGGCCGCTGACGCGGAGATCGAAGCCATGGCAACGATTCCGATAACGCCTGCGGCGACCGCGCGCAAGCCCGTGACCGCGATTCCAACGATCAGCGCCGGCGCCTTCATCAACCAGGAGGACGCACCAACCTGCAGCGACTGCGGCAGCCTCATGGTGCGCAACGGCGCCTGCTACAAGTGCCACAACTGCGGAGCGACGAGCGGCTGCAGCTGATTTCCTAGCACCTCCTCCCCTCTCGCCCGGGCCGCCTCCGAAACGCTTGGAGGCGGCCCTCTTATTTGTTCGGCGTTGACACGGCAGGTTCGTAAGTGTTAGCTTACGGTGCGTGGCAACTAACCAACTTGCTGGATGGTCCGTTCTGGGCGATCGCACCAGGCGCACCATCTTCGAGCGGCTCACCAATCGCCCATCTGCTGTCGGCGACCTCGCCAAAGGCCTGCCGGTCAGCCGGCCGGCCGTCTCGCAGCACCTCAGGGTGCTCAAGGAGGCGGGGCTCGTGGTCGACCGGCCCGCCGGCAACCGCCGCATCTACGCGATCAATCCGGACGGTCTCGGCGAACTGCGCGCAGAGCTCGATCGGTTTTGGACCAGTGCAATGACGGCGTACAAGGCCGCCGTCGAGCAACCCGACGAGGAGAAGACATGACCACGCCAGCAGCAGCAACGTCCATCCGCCACCAGATCGTCGTCGAGGCGCCGATCGAGCGCGCGTTCTCGGTGTTCACGACAGGCTTTGGGAGCTTCAAGCCGCCGGAGCACAACATCCTTGGTGTGGATATCGCGGAGACGATCTTCGAGCCGCGCGTAGGCGGCCATGTCTACGACCGGGGTGTCGACGGCAGCGAATGTCGCTGGGCGCGGGTGCTCGCGTACGAGCCGCCGAACCGAGTGGTGATCAGCTGGGACATCAGCCCGCAATGGCAACTCGAGACCGATATCGAGAAAACCAGCGAGGTCGATGTGCGATTCATCGCCGAGGCGCCGAACCGCACACGCGTCGAGCTCGAGCACCGGAACCTCGACCGCCACGGCAACGGTTGGGACGCGGTCCGCGACGGCGTCGACGGCGCGGCCGGATGGCCGCTCTATCTCCGCCGATTCGCCGGCGTCGTGGCGAAGTAACTGCCGCTCGACTGAAGGCGGCCCGCTGTTACGCCTGCGCTGCCGCCGACTCCCGATCGTCGAGGAATGCCCACCAGGCATCGGCGGCGGCGCGCGCCGCCCCGACCACTCGGCGTTCCGAGAGGTCGAGCGCTGCCAGAGCCTCGATCCCCCATTGCGCGTGGTCCACGTCCATGGTCGCGTGGATATCCCAGAAATAGGTGCCGGTCGCATCGAGCCCGTAGTGCCGGCGCAGCCCGCTTGCCTTTGACGTCGCGATCCCGGGCGCCTGCATCTCGTACGCGACAACAGCGGCCAATCCTTCGGCGCCGCTCGACGCGGTCAGCGATCGGTACGTGTCGAGAAGCCTCTCGGTACCAACGGTGGCCGGCGCATCTTCCGCGCCGACCGCGTCCGCGAACCGTGCGAACGCAGCGACGTGCGGCTCCGGATTGCCTTCCTCATCAGCGAGGTTCTGCGACACGAGGTCGGTGGCCGGCCCCGGCTCGAGGCCGCTGAGCAGTTCCCGAAGCAGGCTGGGCAGCGCTGTTTCGAAGTAGCGATACTGCGCGGCGTACGCGCCGAGCTGGCCGGGTTGCAGCGTTCCCGCCTCCCAGCGCAGGTAGAAGGGATGGGTGAGCAGCTGGCGGTCGGCAAGCGCGACGTCGAGGGCGGCTCTCAGTTCATCAGCGTTCATGGCAGTCCCCTGGATAGGGCGAGTGGACGACGGCCCAAAGGGTACGTCGACAGGGAGGCGATGCGACTCGCCGCGAGGGCCGCCCTCCGAAAAAGGCCCGAGACGGCCCCGTCAGGCGTCGGGGTGCAGCGGTCTCCGCGCGACCCCGTCAAGCTCCCGCTTGATCACCGCATAGCACTCGCAGGACACACGTTCCAGGCCATCCCGGTCGACGATGGTCACGTGTCCTCGCGTGTACCTGATGAGCCCGGCGCGCTGAAGGATGCTGGCGGATACCGACACCGTCGAGCGCCGGGCCCCGAGCATCTGTGCAAGGAATTCCTGCGTGATCATGAAGTCATCCGCCTCGACACGGTCGTGGCTCATCAGGAGCCAGCGGCTGAGGCGCTCTTCGCTCGAGTGGAGCCGATTGCACGCCGCCGCCTGAGCGATCTGCCCGAACAGCGCCTGTGTATACCGGTCGACCAGCGTCTGTAAGGAGCGGCTGTGCCCGAGCCATTCGACGAAGACACCCGCCTCGAGTCGAAGGCCATGGCCGGCAACCTGCGTGATGGCTCGCACCGCGAACCCGCCGACCGGCAGGACGAGAGGCACTCCGACGATTCCCTCGTTACCGACGGTGGCCACCTCCACGACTGCACCGCTGTACAGCGGAGTGACCAGTGAGATGACCCCGTCAGTCGGGAAGTAGACGGCGTCAATCGGGCCACCGGGTTCGAACAACACCATTCGAACATCGAGAGTGACGATTGTCGCCGCCTCCAACAATTGCAGTCGTTCCACCGCGGGAAGGGCGGCGAGAATGCGATTCTGGCGCTGGGGTACGCAGTCAGGGCCTGTGATGTTCAGCCTTCCAAAACAGAGAACGCGGGGTCCGGATTACAAGCACCCACCGAGGACGATTCGGCGGCAGATCCGTCTTGTCACCGCGTCGCGCCAGCCGTCTTCTGTACGTGCGAACGCTATTCATCTTAAGTTTGGGCGTTATCTGGCATCAACGGAATAGACGTCATATCACGTGGACCTAGGCAGAACGTCACGAGCCTGTCCAGTGGCAACCTCCAGCGATACGCGATCGGTGAGATCAGCAATGGACATGGCGCGGGCGAAGAGATAGCCCTGGCCGAGAACGCACCCGAGGTCGCGCAGCGTTGCCGACTCAGCCTCGGTTTCAATGCCCTCGGCGATCATGGTCGCTCCGATTGCGGAGCTCAACCCCAGTATTGCGGATGCCATATGGCGCGATTCCATCCGCTTGTCAATGTCGGTGACGAATGCACGATCGAGCTTGATCACATCGACAGGGACTCTGCTCAGACGCGCAAGCGACGAATATCCGGTGCCGAAATCGTCGAGCGCCACCTTGACTCCGGCGGAGTGCAACCGCTCGAACGTCTGTCGAATGTGCGGGACATCATCCATGAGCACGCTCTCGGTCACTTCGACCGTCAAAGCGGTCGGCGGCAGCATGGTTTGCTCGAGCACCTCTTCGAGCCATTCCCAGAACAGCCCGCCCGTCAACTGTCGCACCGAGATGTTCACCGAGAGCTGGATGCCGTGCTCGAGCTGGAGGGTTCGAGCATCCGCGCATGCCGTGGTCATCACCCACTGTCCGATCTGGATGATCAGCCCGCTCTGCTCGGCGATCGGGATGAACTCCCCCGGCGCGACGGCCCCGCGATCCGGGTGAGTCCACCGGAGCAGGGCTTCAGATCCGACCGTCAGCCGGCGACCGAGATCGACGATGGGCTGGTACGCAACGCTGAGCTGGCCGGCCATGAGCGCAACTCGCAATCCTGCCTGGATGACGAGTCGATTCTCCGCCTCGAGACGCATGGCCCGGTCATACACGCGGCACTGGTCGAGGCCCGCATCCTTGGCCCGGGACAGCGCCCAGTCGGCATTGCCGATGAGCGTCGACGACGCTCCGACCATCTGCCTGATGGCAACCCCCACCCCTGCAGTCACTCTAAGCAGACGGCCGTCCACATCCATATCCGCGCCGAGCACGGTGCGGATGACCTCAGCACCGGCCGTGGCATCAGCCGGTACGGAGTCGGCAGGCAGGACCACCGCGAACTCATCGCCGCCGTTTCGCGAGACCATCGCTCCCGGAAACGCCTTCGACAGGCGACTGGCGACCTCCAGAATCACCGCGTCGCCCGCAGGCAGTCCCATGCCTTCGTTGATGAGCTTGAAATCGTCAATGTCGACAAGAAGCAGCGATCCCGGGCCTTGCTCGGTGAAGGCCAGAGCGTTGAGGTGCTCGATGAGCGCTGAACGGCCGGGAAGCCCGGTGAGCGGATCGTGCTGCGCGATGAACAGCCGAAGGTCTTCAGCTTGATGCCGCGTTGCCTCAGCGGACACCTCGGCGGTCACGTTGGTCGAGACCGAGATGACCCCGATCACCGTGGAAGCGTCGTCGCGGATGGGTCCGTGCAGGCTGAGGTAGGTCTCACCATTCACCACCGTCCGGGTGGTCGACTCGTATCCCAGGAGAGCGTTTCGAAGCGCCACAAGCGTTGGCCGGTGCGACGTGAATTCGCGCACGTGTCTCCCGATGAATACCTCGGGAACCGTTCCGTGTTGCGACAGGCCGCCGGCAACATACGTGAACCGGAGGTTGGTGTCGAAAGCCGTGAAGGTCATGGGCAGTGCCGCTATCGCGCCATCGATCAGCGCCTGGCTGCGCCACTCCAGGTTGTCGGAGGCCCGCTGCCGGGTTTGATCCTGAAGGCTGACGAGAAGTCGAAAGGCTCCATCCTCATCGCGCATCACCGCGGTGGTCGCGAGCGCTGGAAGGATGGTGCCGTCCCGGCGTTGGAGAAATCGTTGCGCGACATATCCTTCGGACGCTGCGTCGCTGACACGTTCGAGGATATCGTTGGCCGGGCTCTGTCCCAGCGGAAATATCACCGCGAGGTCCTGGCCGACCAGTTCGTCGACGCCGAATCCCACCATCGCGCAGAACGCCTTGTTGACGACGTCGATTCGGAATGACGGGACATCGATGACGAGTTGACCGACTGCGCTGCGCTCGAACAGCGACTCGTAGAGATGCTTCCCTTCCTGCAGGGCGGCGGCATGAGCGGCCAATCTGCTTGGGTTGAGCCTTCGCACCCCGTCAGTCATGGAGCCGAAAGTCGAGTCGCGAAGAGGTTGGTGTGAACCGATGCGACTCGCTGACAGTCGTCATCGACTCCAGTGTGGCCCCCCAATGGTCGCATCGGCGTAGACGACGTATCACGTTGGTATAGACGGAGTGTCACGGCGAAGTCGTGATTCGGATTGCACGTCGCCGATCACGCTCGGTGCCCGGTCGCACCATCTCCCGGTCGGACAGGTCTTCTCACCCCGCCGCGCCACAGAGCAAGGAGCTCCCGCTGGGAGTGCACACCGAACTTCTGGAAGATCGCACTCAGGTGGTTCCGCACCGTGGCCTGGCTCAGATACATCTCCGCCGCGATGGTCGGCACACGCTCTCCGCCGAGCAGTCGAGACGCGATCTCCCACTGGCGAGGCGACAGCTCGGGAGCGGCCGGAATCGCCAGGTGTGCGGCCGTCTCGATGAGGGGGGCGAGCGCGCCCGCTGCCTCGATCTGCGCTGCAATTCGCCGGAGGTGCCCGGCGAGCTGGCTGGTCCCGGTGGAATCGTGCGCGTAGGGCTCGATGGACGGCATGGCGATCAATGAGAAGGGCAAGCTGCCGTCGCCCTCCAGGGCCGTGATCACAGCCTGCACCGTTCGCCAGCTGCGGTCTTTGCGCAGCCGAATTCGAACATCGGCGCTCCTGTCGGTGGTTGCCCGCGCGAACGCCAGGAGTAGGGCGGCCAGGTCATCCCGGTGCGTGAGCTCCAGGATGGACGAGGCGAGCAGCTCGCGAGAGGGTCGACCAAGGACGGTGCCGGCATTCGCGCTGACGTAAGCGATGCGCCAGCGGTCGTTCAGGGTGATCTGCACGTCGTCAAAGTCGAAGCCGGCCCTGGTCCGAGAGTTGGGGGCGGCGTCTCCACCGATCGCTGCGTTCTCGTCTTCTGAAACCTCAGAGGCGATCAGGAGCCCGAGGTCGGGACCGCTGCTGGAACGGACAGCCCAACCGGAGATCTGCAGTTCGACGCTGGAACCGTCCGACCTCCTGAACCGGCGCCGGCCCCGGATCCCATCGAGCATCCGCTCCCCGACCAACCGAAATGTCTGAGCGGCCTCCTCCGGGCGTTCCGAGACCGAAAGGTAGTCGAGACCGACTCCCCCTTCGGCCGTTGTCCCGAAAAGCTCCGCTGCCTTATCCGATATCTCGACGAAGCGTGTCGTGGAGAGTTGGACGAGGCCAATCGCCAGGGGGCTCGTGCGAACCGCCTCCCGCCACATCGCGACCCAGCGAGCGTGGCGATCGTCCCTCTCTGTGGATTGCGATTGGCTGGGGTGGTCCACGGCTCCTTCCTTGCGCGAGCCGCCCAGGCTCGGTTTGCTCCGTTCTAGTCAATTGACAGTGTCATGTGACATAATACCAGAACGCGGGTCTGCAAGTCCGTTCGTACCGAGAGTGGAGAATCAAGGACATGGGGTCGTCGCGAATCGGGCAGTCGCTCAAGTCAGCGCGTGAGCGTTTGGGCTGGAACCGCGAAGCGCTCGCGTATCAGTCGGGCCTCAGCGTCGCGGCGATCGCACAGATTGAATCTGGCCGCCGCCAGGAGGTCCGTGCCAGCAGCCTGCTTGCTCTTGCGAATGCACTCGGGGTCAGCGTCGACTATCTCGTCGGCGGCAGGGCCACGGTCTCTCCGGCGCTCCTGAAACACCGGGTCCTCGAGTACGGGTCCGATGACGAGTACCTGGCGGCCACGATTCCGTTTCTGATGGAGGGGATCGCACGCTCTGACTGTGTCCTGACGGTCACGGCGAGGCGTTATATGAACCTTGTTCGTGACGCCCTTGGGGACAATGCGCAGCACGTCGAGTTCCTGGACGCGTCAGAGTGGTACAGCTCCCTCAGCAATGCAGCGAGCGGATACCGCGCCTTCCTGACGGAGCGGTTCGAACGCGGTGCTCCGTGGATTCGCATCGTCGGAGAGCCGGTGTGGGCCGGGCGATCGGAGACACAGTTGGCGGAGTGGTTCCGTTACGAGTCGATCATCAACGTCGCGTTCGCATCGTCGCCGGCAACCATTGTGTGCACCTACGACACGCGTTCCGTGCCCGAGAGCGTGCTGTCCAACGCACGTCGCACGCACCCCGAAGTTGCCGGCGCCGACTTGATCACGAACCCCAGCTACGCCAACCCCGAGGACTTCCTGCTGAACCTGGAGTGATGCTCAGCGCGCCGGAGCGGGGGCGTCTCCTTCGGCGGCTCGCCTGGCCCTCGGGTCACCGCCCCGGCCCCGAAGCAGCGCTGCGAAGAGCACCGCCAGCAGCGCTCCCGCCACTGGGCCGACAACATAGACCCAGGTGTGCGTCAGGTCTCCACGGATGAGGTCTGGCGCGAATGAGCGCACCGGATTCATCGATGCGCCGCTCAGCGGGTTCGACCACAATCCGGCCAGCGCGATGTAGGCACCCACAGCCACAGCGGAGAGACCACCAACATTCTGCGCACTTGACGCGGTGCCGAGAATCACACTCACCAGGCCAAGGGTGAGCACCGCCTCGACAAGCATCGCGCGGAAATCGCCGAGCCCGACGGCGGGAATCGTGGCGCTCAGCGTGCTGGGCCGGCCAACCGCCGCCCACAGGAAGAGACAGGCGAGCAGGCCCCCCGCAACCTGCGCGAGCACGTAGCCGGGCACCCTGCGCCACGGGAACTCCGAGCGAAGGGCGAACGCCAGACTCACAACCGGGTTGAGGTGGGCGCCGCCGACCTTGCCCATGAACAGAATGACCGCCATCACCGTGAGGCCGGGCGCGGTGACAGCTGCTGCTCGGGAGATTGGGACGCCCGTCGCCGCTGCGGTGACGCCGGCTCCAGCCGCGGCGAGCACGAGGAGGAAGGTACCGAGCAACTCCGAGAACAGACGGCGCCATTCCCGCGAGGGATCGGTGAAGTCTCGAACCCAGCGCTGCTCGTCAGGGGCTTCGAAGTCGGTGGGTGACGGTGCCCGCGCCATCGGTTTCAAGGCGCCATCAGACGCAGCCATGACGCTTGATTTTAGGTCGCTGCGTACGCTAGCGTACCGAGCCAGAACTCCTGATGAATCTGCGATCGGCCCGCGGCGGCGCTGTAGATATGGGTTATGAGGAGGACACCAGGGTGGAGGAAGCTGTGAAGGTCCTTGTGATCGAGGACGACGGCGAAGCTGCTGAGATGTATCGCCTTCGCCTGGTTGGAGAGGGCTACGACGTGGTGGTCGGGTGCGATGGGGAAGAGGGTGTGCGGCTGGCGCTCGCTGAGCTGCCCGACTTCATCTACCTCGACCTGCGATTGCCGAAGCTCGACGGCTTCGAGGTGCTCCAGCGTTTGCGCGGGATGCCCGAGACAGCGCAGATCCCCGTGATCATCCTGAGCAATTACAGCGATCCAGAGTTGCGAGAGCGCGGGTTGCGCCTCGGGGCGCTGGAATTCCTGGTCAAAGCTGATGTGACACCGCGGCAGCTCGCGAACGAGGTTGAGCGGACGACCCGACCGTTGCCGAGCGCCCTCGCCTGAGGGGCTATACTGATAGCGATACTATCATGTAAGGTTGCATAGGTACCGGTAAGTCTCACCGGGCGTGTCGGAGCGGATCTCGATCAGGAATGCCGAAGCACATCACCTCGTGGCGACCGGTACAGGTGCTCATGGCCTACGGCCAGAGCCAGGGCGGCAACTACGCTGCCAGCCTCTCCTTCAACGCGTTCCTGGCCATGTTCCCGCTGATCCTCGGCATGCTCGCGATCGTCGGGTTCGTGGTCAACGACCCGGGACCCAGAGGACCATCTACACGGACATCGTGTCCATCTTCCCCGGCAGTGCTCACGCGCAGATTCTCCAGGCCCTGCAGAAGGTGCATCACAACGCCGGGCTTCTCGGACTCCTGTCCATCCTCGGACTGCTCTGGAGCGGGACCAGCCTCTTCGCCTCCATGGAGTTCGCGCTGACGATGATCTTCGGGACCACGCAACGAGACATGTTCCGGCAGCGCGCCATGGGGCTGATCATGGTGCTGGTCTTCATCGCCGCGGTCCTCTTCGTGGTGGGCGCCAACAGCGCGCTCGCAGCGTCACCCGGTGCCGGCGTCGTCGGCACCATTGCCGGGGCGATTGCGCTCGTCGCGCTCATGATCGCCATCTACCGGTTCGTCCCCAACCGTACGTTCGCGTTGAATGATGTCTGGCCGGGCGCCGTGCTTGCCGGGGTGCTGGTTGAGGTCTTCTCGCTGCTCTTTCCGCTCTACGCAAAGGTCTCCAACGGCTTCGGTACCTACGGGCAGCAGTTCGCGCTCTTCTTTCTGCTCGCGGCCTGGTTGGGATTCATGAGTCAGTTCATCCTCATCGGCGCCGTCTACAACAAGCTGCGTCTTGGCGTTCCGCAGCACGAGGGGATCGTGGCCTCGCCGGCGGAGAACAGCCGCGAGCACAGGGATCCGCACTCGGTGATCGAGGCGCACCGGGCGCGCAGCGCCACTGCCGGGAGGCGCGCGGCGAGCGGCGCCGATGCAGGCAAGATGCCGCCGGCTACAACCGAGCCAGGCCGATAACCCTACGAGCAGAGACTCGAAAGGGCCGCCTCCAAAGGCTGGAGGCGGCCCTTTCTCATGAGGGGGTAAAGGTGCATTTCTGTCGCTCGGCTGCGCCCTACGACCTGCTGAGGCCGTTCACCACGACACGCCGTTCGCGCGCATGACGCAGAGGACGACGAGTGAGCGCGCGCTTGAAGGTGCGGATGCGATCGATGTTCGGCACCGCGATCATTCCGAGTGCCACGAGTGCGGTGGTGCCGGCTGCGAGGTCGATGTTGAGAAGGATTTCCGTTGTGTTCATGTCAGTGCTCCTGTGTCAGCGGTTGTTGATTCGACACTGACGACGCTACGGGCGCGCCCTCCAACGCTTCTTGGAGGTTTCTGGGATTTCCCTCAGCGTTATTCGATGCTAGCGAGCTGCCGCGGATTCGCTCTCATACACCGTCGGATCCGTCATCTGGGCGAGCGCAAAAGCCTCACGGCGCTCGTAGCACGTCCCGCATGTGCCGCAGTGCAATGCACCACCCTTGTAGCAGGACCAGGTTCGTTCGAAGGGGACATGCAGCTCGGCACCGAGCGTGACGATGTCGGCCTTGGTCATCGACAGGAACGGTGTCAGGATCTCAATGCTCGCGAGCCCCTCGACGGCGATGTTCACCATGGTCTCGAACGCGCGCACGAATTCAGGGCGGCAGTCCGGGTAGATGAAGTGGTCACCGGTGTGCGCGCCGAATGCAACCGCGCCGGCACCGCGTGTGACCGCAAGCGCGCACGCGATGCTGAGCATGATCGCGTTGCGATTCGGCACCACGGTGATCTTCATGCTCTCGTCGGCATAGTGGCCGTCGGGGACGGTCACGCTCTCATCGGTCAGCGCCGACCCCGTGAGCACGCTGGTGAGCCCGGCCGCATGGAGATCGATCAGCGTCCAGGGTGCATCGAGGTCTGCCGCCATCTGCTCCGCAAAGGCGAGCTCCTTGCGATGGCGCTGTCCGTAGTCGAAGGAGATGGCGACCAGCGAGTACCCCTGGGCACGCAGCGAGTAGGCCATCGTCGTGGAATCGAGACCACCCGAGACGACCACGACGGCGCGCTGTTCAGCCATCAGGACGCATCGTCAGTCTTGGGTTGCACGATCTCGGATTGTCTCCGATGGCGCCGTTACTCCGATCCGGTTGATCCAGCATCCCCCATGATAGTCAGACTATCATATAATGCGATAGTTCGAATCGCACTAGGAGGTCGAGGCTGTGTTGACACTGATCCTGATCATCGTGCTCGTCGTGCTGCTTCTCGGAGGCGGCGGCTACTTCTGGCGTGCGCGGTGAGAGGCACGCAGTGAAGCGGATCCTGCGCGGTGCCGTCGCCGGGGCGCTGGCGACGGCACCGATGAGTGCATTGATGATTGGGGGGAAGCAATTGGGGCTCATGCGCGGCATGCCCCCCGAGAAGATCACCTCGCGCGTTCTGAGACGCAGTGGCATCCGGCCGAGCAAAGGGCAGCAGGATGCGCTCGCGACCGTCTTCCACCTTGGATTCGGCACCGGCGCCGGAGCCGTCTTCGGCGTCATCGCGCCGAAACCGCTGATCGCGCGCGTCCCGTTGGGCATGGCCTATGGCGCCGCGATCTGGGGCGTGAGCTACATGGGCTGGGTGCCCGCTTTCGGCATCATGCCGGCGGCGGATCGGGATCGCCGCGACCGGCAGATGATCATGCTCGCGGGCCATCTGGTGTATGGAACCGCCCTGGCGCTGCTGGTTGGCCGCCGATCAGATCCAACCCCGTCGCCGGAAGAGCACCAGCTGAGTGATGATCGATATCGCCATCAGTGACAGGCCGATCGCGAACGCCGAACCGGTGTTGATGCGCGTGACCAGCCAGGCGAAGTTCATGCCGAAGAACCCGGTGAGAAATGTCAGCGGCAGGAAGAGGCTTGCCACCACGGTGAGTGCCTTGACGGTCATGTTGAGGCGGTTGGAGACCGTCGACAGGAAGACGTCCATCGCACCGGTGAGCAGGTCGCGGAGCGAATCGACGGTCTCGTACTGACGGATGATGTGGTCATAGACGTCGCGGTAGTACGCGGTCGTCTCGCGGTCCGCCTCGAGCGACAGCGTCACCAGACGCTGGAACATGTCTCGCTGTGCGCCCAGGACGCGTCGCATCTCGACCGCCGAATGCTTCATCTGTTGGAGCAGCGCGAGCTGGCGGTTGTTGGCGTCGCGCAGGACCTCGTCCTGCAGCCGGTCGACCGACTCATCGAAGGTCTACAGCGCCGAGAAGGTGGTGTCCACGATGGCGTCCATCACCAGGTAGGTCAGGAACGACGACTTATGACAGACGCTCACCGGTGACTCCGCGATTCGCAGGTTGAGGTTGTCGAATGACGGCTCGGGCGGCAGATGGACGGTGACCAGGAAGTTGGGGGAGATGTAGAGATGGTGCTCGCGGAATAACACGTCGTCTCCGTTCAGCGCGATGACGAAGACCACGGCGAAGGCATAGCCGTCATACCCATCCAGCTTCGGCCGCTGGTTCTGATGCTTGACGTCCTCGATGGTGAGCTGATGAAACTTGAACGTGTCGGTCAACAGCTTGTAGTCGTCGTCGTCCGGCGCCTGAATGTCGAGCCAGAACGTCTCATGGGATGTGAGCAGTTGCTGGACGGTGGCCACGTCGACCTCGCGGTTGTGACCGTCGGCGGAGAAGAGCGTTCGCATCGCTCAACCATCCCACGTTGGCAAAAAGGGCAGGCGCTCACGGAACGCCTGCCCTACACCCCCTCCCGTGGACGGAAAAGAAAAGAGGCGGTCGGGGCCGGCCGGGCCGCTCATTCTCAGCCCGGCGGTCCCTTACGCCGCTCACCAGCAGTTGTTTGCCTGTGGTACCGACGGCCGCCGTTCGGCCGCAGCAGTCATGACCTTCTGCCGGCCATGAGCTGACGCCACCCCCTGACCTTGATCTCAATGCCGTGTCGCTTTGCCGCCGCACGGATGCGGCGCCAGGCCCGATCGCGCTCCGCGTCGCTCACACCTTCGACCTGGTCGAACCGGGCGATGGCGTTGCGCACATGGGACGCGTCGTTGAGCGGCTCCTTGCGCTCGGCAGAGAAGGCGAATCGACGTTCAGTGGCCATCGGAATGACCTCCAGAGTTGTTATAGCGAACCTATAACTAAGAATGATGCCTGTAGGTACCCGAGAGCGCAAGGCCGGCGACCGGCTGCGCTCCGGGGACGAATCGCCGAAGCGGAGTGGGCCGCCGCGGCGGCCCCTTGGACGGCTTACCGGGTCCTCGAAGTCCGCGAGCTGACGAGCGCGGCCTTGGCGCTCCTGATCGAGGCTGAGAGCGCTCGCGCGGGCGAGACTCCCGTCGTGGACGGCCCCGGCGATGCCCATCGAGGTGACCTCATAGCTATCGGTAAACGTTATAGCGACACTATCAGTATGGGCGGGTGGGAGTCAAGTACCTTGGGCGCGTAACGGCTATGGCGCAATCGCACACTTCATGGCCCCATTCGCGGTGCACGCGACTAGAATCGAAGCCATGACCACCAAGCGATCGACAGGGCGCAGCCCCGGTGCATGCAGCCTCTGCGGAGTCAGCTGTGGCTGTTGAAGCATTGGCTCCGATGTCGGAGCGAATGCTCGACCTCGACAAGCCGCTGTACACGATCAGCGTCGCGGCTGAGATCCTGGCGTCGCACCCTCGCACCCTGATGATGTACGAGACCATGGGTCTCGGCGTTCCGGCGCGAACTGCAACCAATCGTCGCCGCTACACGCAGCGCGACATCCTGACGCTGAGCGCGATTCAACGCCTCACCAGACAGCGCGGGCTGAACATCGCCGGCGCGCGTTATGTCATCAGGTGTCTGCAACTCCTCGACGCGCACAGCATCCCGCGGCCACCTGAGCTGGCCGAGATCGACCTCGACCACGTCCGTCTCTGAGTACGCTGACGCCCTAGCTGTTTGACGGACACCGGGCCGGGGATCACTCCCAGCGCCTGTCGCGCGCGGCGGTGACCACGTCGCGACGACCCTTCGGCGCGTCCACCGTGCCGCGACGCGGAAATTGCGCGCCCGTTTGCCATACTGATATCCATGGTCACAGCTATAGTGATATCGTCAGTAGTACTATTGCGAGCAAGAGCAACCTGCAACCCCGGGAGAGATCATCGATGGGAGAACACGATCCGCAGGCGGTCCAGGAGCTGTTTGCGGCAGAGCCGGTCGAGTCCACGTCGCCCGATGCCGCCAGATGGATGCAGCTGTACGAGGAGCTCGTGGCCATGATGGAGCGTCAACTTGAGGAGACCCGCGCGTTCGCGACAAGCGCGCCCGACGCGATGAGGCAATACCTCAGCCGCGAGAACATCGCCATCCTCGAGGAGGAGATAGAGGCCTTCAAGAGCAGGCTGGCGTACTGGACCACCTCAGGAGCCGGGCAGCAATGACCCACGACCCATCCGAGACGACGACCTCCCCGAGCGACGAGGAGGCCGCACTCGAGCAGGTGGAGCCGGACCGGCTCCTCGACGGTGAGGACGAGAGCAGCCAGCATCTCGACGACGCCGAGCACTGGGTCAAGGTCTATAGGGAGTTGCTCGAGTTCAAGCGCTCGGTGCTGGCCACCACCGAGGAGCACGTCGGGACCATGGAAGCTGACGCCAGTAACGAGGTGCAGAAGACCGATCTCAAGGCGCTGCATGCTGAGGCGCTTCGCTTCGAACGCCGCCTCGTGTACTGGCGCAGTCGCATCTCCGCCCTTCAGGAGGAGGCCGACCTCACCAGGGGCTGATCCGTCCGCGCTCGATCAGCTTACGGGCAGGCCGTTCCAGCTGAGCAGCGCAGTCCAGGCGTTCTCGTAGCCGAGCATCGACGGTGAAGCGGTCGCGAGTTGCAGACGCTGCGCCGCGCGCGCCGGATACTCGAGCCACAACGCCGTGAGGATGCGCAGCTGGTGACCGTGGCCGAAGAGCAGCACGTCACCGTCCACCGCTCGTGCGCGGGCGAGCACTCGCTGCGCGCGGGCTGCGACATCATCGATCGTCTCGCCGCCGATGACGCCGTCGTCGAACAGCGTCCATCCCGGTATTCGCTCCTGAATCTCCGTGCCCGTCAGTCCGTCGAACTCGCCGTAGTCCCACTCGATCAGATCAGGATCGACGACCGCTCGATCCCCGAAGCCGGCGATCGCGCACGTCTCGCGTGCGCGCTGCAAGGGGCTCACAAATACCGCCGCGAAGGTCAGTGCTTGGAGCCGCGCGACCAGCGAACCCGCCTGCGCGCGACCCTCGGCAGTCAGCGGAAGATCGGTGCGTCCCGTGTGGCGTTTCTCGCGGCTCCACTCGGTCTCGCCGTGGCGCACGACGACGATCCGCTGCGAGGTGTTGGGCTGGGACGTCTCCACGGACGGCGACTCTAACTCTGAGCCTTGGGCTCGGCGGACTCAGCCTCGGGCTTCGCACCGACCACGTCCCACAGGCGCTCGGCGACCGCCGCGGTGATCGCATCGGGATCCTGCTCGCGCTGGTCCACCCAGAAGTGGCAGCGAAGCAGGGGCACGTCACGGTCGAGCGTCGGCTCGAGCACGATCGCCGGCTTGGCCTCGATGCCGGGTATCTCCTCGACCGCGGTGCGCGCGCGGCGCATCAGCTCGGCAAGATCGACGTTCGGAAGGATCCGCACGCCGACGGTGAGCCGGCGGGTGTCGAAATGCGTCGTGTTGACAACGATCCCGGTGAACACCGTGAGGTTGGGCAGGATCGCCAGCTCACCGACGCCGGTGCGAAGTGTCGTCGTTCGCAGCGTGATGTTCTGCACCGCGCCGGTCTGATCCATGACCGTGATCGTGTCGCCGAGCCGGAACGGCTGCTCGAGGAGGAGCCAGATTCCCGCCAGCACGTTGCGCAGCAGATCCTGGAACGCGAGACCGATCGCGACCGTGCCAACCCCGGCGGCGGTGAGGATGACCGCGACGTTGACGCCGTAGACGACCAGTGCGCTGATCACCGCGACGACGTAGGTCGTGACCGTGATGAGGTTGCGCACCAGCGTCCGCACCTGGCGATCCGCCTTGCCCCTGCTCATCGCCCAGAGCACGAGCACGCGTATCAACCGCCCGACCAGGTAGAGGACGATGAAGATCGCGATCGCCGACAGCAGGTTCTGCACCAGCGGGCCGACCAGGCCGCTGTGATCGTGCGACTGGATCGAATTGCACACGAACGAGAACCAGTTGCTCTGGTCGCACGACGCGGTACTGGCGATCATCATCGCCGGCATCAGGATCGGGGTCGGGGCCGCTAGGACGACCCGGTGTCGTCGTCGGCGGTCTCGGCGGTCTCAGCCTCGCCTTCGGCGGGCGCAGCCTCAGCCTCCTCGGCCTCGGCGGCAACCCGTACCTGCGCGACTTTGAGGACGAGCTCGTCGGGATCGACGCCGGTTGCGAGGGTGACCCGCTCGGGGAGCGGCACCTCGGCGAGGCGAATACCCTGGTCGATCTCGGTCAGCCCGGAGATATCGACGTTGAGCTGCGCGGGGATGTCCCCCGGCATGCACTCGACCTTGATCGAGGTGATGATCTGCTGGAGCACCCCGAGCTTGAGCTCGGTGACCGCCGGGGACTCGCCGACCGGGATGAGCGGAATCTCAACGGTCAGCTTCTCGCGGAGGTTGACCGCGAAGAGATCGACGTGCATGAGTTGGGTCGTGCGCGGATTGACCTGCAGTTCCCGGATCAGCACCTTGCGAGCGCGGCCGCCCTCGAGCGCCAGGTCCACCAGGTGACTGTGGCCGGCGTGGTGCCAGACCCGCTGCAGGCTGCGCGCTTCGATCGACAGTGCCTGCGGCTCCACGTTGTGGCCGTAAAGCACTGCGGGCACCTCGCCGCGACGCCTGACGGCGTGCACGTGGCGCCCGGTCTCGGACCGTATTGATGCGCTGAGCTCGAGGGAAACTGCCATATCCGCCTGGCTACTCTACCGGCTCTGCAGTCGCTGCCGAATTCACCGCAGCCGCGATCGCGTCCAGGGCGGCGTCGACGGACCCCTCGCCTCGGGCCGGTTTGGCATCAGGGTCGGCGGTCGCCGGGGTCTCGGGCCACGCCGCGCATGCGGCCGCGACCAGGCGCTGGGCGGCCGTCGCGCTCCCCTCCGGGAGAACGAAATATGGCCACGCGACGTCAGAGACCTCCTCACCATCGCCAGGCGAGGCCAGGATTTCGAGGGCCCGCTCCAGTCCCGCGCGGCGGACGTCGGTGGCCCCGGCCTCGATCTCCGCATGGACAGCGTCGTGGAGCCGCTGCGCCATCGCGGACACATCGGTTTCGTGGCGCCGCGGCGGTCCGGTCTCCTCGGCGCCGTGAAGCATGAAGATGCCGCCATTCCAGATCGCCCGCCAGGTCTCCTCACCATCGCCGCGGATCACCCGGCAGACCTCCTCGCCACCACTCACGTCCATCCATGCCTGGCGGGCGCCGTTGCCCCGCAGGAAGGCGAGCCAGAGGTCGAGGCTGTCCCCGATCGGTTCGAACGCTTGCCCGTCGACCCAGACATAGGACATCTTCCGGAAGGTCGCGAATGCCGGATGCGGCGGCGCGACGCCGGCCCTCGCATCTCCCGGGTCATTGACGAACCGCCCTGCCCGCGCGGTCGCCACCGAGAGGCAGAGCAGCCCCGGGGTCAGGCCGCCGCTCCCGCGCCGAATCGCTCCTTGACGTAGGAGACCGCCTCGTCGAGCGACGTTCCCGGGGTGAACACCTTGTCGACGCCGAGCTTCTCGAGCGCCGTGACGTCGGAGTCGGGGATGATCCCGCCGCCGAAGACGACGATGTCCGAGGCGTCGCGCTCCTTGAGGAGCCGGATGATCTCGGGGAACAGCGTCATGTGGGCGCCGCTCAGGAGGCTGATGCCGATCCCGTCGACGTCCTCCTGGATGGCGGCCTCGACGACCATGGCAGGGGTCTGGTGCAAACCCGTGTAAATGACCTCGACACCGGCGTCGCGGAGCGCCCGGGAGATGACCTTGACGCCGCGGTCGTGGCCGTCCAGGCCGACCTTGGCGGTGAGGATCCTGATCTTTCGCGTCGAGGACGGCGCGGCGGTGGCTTCCATGACGCTCCTGATGTTAGAGCCTGAAGGCATTGGCCTCATCGCGAGGGAGCGTCGCGACCGCCGCTTCGGCGAGATGGCGGGCAACGCTCAGGGCGCGGTCCGCATGCGGAAGGTGGTCGCGGTCGATCCCGGAGACGGCCGCGACGCCGTCACGAGCTCCGACCAGCGCACCGGCGAGGCTCGCGGCGACAGCCGTCCCGCTGGCCGCGGCAGCGAGCACGTCGTCGAATGGGTTGGCGGTCGCCAAAGCGCAGATGGCGCGCTGGAGGGTGAGGCCGGGGTCCGGATCGGAGACGTCCATCGGTGGTCCCTCGTCGACCACGCGGAGCCGGTCGAGCAGCGCCATCGGGGCGTCCTCGAGCAGCGACTGACGAACCCGGACCAGCGACGTTTCCAGGTCGAACCTGAGGAGATCGGCGATCAGCAGCGCGGCGGCGACCGCCGTCACCGCGGTGCCCCCATCGGCTCCGGCCATTGCGACGCAGCGGTACGAGTCGCGCCGCAGTCTCGGCCGGTCGAGCGGGCTCAGAAGACCGAACGGGAGGGCGCGCAGGAGCAGTCCCGCGGCACCGGCGCGCGATGGCCGTTCGAGGCCACGCTGGCGCAGATCGGCGTCGTCAAACCCGCCGCAGGCTGCTGCCGACTCGGCGACGCCGACCAGGTCGGCTGTTCCCGCCGCGGTTCCGGCCGCGTGCTCACCGGCAAGCGCGCCGATGAAGCTCGCATCGATCCGGCCGGGGAGTTCGTCGATCAGCGTCACAGGCAGAACGCTATCCTGTCCAGCGATGCCGACGTCGGAACGTGTTGTGGCCGTTGTCCGTGCGATCGCCAGCAGCGGGGCGCTGCGCGCAGCACCCGCGCTCCTCGATCAGAAGCGGTGGCGTGGCGCTCGGCCTGCCGCGGTGCGCATCGAGCGCAGCCGGATTCACGGCGAGGACGGCGTCGTCGCAGACCAGACTGCGCTGACCATGTGGTTCGGCGAGGGGCCCGGTCTGTCGGGGATCTCGGTGCGGGGTCGGGCGACCCGGGTCGCCGCCAGGACGCTGGCTGGTGTCGCAGCCGCCGTTGTGCTGGGCGCCGCGAGCGCGTTCGTAGCTCGCCAGGAGGCGAACCGCGTCGGGACCGCGTCTCGACTGCTACTCGGCGAGCCAGGGCAGCACCACCGGCCCTGACGTCCGCGACCGGCGGGACACTGCGCGAACCTGCTGCCCGTCGGTGATCAGCACCTCGCGCGAGCAGGGGTTCATCGCCTCGCGCCACTCCTTGAGCACGCGGCGCTGAAATCGATCCGCGGACGGGAGCGCCGCCGGCAAGGCGAGGACGGTGCCGCGGTCGGGCACGCCGAGCAGGACGTCGCCACCCGCGCGCTCGGCCAGTGCCGCGAGCACTCGCGGCGCCATCAGCACGCTGCCCTGGAAGAGCGGATCCGACGCGACACGCCACCCGTCGGCGGGGATGCGATCCGTCCGTGCGATGCGCGCGACCAGCGGCTCGAAGCGCTCCGCGGTGTTCGCGCCGGCGATGCGGCGCGTGTCCTCGTCGCTCATCCCGATCGACGTCCATTCGTCGCGCGGGACGCCGCGCATGATCGAGCCTGGGAGCTCCTCGGCGACGAACGCGCTCATGTCGGCGCCGACCGGCGCACGCAGCAGGTCGGCGACGCGGCCGTGGCTGCCGAGGAAGCGGTCATTGCGCACGCACCAGAGCAGCCGCGATGTCGACAGCGCAACCGCGGGTTGCGGCGTGAGCTGGTGCTCGACGGACGCGACGTACTCACCGATCAACGCCGGCACCCGGTCCGGCTGACGCTCACATGCGTGAAAGAGCGGTGCGAGCGGCAGCATGAGGTCGAGCCCGGAACCGGTGACGTGCAGCGCGAATCGCGCTGAATCCACCTCGACGTTCGCGCCCCGGTATCGCGACGTCAACTGCAGGCGGATCCGCTCCGCGAACGCTGCGCGTTCCATGCGACCTACTGCGTTGCCGCGGCGAGCCGGGATCGCAGCAGCGCGATACGGGTCTCGTCGCCGCGACGCGTGAGCCCATCGACCGGGACACGTCCCCACAGATACAGGAACAAGTCGGCGGGATCGCCGGAGAGCGTCGCGTGTGGGGAGGTCCTCCGGCCCGGAGTCACCAGGGTACGCGTGTCCTCGAGCACCACCGACCACGCTGCATCGTCCGCCAGCACTTCCACGGTCCCGGTGCCCGGAACCGTGGCAACCGCTTCCTCATCACCGGCCAGCATCATCGTCAGCACCTCGTCGATACCGTCGACCGCGAACGCTGCGTCGATCGCGCTCGCTGCGCCGAACTGCGTTTCGACGTCGACGCGATGCACCACAGTCTCGAGCGCCATGCGCCGGTACCAGAACCCGACGGTCTGGTCGGCCTCCCACCAGGACCACGCCTGCTCTTGTGGCGAGTGCGCAGCAAGCTCGGCGAGCAGTTTCGCGTGCTCGTCCTCGAACCATTCAACCGTGTCCTTGCCGTAGGGCTCGTCGGTCATCCACTCACCCTGGCTGGGTTTGCGTCCCAGCCGCATCGCCATCACCTTGTGGTCGTACACCGCCGCCAGGTGTCCAACGACCCTGCGAACATCCCACGGCGGACAGGTCGGCACGAGCAGGTCCAATCCGCGCGGCGCGAGCGCAGCGATCCGATCGCCGTCGGCGCGAATGTGATCCAGATACCCCCTGAACTCCACCCGCCTAAGCCGCTCCCCGTTTGGAGCTCACGTAGTCGACGAGGACGTAGTCCCCCAACCGGTCCGGGCTGATGAAGAACGCGCGCCCGCGATTGAGCCGCGTCATCTGATTTACGAACTGCACGAGGTGATGGTTCGACTCGAGCATGAACGTGTTGATGACGATGTTCTCGCGCGTGCACCGCTTCACCTCGAGCAGCGTCTTGTGAAACGTCTCCGGCAGCGGCGGATAGAAGAACACCGGACGCCCGTTCTCGATATGTGCGGTCGGCTCCCCATCGCTGACGATGATGATCTGCTTGTTCTCCCCCGGATCCCTCGCGAGCAGCCGGCGGGCCAGCATCAACCCGTGCTGCATATTCGTCCCATACACGTACTCGTTCACCGAGAGATGCGGAAGCGCCGCCGGCTTGATCTCCCGCGCCAGATCACTGAACCCAATGATGTGCAGCGTGTCCCGCGGATAAGCACTGCGAATCAATGAGTCGAGTGCAAGCGCCACCTTCTTGGCGGCATAAAAATATCCGCGCAACGGCATGGACCGACTCATGTCAAGCATGAGCACCGTAGCCGACCGCGTCAGCGTATCGGACCGATGCACGACAAAATCCTCTGGCAAGAGCCGAGGAACAGCGCGCCGCAAAGGAGACTGAGCCGAGGCAGGACGGGACCCCCGCGGAGGCTGAATAGTCCGGTTTGAAGCCGGAGCGGGGGTCCCGTCAGGCCGCAAGTCACGCTGATCAATATCACGGCCGTTCGCGTCGGCATCGCGCCGTACCGCGTTCATGAGCGTCTCGCGTACGTCGAGATCGAACACGTCCCCGAATTCGTAATTCTTCGTGTCTTCTTCGCGTTCGCCCCCCTGGCCGTGCCGGGATATCGGATGGTCTCCGAAGCGGTCGCGTCGCAGGCGCGCGAACAGGTCTCCGAGGGCCTTCTGTCCGATGCGCCTGAGCCCGCGCGCAGTCAGCCGCATTCCTTCGTCGTCGCGCTCGACGAGGCCGCGTTGCTCGAGCTGATCGGTCATGCGCTGCAGGCGCGAGAGGTCGCGCGCCGCGTTGTCGCCGAGGACGTCGCGCAGGGCCTCCTCGGTGGCGCTGTCGAGCGGCTCACCGCGGTACATCCCGCGCAGACCGCGTTCCAGCTCCTCGATGGACTGGAGGCGATCCATGACGCCCATCGCCTCATCGTAGGGGAGCTGTTCGTTCCCGAAGAACGAGTATCGCTGGCCGAGGTGCCGGCGATCGGAGAGCAGCTCGAGGCCGCCCATCAGCTCGGCGAGCTGTGCCTGCAGGTCCGGGTCGCCGAAGGTCGCGGAGATCATCTCCTCGAGCTGATGGCGCTGTTCCGGCGACAGCGACTGCATGAGCGAGTCCATGCGGGCCATCTGCGCGGCGAGCTGCGCAAGGAACTCGTCGAAGGTCGCCGGTGCATCGGGGAACATCGAGCCCCACTTCTTCAGGAAGTCTTCGTAGTTGTGCTGCAGCTGCGCGTCTGGCACGCCCTCGAGCTTCTGGCGCACCAGTGAGTTGAGGTCACGGGCCATCTCGCGCAGCGCGCTGACGTCCTGTTGCGACATCTGGCCCATCTGCTCGGCCATCTGCTTGAAGTACGTGTTGACGACGTTCTGCTTGATCTCTTCGAGCAGCTTCTGGAAGGCCTGCTCGGCGCGCTGCTCCATGAACTCGTAGCCCTGCAGCTCACGGATGGCGCCGCCCGGCTCCTGGGGCAGGTTGTCGAGGTGTTCGCGCCGTTTCTTGGCGACGCGGTCGAGGATGCGCTTCGCGCTGCCATCGGTGGCGTTCTTGAGTCGCTCGTCGATTCCCTGGCGTTCGAGCCGGAGCACGTTGTCGAGCTTCTCCTCGATGTCCTTGAAGACGTTGTCGAGGCTGTAGCGCTCGAGCTGCTTCTGACGCTGCTTGCGGAGCCGTTCCATCAGCTCCTCGAGGCCCGCGAACTTGCGCCCGTCGCGGTCGCGCCAGCCCTGGCTCAGCAGGCGGCGCAGTGCCGTCTCGAAATCCCAGCCGTGAAAGACGTCCTCGCTCAGGCGGTCGAAGAGCGCGTCGGCGTCGTCGCCGAGCGGGTCCTGGGTGCCGTCCCAGACGCTGAAGCGATGCATGCGCGGGGGAATCCCTCGCGAGCCTCCTTCTTCGGACTTGCCTGAGTCGTTATCAGATGAGGGAGCGCGAGGCGATTCCCCCCGTGCGTCATCCTCCATAGACCGCGCTTCCTTCGAGTGCGGTCTTGTTGAGGCGCTTCCCGAGGTGGAGGCCTTCGAGCACGAACTCGAGGACCGCAACCCGCATCGCGTCGGTATCCGGCTCGCCGAGTCGCTGGCGCGCGCGCTCGACGCCGCCGAGCTCGGTCAGCGCCTGCGCATAGTGCGCGATGGTGTGCTGGTCACCGACCTCGACGGTGAACCCGCCGCGGTCGAAACGCTGCACCAGGTCGCTGAACTCCTGGACGGTGAAGTGGCGTCGGAACACGTTGTTGCAAGCGGTGCGCATCAGCTTCTCCAGCACTGCGCTGTCGTCGCCGTCCTCCCAGGTCTCGAGCTCGATCTTCCCGGCGGTGGACGACATCAGTGCGGGTAGGTCGCTGATGCGGGCGACCGCCTCGCGCTCACCGGTGCGGAGCGCGCGGCGCAGCGCGCCGGCTGCGAGGTTCTCGTAGTTGGCGGTGGTGAGCCGGACCGACACGCCGCTGCGCTGATTCACCTGCGGATGCCGGCGGGCGACGTGCGAAAGCTCGGCGACGATCTCCTGCATGAAACCGGGAACCGTGACCGACACAGGCATGTCGTCGAAGGTCATGCGCTCCTGCTCGGCGATGGCGATCTCGTCATCGAGCGTGCGCGGGTAATGCGTCCGGACCTGGGCGCCGAAGCGGTCCTTGAGCGGCGTGATGATGCGTCCGCGGTTGGTGTAGTCCTCCGGGTTCGCAGTCGCGACCACGAACACGTCCAACGGCAGGCGCAGCCGGTACCCGCGGATCTGCACGTCGCGCTCCTCGATGATGTTGAGGAGGCCCACCTGGATCCGCTCGGCGAGGTCGGGGAGCTCGTTGATCGCGAAGATCCCGCGGTTGGTGCGCGGGATCAGGCCGTAGTGGATGGTCAGCTCGTCGCTGAGATACCGTCCCTCGGCCACCCGGATGGGGTCGACCTCGCCGATGAGGTCGGCGATCGAGGTGTCCGGGGTCGCGAGCTTCTCCGAATAGCGCTGATCCGGACTGAGCCATGCGAGTTCGGTCGCGTCGCCATGCTCGGTGACGAGGTCGCGGCAGCGGCGGCAGATCGGCGCGTAGGGATCGTCGTTGATCTCGCAGCCCGCGATTGCCGGCACCGCGTCGTCGAGGAGCGACACCATCGAGCGGATCAACCGCGACTTCGCCTGCCCGCGCTCACCGAGCAGGACCATGTCCTGGCCGGCGAGGATCGCGTTCTCGATCTGCGGGATCACCGAATCGTCGTACCCGCGGATGCCCCTGAACAGCTCCTCGTTATTGCTGAGCTTGCGGATCAGGTTGCGGCGAAGCTCGGTCCTGACGGGCAGGACGCGGTACTCCGCGCGACGCAACTCACCGATCGTGGAAGGGGCCTGGGACATCGCATCCCAAGCCTACACCGGGGCGGCGAAGAGACTGCCGCGCCCGGCCAGCATCGTCTGCGCTCGGTGGTCGAGCGACTCGCGCGCTACGGCGACGAGACGGCCTGCGAGCTCCTGCTCCTGGCCGAAGTGGAGGTGGATGAAGGAGGCGAGCATGAGTGGATCGGTCCAGCCCTCGCAGCCGAGCGGCTCGCCGTCGCAGTCGTGCATGGTGTATGCCGGGTTCAGGCAGTCGCCGCCGGAGAGCAGGTGGCTGAAGTGGAACTCGTGCCCGCGGAGCCGGGTGCCGACCGGACCGAGCATTGACGGCGTCGCGATGCTCAGGTCGCGGTAGCCGCTGTGCAGCGCACCGGCCTCCAGAGCGATGTCGATTGGGTTGAGCCCGGCCATCTGGTGGGTCGCGCCGTCGCTGGTGCGGAGGGATCGAGCGGAGTACTGCAGGCCGCAGCCCTCGGCGTAGACCGGGACGCCGTGGGAGTGGGCTCGCCGGAATGATTCGAGGAACGAGTGATTGCTCGCGAGCTTCGGCACGAACGCTTCGGAGATGCCGCCGCCCATGTAGATGAGGCCGAGGTCGCGGGGCAGGGTGGCGTCCTCGAGCGGGGAGAAGGTGACGATCTCCGCACCGGCATCCTCGAGCAGCTCGAGGTTCTCGGAGTAGTAGAAGCAGAAGGCGTCGTCGAAGGCGACACCGATGCGCACCGGTTCCGCGCTGCTCGGTGCGATGCGCCGCAGCGTCGCGGGGTGGACCGGGTGGGCTCCGTCCATGAGCCGCTCGATGAGGTCGAGGTCGCAATCTCGTGTCACCGCCTCACCGAGCTCTGCGGTCGCCTCGTCGACGTGGGGGTTCTGGAGGAGTGGGAGCAACCCCGTGCGCAGCTCGGGGATGTGGACCGACTGGATGTGGGGCAGCGCGCCGAGCACGGGCATGCGCGCGAGCGACCACACCGCGTCTTCGATGACCCGGCGCCGGTAGTCGTTGGGGACGTTGTTGAGAATCACGCCGATGACGCTTCCGGTGCTGTCCAGCTGCTTGATCCCGAGCACTGCGGCGGCCGCGGTCTCACCCATCGCCCAGGCGTCGACCACAAGCACCACCGGCGCCCCGATGATGCGTGCGACCTCGAGCGTGCTGCCGGGGAAGTCGGTCGGGCTGGCCGCACGGTCCGCCGGCATCCCATGGCCGTCGAGCAGGCCCATCGCGCCCTCGACGATCACGCGATCGGCTCCGATCGCCTCGTGCATGAGCGAGCGTCGCACTCCCTCGGCCCCGAGCACCCAGGAATCAAGGTTGCGACAGGGCCTGCGGCTCGCATGCGCCAGGTACGCGGTGTCGATGAAATCGGCGCCGACCTTGAAGGTCTGGACCGTGCGGCCGCGCGTTCGGAGCGCGGCCGTGAGACCCAGGCTGATCGAGGTCTTCCCGGAACCCGAACCCAGGCCTCCGACCACGAGCCGAGGAATCCCGACCTCCTCGAGCATGAGGTGCCTCCGGATTGCGCGTTGGGGACCCTGCCGATAACGGAAGGTCCTTCTCTCTCGCCTGCGGGCTCGGCGTGGCGCCGGGCTCGCGCCGTCGACGCTAGCACCGGGCGAGGGCGGGGGCAAGTTCGAAGTTGTAACGGTCGCCTGAGTGGGGTCGCCGGGCTGATGGGTGGCCGTCTGGGCACGCCTCGGAGGGGTGTTGGGTGGGCACGTCCGGGGTGGCGTTGCGCTGGTGCGATCCGGGCGGAGACGCTCTCGCGGGGGGTGCTCGATGTTCGTGCGCGGGGCATGTGCGACGTCCGAGTCGTTCTTTCCAAACATATGTTCTATACTACAGGAATGTGTGATGCCGGGGTCGCGGTGAACCCGCTCGACGCGCTTCTCCAGGCCATCAGGGCTTCGTCTCGGGCTCGACCTTCGAGCTCACCCCCGCGGAGCTCGGGGATCACCTGATCCGCCTCCGCCACGGGATCGATCTTCTGGAGC
>Ga0182024_10006168_pt1 | contig 26436 bp, 18 predicted proteins | sample P32metaG_FD_120480 | JGI IMG/M metagenome (GOLD analysis project Ga0182024, IMG submission 120480) | Permafrost microbial communities from Stordalen Mire, Sweden - P3-2 metaG (Illumina Assembly) | ecosystem: Environmental > Terrestrial > Soil > Wetlands > Permafrost | place: Sweden: Stordalen... | reverse complement strand
CTGGCGGTCGACCACAACTTCTACGAGGGCAGGTCCTGGGTGGCTTAGGGCTAGAGCCAGCATGGGGCGGACTTGCTCCGGCAGATCTGCCTTAAGTCCGAGCACGTCTGCGGCTTCCGCCATCTTCGCGAAGTCCGGGTTGCGAAGGTCCGTCGCGAAGTCAAGCATGCCGGCCGCTTTCATTTCGAGTTCCACGAAGGCCAGGGCACTGTTGTTAAAGACGATCAGCTTCACAGGTAAGTCGAGCTGCCGGAGCGACAACAGGTCACCCATGAGCATCGCGAGTCCGCCGTCTCCAGACAAGGTAATCACCTGGCGATCCGGGTAAACAAGCTGTGCTCCAATCGCCTGCGGAAGCGCACTGGCCATTGACCCGTGGGAAAAGGATCCCAATAACCGGCGTTTACCGTTCATCGTAAGATAGCGCGCTGCCCAAATGGTGGGCGTGCCAACGTCGCAGGTAAAGATCGCGTCCTGCGACGCGAGTTCGTCGATCACTTTTGCGACATACTGTGGATGAATAGATTTCTCGCCTGTTTCACCGACTGCAAGGTCATCCAGTTCTGTGCGCGCTTTCTGATAGTGCTGAGTCGAGGCGGAAAGGTGCTGGTCATCCGTCTTTTCCGTGAGATTGGGGAGAAGAGCGCGAAGGGTCGTTTTCACGTCGCCGACCACTCCTAAATCGACCTTGGTTCGGCGGCCAATCTGTTCCCCGCGAATGTCCACTTGAATGATCGTTGCTTTCTCCGGATAGAACTGCTGATAGGGAAAATCGGTACCCAGCATCAACAGCGTGTCACAGTCCAGCATGGCGCGATAGCCGAAGGAGAATCCGAGCAAACCCGTCATTCCGACATCAAATGGATTGTCATACTCGATGAATTCCTTGCCGCGGAGCGCGTGCACGATAGGTGCTTTCAATTTCCCTGCCAGCTCGATCAATTCGGTATGGGCATCCGCGCATCCAGCACCGCCAAAGATGGTGACCTTCCGCGACTCGTTGAGAATGCCGGCGATCCTGGTAATCTCTTCGTCGGAAGGCCGAATCGTTGCGCGAATCTCCGGGAAGTGAAGACGAGGCCTGGAATTGATTGCCTGGCGCAAAGCCACATCGCCGGGAAGCACGACAACCGCTACGCCTCGTTTGGCGAGTGCTGTTTGGATTGCGATCTCCAGGACACGCGGCATCTGCTCCGCTTGGGAAACGAGTTCGCAGTAGTGGCTACATTCGCGGAAAATGCTTTCTGGGTGAGTCTCCTGAAAATACTGGCTTCCGATTTCATAACTCGGAATCTGGCTTGCAATGGCGAGGACCGGGACACGACTGCGGTTCGCATCGTACAATCCATTAATTAAATGCAGGTTCCCTGGGCCACAGCTCCCGGCACACACCGCCAGGCTGCCGGTCAAATGCGCCTCCGCTCCAGCAGCAAATGCGGCCGTTTCTTCGTGGCGGACGTGAATCCATTTGATGCTTTCGTCGGTACGGATTGCTTCCGTGATCCCATTGAGAGAGTCACCCGCGACACCGTAGACTCTCTTCACCCCTGTCGCCACCAGAGTATCGACGAGGACCTCAGCGAGATTCTTCTTAGCCATCGCTGCCACGCTCGTTAACAGCAAGCGCCATGATCGGGAGCCAAGCGGGAATCCTGATCCCTTTATGCCTCATGCGCAGACATGAATTCCTCATCGTTCCTGTTTGGTCGTACCCGGAGCTGGCACGCTCTTGCCCAGAGCAGTTGCCAGAGCAATTTGGTGGTCTTGTTCGTCGATCAATATCTCGCGAATTTGTTCGCTCATGGCATATTCAGACAACTCCTCGCATTGGCGGACTCGCTCGCGATAATTTCGAATCGTTTCGGTTTCGTTTTCGAGATCGAACTGCAACATCTGGTTGGCTTTTTCTGATGTCCGGACGGTCTTGGGTTCAACCGTCGGCATACCGCCAAGATAGTCAATCTGCTTAGCAATGATTAGTGCATGGCTTAGTTCTTGGGCCGCGTGCTTTTCAAGTTCGCCCGCGATGTTCATGAACTCCGCGCCCTTCAAGACCTGTGAATAGACGACGTAAGCGATGATGGCTTGGTATTCGCGCGCCAGGTCTTGATTCAACAACTTGATGAGTTCGGAGCGAGACACTTTCTTAACACCTCCAGAAGCCGTTTCATCTTTCAAGGCGCTTTCCTCCAGGATAGAGTGTTGGGATTGATGTTATTTTCGGAGTGACCTTCCGGTTCTTTATGTGGGAGCAACCTTCACCCTAGCAAGAGTATCCGAGAGAAAACTGTTCAAAAAAGACCAGCCAGGCACCTTTGCCGCTTGCGCACACATAGATCCTGGCAACCACGGTCCAGAACGGTGTAACTCCTCCGGCGGCCGACTTAGATCGAGAGGGTTGCGCCGTGAGCACGCTGATCGCTGTCCCTAACCCACCCGGTATTTCTTGGCAGACGCGCAGTTCTGTACTCTCCCTAGCTCGTCTAGTTCTAGATTGAACTGTATTGCTTTGGTCTTGATGACATGATGGCTAAATGGCTAAAAAGAAGGCTAAGAGAGAACTCGACAAAGAAGCCCTCTCCCGCGTCAAAAAGAAATGGCGGAGCCCTGCATGGCCAACTCCGCCCGGAAGCAGGAAGTGAACCGAAACGCTCCGACCGATCACGCGCGAAGCGACTGAGACCTAGGCCACAGTCGCATTCGCTTCTTGTTCTGCCGCGTGCGGGAAGTGTTACAAGACACTTGGATTTGCCTGAGGGGAAGCGACAGTGCCAGATGAAGAATCGATTAAAATGGCGGTGCCGGAAGACAGGGGAGGGCCGATGAGCAGAGGAAAGCTATCAAAACAAGAAATTGCAGCGGGGCTGTGCAAGCTCGATGGCTGGAGCGTGGTGAATGGAAATCTGCACCGCGTGTTCGAATTCAAGGATTTCACGCAAGCATTCGGGTTCATGAAGCGGGTCGCGCTCGCTGCCGACAGAATGGATCATCACCCGGACTGGTCCAACGCGTATAACAAGGTCACTGTAGATTTATCAACGCATAGCGCCGGCGGCCTGACAAAGAACGACTTCGAACTGGCCGGTAAAATCCAGAAAATCCACGGCCAGTAATCGGCGTGGCGGTTCACGTCAGATCAGCTCCAACTTGAAGAAGAGGCGCGCCGGCGACTGGTAGATGGCTTTTGTTTATGGGAAGATCGGCCTCATTTGCGTCACAGATAGTGGTTGCGATGAATCACGTACCCCTACGGCTTAGCTCCGACGAGGACAAGAAGACCGCACTACTGTTGAAAAACTTCACACCAGCGGAATGCTGGTTTGCGATTGCCCAGTTTGTGTGCGACCCCGTAAATTCAAACCAGTTGCGTGTCACGCGAATTCGCGCCGGAGATTCGACGGCTTATGACGAAGGACAGAACTTCCCACGGGTCACATAATCAAAGATGGCTTTCCTCTCAAGGAATTCTTCCAGACCGGCCTCACCCCATTCCCGGGCATTGCCCGACCCGCAGGATCTACCGGCGGGCAGCAGGTCGGGACATCTGATCCTTCGTTCACGGGAATGGTTTTCCAGAAACTCGTCCGTCCGCTAAGATTTGTGGGCTCCTTTCCCGATAAATGCGCTATCCGCCCACTTTGGCTCGCCCGCCGCGTCTGTCAGTCATTTCGTCTTCTTATTCTTTCTAATGTATCAAGAAAGAAAATAATAATAATAAAAGGAAAGTAATTACTGTAAACTATGGTCGCTTTTTTTACCCGGCGACCATGCTCATTCATTCGGAAAACGAGTTAGAAGAGCGGATGTCGCGACCTGGTCAAGCAGATGTTGCTGCCGCTGCTGCTCTGGGTGGCGACCTCCTCATCTTGGGAGCGGGGGGCAAAATGGGCCCGAGTCTGGCAAGGTTGGCTCGCCGAGCGGCCGACCAAGCCCAAGTCAAACGACGAGTTGTCGCTATCTCGCGGTTTTCTGACAAAAAGCTAGCTTCGCAACTGGAGGAAGAAGGGATCGAGACCATTACCTGCGACTTGCTCCAGCCGGGGGCCTTGGGGAAGCTTCCCGACATCGGAAATGTAGTGTTCATGGCGGCTCGAAAATTTGGGACGACCGGGTCCGAGTACCTCACTTGGGCAATGAACACGTATTTGCCGGGGCTTGTGGCGGAACGATTTCGAAAATCGCGCATTGTGGCATTTTCCACTGGAAATGTTTATGCCCTTCGGACGGTAGATCGAGGTGGGCCGGTCGAATCGTCTCCGGTGGCACCAGTGGGCGAATATGCACAATCCGCTCTGGGCCGCGAACGCATGTTCGAGTATGGTTCGAGCCAGTGGGGAACGGCGGTCACGATTCTGCGATTGAACTATGCGGTTGAATTGCGTTATGGCGTTCTTGTCGATCTTGCGCTCTCCGTGTACCAACGACGCCCCGTCGATCTCAGTATGGGACTGGTGAACATCATCTGGCAGCGTGACGCAAATTCAGCCTGTCTGCGTTCCTTCGCCCTGTGCCAGACGCCGCCGCTGGTTTTGAACATCACCGGTCCCGAGACACTTTCGGTACGGTACATTGCCGAGGAATTTGGACACCGGTTCGGAATCGAGCCGATTTTCAGCTCCCACGAGACATCTTCCGCACTGCTGAGCAACGCTGCTAGAGCCCACCAACTCTTCGGATATCCCACAGTGACGCCGGGAGAAATGATGGACTGGGTTGCTGATTGGATTCTGCAGGCTGCCCCGTTGCTGAACCAGCCTACCCACTTCGAGGTGCAGGATGGAAAGTTCTGATGAATATTCGCGAGGAGCTGCGAAAGGAACTCGTAATTCCCGCCCATCCTTTGGCTTTGACCAGCGGCCGAAGGCTCGATGAGCGACGGCAGAGGGCTCTAACCCGATACTATTTGGCCGCTGGAGCAGGCGGCATTGCCGTGGGAGTTCATACCACTCAGTTCTCCATTCGCGATCCAAAGTTCGGTTTGCTTGCGCCCGTTCTCGAACTTGCAGCTGAAGAGATGCGTTCTCACCATGTCTGCAAGATCGCGGGCACATGCGGCGACTTACGCCAAGCGACGGCGGAAGCCATTCTCGCAAAGTCGCTCGGTTACGACGCTGTTCTTTTGAGTCTTAGTGCACTGGGAGAAGCGTCTGTCAGGAACCTGATCGAGCACACGCGAGTCATTGCCTCAATCCTTCCGGTAATTGGTTTCTATCTGCAACCGGCAGTCGGTGGACGCATTCTCCCATTTGAGTTTTGGGTGCAGTTCGCCGAAATCCAGAATGTAGTTGCCATTAAGATTGCGCCTTTCAATCGCTACCAAACTCTGGACGTAGTCCGAGCCGTGGTTGAGACTGGACGCCAGCAGGAAATTGCTCTCTACACCGGGAACGATGACAACATTGTCGTCGATCTGCTGACCGAATTCGATTTCGGAGGAAAGCGCGCACGCATCGTGGGGGGTCTCCTTGGCCATTGGGCAGTTTGGACGAAGGGCGCAGTCTCACTGCTTTCCGCGTTAAAGCAGCACCGGAACGCAATTCCAGGCAGTCTAATCACACTTGCCCAGCAGATCACTGATGCGAATGCTGCTATTTTCGACCCGTCTCACGGATTCCGCGGCTGCATCCCGGGGATTCACGAGGTGCTTCGGCGTCAAGGTTTGTTGGAAGGTCGCTGGTGCCTGGATCCCGACGAAGACTTATCTCCAGGACAGAGTGAAGACATCGATCGCGTTTGGCAGAGCTATCCGCATTTGCGAAATGAAGACGAATTACTGATTCAGGAGCGTCTCCATGAATGGCTTGGGTGAAGATGAGATGACGCGTGAGAAGAACTATGTTCGAAGATTGTTGTTTTTTACCTTGTTAGCGTCGCCCCTATGCGGGCCGTTGAAAGCACAGGCTCCACCCTCTCCCGTATTTTACAAGGCGCAGAATTCCGATGAATGGGTCAGCCACACATTTCATGTTCAGAAGAAATACTCTCGGGTGCTGGTAGTAGACGCCTCCCCTCAGGCGCCGCGCCGAATCCGGGCCGCTTCGTTGAGTCTTAACTCTAGAGGAAAAGAGGATGCAGGTCAGGTTCGGAGCTATCAAGTCCATGCCGTCTATAAGACCCTACAGGAATCTGCGGATGCGTCCCAAGGCGGTGATCTGATTGCAGTAATGCCGGGGCACTACGCCGGTTTTGTGGTGGAAGACAAGCCAAGTGCAGGCGAAGGACGATACATCCATTTCAAAGCGCTTGGCGAGCCGGGAGATGTAATCATCGATCAACCTTCTCGCATCCCTGACTGGATGATTCTGCTGCGTGCCACTCATCACGTGATCGTGCAGGGGTTCAACATCGCCGGGAACAATGGTCCGGGGATAGAACCACGCGGACCGCGGGCCGGCATCATGCTAGATGGAGAATTCCGGAACACAAACCAGCAAACTCACCACATCATTGTGATCGGTAACTTCTCTCACAACCACCGCAAATGGGGGCTTCATTCGAGGGACACTCACACGGTGCTGATGCAGAACAATCTCTTCGCCTTCTCGGCGGTCGAACATTCAGCATACGTATCCGACGGCTCGGATAACTATGTGATTCGTCGCAATATTTTCTTTGGCAGTCATGGAAGCGGTCTTCAATGCAACATCGATTCCCTCAGTTCTTTGCATGAATTGGTTCAAAATCCTTCCTTCAAGGATTATCGGAAAGAAGAGCCGACTCGCGAGTGGGCTTTAGGTCTGATCAAGCTCGCCACAGACAAATTCGGCGAGAATAATTTTCCGGACGGTAGAGGCATCAATTTCATTATTGAGGACAACGTAATCAATGAAAATGGAAAGGGCGGCGGCGGGTCGCTAAATTTAGCGGGTTTGCAAGATTCCCTCATACAGAACAATCTTCTGTACGGAAACTTCAATCACGGAATCGCCCAGTGGAATGACGCAAGCCCATACGACGACGCCTACGTGGAACCAGGTCCAACCTCGCCGCTCCAAGTGAAAGGTCCGATCGATTTGCCTCTGTGGGGATGCCACGGGAATTTAATTCGGAACAACACCGTTCTCATGGACAATCCAGATCGGGCTGCCATGCAATGCCGGAATGGAAGTTGGGGCACGAAGATGCGTAACAACATTTTTATTAACGACCAGCCGTTCTCTCTGGAAGTATTTAACACGAGCATTTATCGGCTGGATTCCAGTTTCAATGTAATCAATACGTTGAGCTATACGGACATGCCCGACGCGCTCAAGACACTGGCGATAAATCTACCCGAAGGGGAGCAGACTATTGCGGGGGTCACGCAGCAAAGAGCGGGAAAAGAGTTTGTGCGTTACAACAATGAGCCGTGGGTCATCGTTGAAGGTAAATGGTGGCGGCTCAATCCCAACCGGCCGGATTTCCGGCCAAAGGCCGACTCGAAACTTTTCGCACATTGGGGCGATTCGCGAGAACTCCCGAAACACGATCTCACTGGCCATGAACGAACTAGTGTCGCCATCGGCGCATTGGAACCGGCAACCGATTGAGAAAAAGTGTCGATAATGATTAAAAGCTTTCTGAGTCTCGCGATCGTTACAGCTTTGGGGATGAGAAGTCTTGCCGCCGATTCGCTTCCACCAACGGAAGCTTTTCAGGTACTGACCCAAGAACCGGCGGCGGGGCCGCGCATCACACCTTATCTCGCCTATGAAACGGAGTTAGCTTGGGGCGAAGATGACAAGCGCCTTAAGGCGTGGGGAGGGGTGCACGAAGAACGCGACTTATTTCGCCTGCAGGACCGATTGCGCAATAGGCTGTTGGCCATGCTCGGGGGACTACCCACGCAAAGAACGCCGCTGCATCCGCAAATTTCGGGCCGTATTCAGATGGCCGGCTTTCACATCGAAAAGTTGATCTTTGAGAGCTTGCCCGGGGTTTATGTCACTGCACTTGTTTATGTTCCTGATGACAAAAAGAAACACCCAGGGGTGTTGGTTCCGTGCGGTCACGCGGCAAACGGAAAGGTTCACTATCAAGCACTCTGCCAGAGATTGGTTCAGCGCGGTTATGTGGTCATTTGCTGGGATACTGTCGGGCAGGGAGAGCGCAGCCAGTTCTGGGACGCGAAGGCGGGGAAGAGCCATTACAACTTGATCTGCGCCGAACACGCTGTGTTGGGAAACATGGCGTATTTGGCAGGAGCGAATCTGGCTCGCTGGGAGATTTGGGACGGCATCCGAGCAATCGATTACTTGCTTACCCGGCCTGAGGTCGATTCCGAGCGCATCAACATTACAGGCACGAGCGGCGGTGGCTTCCAAACTGCACATATCGCAGCGCTGGATAAGCGCATCAAGGTCGCGGTGCCTTCCTGCTATATCACCGCTCTGCCCATGCGTGTGTACAACCGCATCTTCAAAGATCCGGACAGCGATCCCGAGCAAGATCTTTTCGGCATGATCTCGAATGGCGTAGATCATCCCGGATTACTGCTGCTGATGTATCCTCGGCCGGTTCTCGTTGCTTCCGCCGTGCTGGATATCTTCCCGATTGAAGGTACCCATAAGACTTTTCGCGAAGTTGCGGCTTTGTACAACCGATTTGGCCACGGGGGCGCCATCTCGATGGTGGAGGGTTATCACGATCACCAATATTCAGCGGAAAATCAAGAAGCGGCGCTCGACTTTCTGGATCACCATAACCAAATGCCAAGCAAGCATGGGCTCCCACCAGTCACGGAACTTGATGAAAAGACTTTGCAATGCACCAGGACTGGTCAAGCAATGCTCGAGTTCAAAGATGCCCGCTCGCTGATGGATGTGATCCGAGAGTATTACGTCGAGCATGAAAAGAATGGGAATCACCCCACCGCCACACTGACGAATCTCTACTACGGCGATTATTATCCCGGAATCAAAACGTGGGGAACTGGCGAATACGACGGCACAGCTCCCGGCCCAGGGCAAATCAGTTGGGAGGCTTTCGGGAGCTCTAGTTTCGGCGGCGTCTTCATTGATAGATATTTACTGCATCACAGCCACTATCTGGAAATGCCACTACTCCATATTTACAAAGCAGACGGCCGATCGCGGCGTGTTCTGCTGTGGTTTAACAGCAGCGGCAAAGCGACGGCCGAAAATTGGATCGAGATAAGGAAGTATGTCGATGCCGGCTACGACATTGTTTCTTTTGATTTTCGCGGGCTCGGTGAGACGCGCATGCCATACAAAGCGATTTCAGAAGACGATCCGTCACTGGGGAAATTAGAGTTTGATCAGGCTTATGTGAATCCGATCTCTGGCGTCTTGGCAGGCTATGTCTACAACTCGCTGCTGGCCGGTAGGCCATATTTCCTGCAAATGATCGAGGATGCCGAAATTGCAGGACGCTTTTCCCGTTTGCAGCTTCACGCAGGCGAGCTTTTTGTCGGTGGTGAAGGCGATGCCTACACCCTAGCCAGTCATATTGCCGAAACACTTCCAGACGTCAAACTACTGCCACGGGCCGGCGCCCCGTTGATGAAGTGGTCTGAAATCGTCGACCAGGAGCGCGAGACATGGCCCATTCAGTACCTGCTGCCAGGTGGCGCGTACATCCATTAACGAAAATTTGAGGCAGCATACTTCGCTGGTTTCGCCTAGCGCAAAGCAATCAAACTATTGCGTTGTCTCCGTTGGTGAGAGCTGAGTCTTTGGCAGATCGGCACCGAAGTGGAGAGCTTCACTCTGGTTTCGTCGCAAAGCCAGTGACACACCCGACCAACGCCAGTCGACATTCTCTTCATTGGACAGAGCCAAAGAGAGTTTGTTCCACCCGGCGCGAAGGTTTAAACTGAGGCGAGAAGGCCCGAATCCCGAGCGCTCCGGCAATAGCGGCAGAGTGAAATCATTGATTCGGACGATTATCGCGTCATCGTGACCCAATAGGGCATCAACAGTCTTTTTCGTTGGTGAATAAATATAAGTTATGCACTCAGTTCGGCTCTCTCCGGCGACGTACCCCGTACCACTCTCAGTCATTGCATAGTGTCGGAACTGATAAGTGAGATCGAGAAAACCGGCGATCATCTCGGCGTTCTGCCATCGCTCCTGCAAAGGTGTCGGGTCTTTAATGGGTACCGTGGTTTGGTAGGTTTCTTCGCTTACTGCGTCTGGCAACGCCGTCTCCGTGCCTAGAGGTCCCAAGACTCTCCATGGAATATCGAAAGCCAGCCACTCATTTTGTGCAGCTGCTTCGGGAGCTTGATACCAAAAGGCCACGCTCCTGGGGTGTTGCCCAGCAAAGACTCCGAACAAAAACTGGATCGACTCCTGGAAGGGATAGGGATTCTCAAGATGGAGCCGATAACGCCGTTCATGTACCGGAGCTCCGGTGAGCAGTGTCATGGCTCCGGTATGGTGCCAGGCAAATGAAAAATAATCCTCCCCACAAATGCCGTGCAACATGTGCGGCTCGGCGGTGCCGGCATCAATCAGGGCCGAGTCGCCGCCTCCATGGTTGTGCCCGGTATCAAAGAGGTTGATGCCGATAAACAGCCCTTTGCCGCGGACCGTAAGGGCGGAATATTGAGAATAGCCCGGAGTCTTTTCCATCTCGTGATGTTCGGCATGAAAGTAGGCAGTGCTTCTTGGCAATGGCCCCTGCTCAACTGCATACTCAACCGCGACCTGCCCGCGCGATTGGTTCGGGTTGCGCAGCAAAATTCGGGCTTTGCTACGAAAGGGCATTGGAAAATAACAGATCATCTCGCCGGGTTTTGATTCCATGGCAGCATTCACAAAATCAGCGAAGAAATACTGTAATGGCACCTGCACGCTGGGACGAGTCTCGTTATCCCAATAGATCTCCAGTTGAAGATCCGGTAAACCACTTCCTCGGAAGGCGAGCGTCCGTAGAATCCCTGGGCCATCGATTACAAATTCAGCACTTCCCGAAGGAGCATATTGCAAAGATTGGCTTGCTTGCACAGTCGGGGGAGTTGGGGTTTGATGCTGGGGGAATGCAGGCGGACTTTGACCCGCATACAGAAGAATCAAACCGGCACGGGTCCGTTTACTCACCAGGCGAGCACTCTGATCGCTGGGTCCAAGTCGGTAGTCGATTTGCGCGTAGAACTCATCTACATCGTCCACGGCCTCGATCTCCATGCGTACGCCGCGTCTGAAAAAAATAGGCAAGTAAAAATTGAATGCACCTCGATAATTGAAAGCCGGAAGCGGCACGAATCTGGTTTCAGTTGCTTCGGCCGCGCGGCAAATCTCGTCGACCGTTCCGGCAATGGAAGGCTTGAGCTGACCGTCGATAAACACGCGGAGCAGGACTTTTCCCGCCGGGGCGGTGTCTGAATTGTCTCCCGGAATGCTCCAGGTTGACCACATATGCCGGACAGAGCCGCTTCCGGTAAGGTCCAAAATCGTTCTTCGTTGTCCTCGACCGAGATTCTTGAACAAGAAGCTGTTCTTGGCAGGCGAATAGTAGTGAGGTTGCAACACATCGTTTAAATAATAACTTCGTGCCGAAGTGAGCCCTGACGCCTGAGACCCAGGTGGCTCCGCGACCGAGATCGCGCTCCAGAAAATGAGCGTGAGCGGCACCAAAATAGGGAAGGCCTGCTTCACTGATCGATGCCGAGGCAGAACCATAAGAATCCCTGTTGCTTTGCGCACTTCGTCATTTACTGGATTGTTACGGTGACGGTTGCTGTGGAGCGGCCATACCGATTTGTCGCATAGAGAGTATAGGTCGTGGTCTTGGTGGGAGCGACGGTAACCGTATTGCCGCGCACCGCACCAATTTCGGGTGACACGATGAAATAAGAAGCATTGCTGGCGTCCCAACTCAATACGACCGGCGCGCTGGCAGAACTGCCAGATGCATTTGCAGTGAAGCTCTTGATCTTTGGAGCCCGCCCTTTGGGAACATTGGCCGAAGTGTAAATTGGATCCATCGCCAGGACCTCAAAAGCCGATGCGGGCACTTGCTTAAGAGTACCCAGATCATCGTTGCTCCAGCGGTCATCCGGATCGCCGCTGATAAACATCGAACTGCCGTTGTCTGCCATGATCATGCCGTACCGTTTTAACGCAGCCAGGATCACCTGTGCCTGTGCTGGGAATGACGAGATGTTGTAGCTTGCCTTCAATCGCAGCCGCATACCCATTGGCGCCGCCAGTGGATCTGTAGAATTGGCCGCCCAATGGCTTGCGGGTGGGACAAATGCAGCGCGACTGGACTTCAAAGTAAATCGCAGGGCATGGTGGATTTGCCCGCTCGCGACTTCGTCATATCGCGCTAATCCTGGAAATAAGGGCAGACCCGCCGCATCTGCGGAAGTCCACTCATAAGGGCGCTGTTCATTTTTGAGCAAGTCCCACACTGCCGCCGAGCCAGCCTTCCATGATCCATCTTCCTGATAGCGGGCATCGTACAACTCATAGAGCCAGCAATTATCGCGATCGAGCACCAGTACGTGTCGATCGCCGTTTCCCGGTTTCGGATAGCCTTCGATGGGAGCGTCCGCTGGAATCGGCATGGGGCCGGGGTCACTCTCATCACCACTTTCAGTGAACTTTATATTCGCCAAAGGAGTGCCGCTTACAACCAGGTAGGGAATACCCTGGGTCTGCCCCTGATACTTACCTGCGCCAAAGTCCGGGTGAAGTGGAGTGGTTGCTCCAATGAAGTCGATGATTGAATCGGATTTAGGGTCGACCTCAGCCTTTGATACGTCCTGGTTCCACTGATTGTTCGCTGGAAACGGGATGAATCCATTGAGACTAGCGCCTTTCCCGGCATCGATTCCATGACAAGACTTGATCTGAGAGTAAAGTGGAAAAGAAGCCAGGGTGAGCAGACACAGAATTCTGAAAAGAAGCTTCATGCGGCAACTCGATAGACTCAGGCTGACATTTTGGCCAGTATACACTATTGGCTTTCGTATATTGTCTTTCGATTTCGTTTGTCCGTTGGTAGGATAGAAAAGGAAAGCCTTTCAGTAGGACGGGGCTCGGAGAAATTCAAGAAAATGAAGTTAAAAGTCTGCAATGACAAATTTTCACTCGGTTGGGCCGCCGCCGAACAGGCTGCTTCCGCCATTAGGAGTGCATCGCTGGCCAATGGCAAAGCACGTATCATTGCCGCCACGGGAGCCTCCCAGTTCGAGTTTCTTGACGCCCTCACTTCTCTGCCAGATATCGACTGGCAACGAGTCGTAATGTTTCACCTTGACGAATATATTGGACTGCCTGATTTCCACCCAGCAAGCTTCTCTAAATATTTGCAGGAACGCTTGATTGGTAAAGTTGGAATCGAGGAGACCTACTTACTGAATGGGAAGGAAGATCCTGCCAGCGTCATCAGTCGCGTCGGCAAGTTCCTGCGTGCTGCACCCATTGATATCGCATTTGTCGGGATCGGTGAGAACGGCCATCTAGCCTTCAATGATCCTCCAGCGGATTTCGAAACGGAAGAACCCTATCTCGTGGTAAATCTGGACGAAGCTTGCCGCCGGCAGCAACTAGGCGAGGGCTGGTTTCCCACTCTTTCTGACGTACCGCGTCAGGCGATCTCGATGAGCGTGAAACAGATTCTGAAAGCGAAGGAGATCATTTGTATCGTGCCGGATGCGCGAAAAGCAGAAGCGGTGAAAGCCTGCTTCGAAGGTGAGATCAGCCCTTTGGTCCCAGCTTCGATTTTGCGAACGCATCCCAACACGACTGTCTATCTGGACACATATTCCGCTGCCTTGTTGAGTTCTTCCACTACGAATTCGCGATTGGACGCGTGAAAAACTAGAATCGATTTCCTGTTCAGATTTGTCGAATCAATCCTTGTTCAGTAGCCCGCGTATTACGAACCAGCAGCAACACCAAAATCATTCCGATGAACGGAATGAGCCCGGCTACCACCACGATGGGATCGAACGCATGTGTAGCCATCGCGTGGCGGGCATCTGAAAAGTGACCAATCAACACGAACGCGGCGATTGTCCCCAGGCCTGCGCCAGTACCGCCCATGCCGCTAACGGTTGCCACGGATGCGCTGGAGTAAAGGTCGGAAGGAAGCACGTTAGCAATTGTGCTGAAAGAGGCATAGGAGAAAGTGGCAAGGGCGAAGAGCACGGTTATGACATAGAGGTTCGTTGTCAAGATGGTAGGGATCAGCAACGTGACGCCGATCCCACCAAAAACTATCACGGCTTTTCGTGCCGGCCCCAGAGACCATCCTTGCTTGATCAAGTATCCTGACGCGGCGCCTCCAAACAAATTGCCCAAATCGGCGGCGATGAAAGGCACCCACACCGCAATCAGCCCGCTTCTCAGGTCAATGCCTTTCGCCACCAGGTATATCGGAAACCAATCGGTAACGAAAAACCAGACGGGGTCAGTGAACGCCCGCGCAATAATAGTCCCCCAAGTCTGTGGAAGGCTCAGAAGATCCCGCCAGCGAACTCTTTTGTCGCCTTCGAATGCAGCTCTTCCCTTGTCAGCAGCGAGCATTTCTCTTTCCACTGCAGAAATCAATGGATGCGAGTCGGGCGGGTAATAAAGCCAACGCCAGAAGATGAGCCAAACCAACCCAAGCAGGCCCGGCACCACAAATGCCGGACGCCATCCCCAGCGGAAGTAGATCCCAAGAATGAGGAACGGAGCGAGAGCTCCTCCGATCGACGAACCGCTGTCAAATAGAGCCGTCGCCAACCCGCGCTCCTGTTTCGGAAACCACTCGGAGACTGCTTTGGCGGCGGCAGGCCAGTTTGCCGATTCTCCCGCGCCTAGCAGAAAGCGAAACGACAAAAAGCTACGAAAGCCGTTCGCCAATGGAGTCAGAAGGGAAATGACTGAATACCAGATGACGGTGATGGTGAGGCCGCGTCTGGTGCCAATTCGATCCATCAATCTGCCGAACACAGTCTGCCCGATGGAATAGGCCACGCGGAACGCGATCACGATATTGGCATAGTCAGTATTGGTCCAGTGGTATTCCAGTTTGAGATATGGCGCAAGGATCGACAGCGTCTGCCGGTCCATGTAGTTAATTACGGTGGAAGCAAATAAGAGTCCGCCAATCCACCAACGCAAAGAAGGAATGGTGCGGGGGTTGGCGGGAGCGTCTATGGGCATGATGATTTCGGCGGGTTCTGGGCAAGCCCAGACCGGCTTTCCTCAGACTCCCTTACGCCATCCGGGATCGTTCTCGCTCTTCACGTTGACGGCAATCGATCCATCCGCGGCGAGTGGTTGCTCACACGCCCAACTCACCGGCATCCATATTCCCGGACGAATTTCGAGCTACGCAGAGAGATTGACCTGGCCAGTGTACTGGTTCGGCAGTAACAAAGACGCTTGCCGAGTTCCTCCGCCGTGCGGCTGACCGGCATCGAGCGAACCGCGTAGTTTGAGTCTGCCGTCGGGACTCTCGAGTTGTAGCCATAGTACTCCAGGCACACCCGCAACGCCCCGATTTGAAACTGCTACGATCAGCTCGAATGTTCCATGCCGCTTGCGCTGCCAGACCCAGGCAGGTCGCAGCCGATAGCCAAGATTGGTACGCAAGAGCTCGAATCCACGGGGATACATTTCGTTATAGCGGGCCAGATTGCGGGCCTCCGTCCAAAGTGACCAGTAATTTGCCCGCAAATCCAGCACGTGGTGCATGTAATTTCCAAGATCATTGACGCCACTATCCACCGCGAGTTTTGCTACGTCGTATTGCCGCAAGTAGCCATCTTCCAGGACTGCGGCCAGCCATGGCGGGCGGCTCGCGAGTTCCTCGATCCGAATCGGTTCCTCGATGATGACACTGTCCGAACGCATCCATGCGCGCGTTTTGCCATGTCGATCACGGCACGGTTCCCGACGTTGCTGATGTCCGGCTGCGTGTTGACCGCAAGAGGAGTCTTCTTCCAGGCATCCAGTTGCCGAGAACTCATTGCAATGAAGGTGCGTTCGGCAGTCCTGTAGTCCGGAAATGGATTGGGGAAATTGCTAGTGTGACCTTCGCCCCAAAAGCCATATTGCATCCGGTCAACCCACTCCACGAACGGATTCCCGTCGAACTCCTCCGCAAGAAGATTGTTTAACTCAGCGAAAGCTTTCTGGAACTCCGGATGATCGTAGCGCGGCTCAACGTATTCTGCTCCGTCTTTTCGTGGAATGCGTCCGATCTTCACCAGCGGCACCCGCGTCCGAAAAAATTCAGGGAGCGCTATTTGATCGGGCTGAAACTCCGGATTCGACAGTTGTACGCGAAGCGACACGCAGTCCGTGCCGTTTGGCGGCGTCCAGAGTAAGCCCCCACACCGGACTCAGGTCGAGTTTTCCAGGACCCGATTGCACGTTCCGCCAATCGCAACGTATTGCAACGTATATAGAGCACATCGACGAAAGGTAAGCTTGCTATGCTCTCGACGGCATGCTCCAGAGTCTCGCTGCCGGCGCGGACGGCGAGCGATGGTCCGTTTTCTTCCCAGGTGTAGCCAACAAGGCCGAGTCCTGGATTGCGCAGTGGCTTTTCCGATGGCGTGGTAAACAACACAGTCTGCCAGCCCTGGTCTTGATCAATGTCGAAAGGTCCCTGATCCAGACCGTCCCTGATCGCGAACGGCGGCAAAGATAGATCGCTTTGGCAGACTGACTTGCCCAAGCGGTTGGAGCAGCGGCGGCCAACAGGGCCGCTGCCTTTAGCAAACTTCTTCGTTGCATTGGTGCGGCTCCCTCGATTGCCGAAGGCCCGATACGACGAGGACAAAATTCTTAAGACAAAACCTAAAAATCACGTACAGATTGACAAGATGCTGCACATTGCAGGACAGTTACAAAAGCAAAGATAGCGAAAGAAAGAGAAACAATCAAATGGGATTGGATTACGTTCTCCGCGTGACTCTGTTCATTTCACTTCTGGGCACCGCCTTCGCCGGCCGGCCTGGCGATTTTCGCGTGATTGGACCCGGTGGCGGCGGGGCAATGTTCAATCCGACGGTCAGCCCCCATGATTCGAACACGGTCTTGGTCTCTTGCGATATGACGGGATCCTACATAACGCATGATGGTGGACAATCCTGGCGGATGTTCAACCTGCGCGGCGACGTGCATTTTTTTGTATTTGATCCATCGGATTCAAAGACCATTTATGCGCAGGCGACCGGCCTGTGGCGCAGCGTTGACAGCGGGGAAACTTGGAACCTCGTATATCCCAAGCCCTCGGCCATCAAGAATATTGCCATGGATTCCGACCATGCGGATGAACACATCCTTGCAGAACCAGATCCGCTGGGAACCATCGTGGCATTCGAAGTTGACCCCGCAAATTCTCGAATCCTTTACGCAGCCGCGGGTACCAAACAAAGCGCCACTCTTTTTGTATCGAGCGATTATGGAGAAAGTTGGCGCGGAGAAGCGAATTTGCCGGAACTGCCGCGCCACATTTGGATAGACCCTCAGTCGCCAACCCAACCGCGAAGAGTGTTTATTGGCGCACCCCATGGGATCGTGGTGCAAGACGCCTCTGGAACTCACAACCTCCCATTTCCGGATTCTGGCAAATTCACGGATGTTGCTTTGGGATTCGAGCCGGGTGCACAGCCGATCGTTTATGCAACCTCGGAGCAAGGCGCATTCGTCTCGAGGAATGGAGGTTCAACCTGGCTAAAGTGCAGCCTTCCTGGGAGTGGCGCCGAGGTCCGAGCCGTCGCTACCAGTTTGCATCATCCCAAGACTGCCTATCTCTCGTACTCCCGTCTAAAGCTCGACGGCAGGATTTGGATGGGCGTCGCCAAAACAGCAGATGCAGGCGTCACCTGGCAACTGGTGTGGAAAGAGTCTGGTGAATCCGCGAAAAATGTGCATGATAATTGGATCAGTGAAAGCTTGGGGGTTGGTTGGAGCGAAAATCCACTAGAGTTGGGCGTGGCAGACAATGACGCGAACCTCTGCTATGGGACCGACCTGGGCAGGACGGTGCGAACCATCGACGGAGGCGGAACGTGGACGGGTGTTTATGCCCGACGAGTTCCGGGAGGCGAATGGACAACGACCGGCCTTGATGTCACCACCAGTTACGGAACCCACTTCGATCCTTTTGATACCAAGCGGCAATTCATTACCTACACCGACATAGGATTGTTCCGCAGTGAAGATAGCGGCCTCTCCTGGACCAGTTCCACCGCCGGCGTGCCGAAGGCGTGGTTGAATACGACCTATTGGATAACGTTTGATCCGAAAGTGCGCGGTAGAATGTGGAGCGTGAATAGTGGCACTCACGATTTGCCTCGTCCAAAAATGTGGCGGACGCGCTCCACATCGGGATACGAGGGAGGCGTCTGCAGAAGCGACGACGGAGGACGCAAGTGGGCGAAGTCAAATACTGGCATGGGGGAAACTGCTGCCACGCACATCTTGCTCGACCCAGCAAGTCCCGAGAATGCCCGCGTTCTGTACGTAGCTGCATTTGGGCGTGGCGTCTACAAGAGCTCCGATGGCGGCCACACCTGGAAGTTGAAGACCCAGGGGATCACGCAGGACCATCCCCTCGCATGGAGGCTCGCGCGAGATTCTGAGGGAACTCTCTACGTATTGTTGGCGCGCCGATCTGAAGACGGCAGCATTGGAAATGGGGGCGATGGAGCAATTTACCGATCGACCGACGGAGCTGAAACCTGGAAGTCCGTTCCCCTGCCGGCTGGCGTAAACGCGCCCAACGGGCTAGCGATCGACCCGACTTCTCCGAAGCGACTCTATCTAGCTGCTTGGGCCCGCGCGGCGGGAACACACGGCGCGGGTGGAGGCATATATTTATCGAAGAATGGCGGGGAGAGTTGGGAGCAAGTGCTTGATCGCGATCAACACGTCTATGATGTGACGATTGATCCGGGCGATCCCAGCACGCTCTATGCCGCTGGTTTTGAGTCGTCCGCTTGGCGCTCGGCGGATCAAGGTTTACATTGGACGCGGATCCCGGGGTTCAATTTCAAATGGGGCCATCGGATCACAGTTGATCCAACCGACCGGAGCAAAATCTACATAAACACTTTCGGCGGAGGCGTCTGGCACGGTTCCGTTAACGGACAAAGGCAGCCCCTGGACATCGCCACGCCAGAGCTCGAACCGGGACAATAAATCATTTGCTTCATTTCGATGGCCAGGCCAATAGTTCCAAACAGGGCAAGTCTTCTGAACGCAAGATTTTCCTTGCTGCTTTCTTTTGCTTGCTATAATCTTCCGTTGCTATTCTTTTAAGGAGCGCCAAAAGCAATACTTAATCGCTCATGCCAAGCCCATTATTTTCCGATTCGGAGTGGCTACGCGCTCTTTCGGAGGCTCATCCCAAAGCCAAGGAATTGCTCGATAGGTCCGCCGCAGAGCAACAAAAGCAAGGGTATTTCTACACCCTGCACGAGACCTGCCAACAACCCAAGAGTTGGATTCATACTTCGGAGCAAATGCTGGACTCGGTTGCAAGCGTGAAAAAGTGTGTGAGCGGAATTGCCAGTCTGGTGCTCACGGGGTCTGGAAGCTCGGAATTTGCCGGCGATTGCGTTCGCATGCGTCTTCAGAATGAGTTGGGGGTTGTCGTGCAAGCCATTGGCGGGGGGACACTGCTTACCCATAGGAGCATGGCACTTCCGCCGGAGAAACCTGGTCTGATGGTTTCGTTAGCCAGATCTGGGGACAGCCCGGAAAGCGTCGGGGCATTGTCGGTCATCCTGGATATTGAGCCCCAGGTTCGCCATCTGGTGCTGACTTGCAATGAAAATGGCGGGCTTGCTCAGAGCTTTCGTGATCATCCCCGCGTGACGGTGATCGCATTGGATGACGGGACCAACGACCGCAGTCTAGTGATGACCAGCAGCTTCACAAACCTGGTCTTAGCGGCGCGATTTCTGGGCTTCTTAAGGCAGCCCACGGCGTATCGGGATTTGTGCCTTAGACTGAGCGTGATCGCCGGCGGTTTGATCGAAACCTATTTTGAAACATTTGCCCGTGTGGCAAGCACGGGTTTCCGCCGGGCGGTATTTCTTGGCAGTGGCTCTCGCTTCGGCGCCGCACGCGAGGCATCTTTAAAGATGCTGGAAATGACATCTGGGCGTGTGCCTACGGTTTGCGAAACCTACCTGGGCTTCCGGCACGGTCCCATGAGCTTTGCGCACGACGATGCGCTGATTGTCTGCTTCTTCTCTTCCGACCCCATACTTCGGGCCTACGAATCAGATTTGCTCCGTGAGTTGGACCAGAAAGAGCTCGGCCTTTCAAAGCTGATCATCGGAGAAGACATTCCGCCTGAGGTGACGCGGGAAAATGACGTTGTGATCGAGTGCCCGGGCCTAGCCGAAGTAGGAGATGAGGACGCCGTGGTGGTGGATGTGGTCGCAGGCCAGTTGCTGGCGTTTTTCCGATGTTTGAACGAAGGTCTGCGACCTGATTCACCTTCGGAGGACGGCGTAATTAATCGCGTCGTTCAAAGTTTCACCCTGCATTATCCAAAGCAGGGAACCCAGGCATAATGATTCTGCTCGCAGCGACGAGTTCTTGCGAATGCGGATGATCGAAACCTCAACAAATGGAGGATAGCCACATGAACCGTCGCCAATGGCTTCACAGAATGGGAATTATGGCGGGAGCCGCTGCGTTGCCGGGTTCTGCAGTCACGTCAACCGTTGCCCAAACTGCGGCAACTGAGCCGGAGACTGCGTTACCAGCGCGTCCACATCCTCCGTCAATTGCGTTGTCAGATTATGAGCCGAAGAGCATGCTTCATGTGCCTGAAACGCAGATAGATCGTGCGCGATTTCCCGCCATCGATATTCACACTCATATTTCTGTTTCGTCCAAGGCAGAAAATGGGGTAGAGCTGGTGCCTGATCGCGAATATCTGGGTACGCCGCAAGAACTCCTGGCTGTAATGGACCGCAAGAATATCCGGGCGATGGTGAACCTGACTGGTGGGTACGACAAAGGTTTGTCGGAAGCGGTCACGAAATACGACCGCACTTTTCCCGGGCGGTTCTACACTTTCACAGCCTTCCTACTCGCGCTTCAAGGAGCCGAATTATCCGGTACTTCAAGCGCAGGCGATCGAGCAGGCGCATCGGGATGGCGCGAAGGGTCTTAAAATTCTCAAGACACTAGGGCTTTATCTCCGGGAAAACATCACCTCGGGCACACTGGTGAAAATTGACGATCCCAGGTTCGATCCCATGTGGGACGCATGCGGACAGTTGGACATGCCAGTGGCGATTCATATTTCCGACCCGGTGGCATTTTTTACGCCCACGGATCGTTTCAACGAGCGCTATGAGGAACTCAACAATCATCCGGACTGGTCTTTCTACGATCACGATTTTCCCAGCAACGCGGAACTGATCGAAGCACGGAACCGGATGATCGCGCGGCATCCCAAGACCCGGTTCATTGTGCTGCATGTGGGCAACTTTTCGGAGAATCTGCAGAACGTCGCGGAGAATCTTGATCGCCTTCCAAATATGACCGTGGACCTTGCGGCCCGGATCGGAGAACTGGGACGTCAACCCCGAACGGCGCGGAAGTTTTTCGACAAATACCAGGACAGAATTCTGTTCGGAACCGACGCGACTCCGCACGGCGACGAGTTCCCGCAGCAGGTGTTTAACGACAAGCTTTACGAGATTTACTACCGCTTCCTCGAGACCGAAGACGAATACTTTGACTATGCCCCGGCGAAAGTACCTCCCCAGGGCCGTTGGCGCATCTACGGCATTCACTTGCCGGAGACAATTCTGCGCAAGGTTTACTACGAGAACGCTGTTCGTGAACTGCGAATCACGGTCTAATGCGAATCGATCTGCGGCTACTCGCGGTGGTCATCGTGGTGTGTGGCATCACACCCGCGGTGCGGGCACAGGTGCAAGTTTGGCAAGGCACGCTGACTCTGCCTGCTTACGAAGAAGGCCCGCCGGACCCGAATCCCCCGTTCGATCAATTCTCCACAAATCGCTTTAGCTATCCGTACACTTTGCGCAGCAACTTGACGGATCGCCGTGTGGACCACACTTGGCGGGCGATTTATCTGGAGAATGAATATCTGAAGTGTTCGGTGCTGCCGGATATCGGCGGCCATGTTTACACGTGCATCGACAAGATCACGGGCAAACCTATGTTCTACGCCAATCCATCCATCAAGAAGGCGGACATCGGATACCGCGGCGCCTGGGCCGCGTTTGGTATCGAGTTCAACTTCCCCGTTTCGCACAACTGGGTTTCGATGTCTCCCGTCGATTTTTCGTTCGGGAAACACGCGGATGGCAGCGCATCCGTGACCGTTGGCAACATTGACAGGGTTTATGGAATGGAGTGGTCGGTGGAACTTGTTCTCCGCCCCAATTCCACGGTGCTCGAAGAGAAGGTCACGCTCAACAATCGCAGCGATGTAAGGCACCGCTTTTATTGGTGGAACAATGCCGCGGTCGAGGTATGGGACGATTCGCGCATTGACTATCCCATGCGATTCGCGGCCAGTCATGGATTCACGGAAGTACAGCCGTGGCCGGTGGATTCGGATGGCACAGACTTGAGTATCATCCGCAATCAGACCAAAGGGCCCGTGTCGCTTTTTGTCCACGGCAGCCGCGAGCCGTTTATGGGTATTTGGAACCAGCACACCAATACCGGGACTGCACATTTCGCCAATTACGCGCAGCTCCCAGGGAAGAAGATTTGGTCATGGGGCGTCGATGCCGATGGCTTGGATTGGCGCAATGCGCTCTCCGACAACAATAGCGCTTACGTTGAGGTTCAGGCGGGGCTGTTTCGAAACCAGGAGACCTACGCTTTTCTCGATCCGCGACAAACGATTCATTTTTCTGAATATTGGATGCCGGTGCGGGAAATCGGCGGGATGTCCCGCTCCAATCTAGCGGGTGTCGTTAACCTTAGCCGCAAGTCCAATACTCTCGTTGCGGGCTTTAATACCAATCAGCCTATTCCGCACGCATCGGTTCGTATCCTGGATGAGAATCAGTCTCTTCTCGACGAAAAAGCCGACCTTGTTCCTGAACGCACATGGCGACGCGAATTGCAGCTTCCGAATCCACAGCGGAAATACACCTTCGAAGTTCGAGATGCCAATGGCGCGACTTTACTGCGACAAACCGAGGATGAATACGACTGGACGGCAACGAACGAAGTGGAAGTCGGTCCACAGCCGCATTACCGCACTCCAGTGGCGGAAAAGCGCGCGGAAGAAGATGACTGGATCCAGCTTGGCAAACAGCAGGAGTTGAACGGAAAGACACTGCTTGCGCTGCAAACCTACAAAGAAGCACTTACAAGGTTTCCCGAAAGTTTTGCCGCGCAAAAAGCTGCCGGGCGGTTAGCGGCAAGCTTGCTGCGCTTCCAAGAAGCCGTCACCTATCTTGAGACAGTCCGCGATCGCGATACCACGGATGGCGAGGTCGCCTACTATCTTGGTCTTGCCTATGACGGTCTCGGTGACGTTGGACATGCGCGAACCGCATATGAAGCGGCATATCGATTGCCTCAACTCCGTGCTGCGTCTGCGTTGCGTCTGTGCGAGCTGACAGCGCGTGAAGGCAACTTGCGCAGTGCCGAGCGTTACCTCACAGAAAGCTTTCAGGATGCTTCCGGCGATCTAAGAACCGCCGAAGAGCTGGTCGCAGTCCGCCGCGCCCTCGGGGAAGATACTGAGACGCGCCAGTTCGCGCAAGATTGGCTGGCGCGATTTCCGCTCAGTTATTTCCTCCGCGAAGAACTTGGAATTGCGGATGCGGCGCATCTTGCAGATGATTCTGACCGCGTTCTGAACATTGCCTCGGAGTACATGCGCCTTGGGCTTTATCAACGCGCTCTCGATGTGCTTTCTCGGGAGTATCCAATGCCGATGCCCGATCAGAGCGAGCCCGGCGCACTGCCCCCCCAGAAAAATCCCATGATCGGCTATTTTCGCGGCTTTTGCATGGAGAAGCTGGGTCAATCGGCATCCGCGGCATACCAGGCTGCGTCCAAACTCTCTACGGCGTATGTCTTCCCGAGCAGCGATGCCGAACTGCATGTGCTGCAAACGGCTTTGCAAGCCAACCCCGCGGATGCCACCGCCCATTATCTTCTGGGAACATTCTATTTCTCCAGCGGCTTGACGGACCCAGCGCTTGCGGAATGGGTGAAGGCCCGAAGATCAATTTCAAATATTCCCGTTCTCGATGCAAGCGCTGGCTTGGCAATCCTCCACGAGAAACACGATCCGGAACGGGCCCTAGAGGCGTTCCAGCGAGGTCTTCACAGTGATCCGTCGAACGTCGTGATTTATCTTGGCATGGACCAAGCACTCAGTCTTCTGGGCCGGCCCAGCCGGGAACGCGTTCAAGCTCTGGAAAACTATCCCGACCAAGCCAATATGCCTTCCGAGGTCATCTATGAGCTCATTTTGAACTTGGCGGAAGCGGGAGACTATGACCGAGGAACAGCCCTGTTTCACAACCGCTTTTTTCCCCGCCAGGAAGGGGGGACCAATGTTCGCCAAGTGTGGGTAGAAGCGCAATTGCAGCGCATGATCGCACTCGCACAGGCTGGAAATTGCACGGAGGCGCTGGCGGCCGAACAAATCCTTGGTTCGACAGTTCCGCGCCTGCCATTCACACAGGACGGGCTCAAACCTATTCTTGACGCTGCGAGAACGAACTACTTGGTGGGCGGGGTGTATGCAACGTGTGGCAAGTCAAAGGAGGCGGAATCACGATTTCAGTTGGCCTCAATCGTGTCCGCTCCGGATCAGATTGTATGGGCCTGGTTAGCTGCCCAGAAATTGCCAAGATTCGATCACAAGCAATGGAAGCCGCGTTTGCAGGCTGCTCTTGCCGAGGCAGAAAATCTTACTGAGACAAGTGCTTTCACAAGTTTCTGGGTCTACGTCTCAGCCACGCTTAACAACGCACTGGGCCAGAAGCAGGAGGCTGATGCCGCATTTCGAAAAGTCTTCTTGTTGCCCGATCGGATGCTGGCGTATCACTTGACACGTCTTGCTCTGATGCCTACGCCAAAATAACCTCGATGTCCTTCAGACGCAGGGCTGCGGTGAATTCCTCTGACGCCCGACTATCTGTAATGAGCCGGTGGACCCGTTCCAGCAAGCCAATTCGAGAAATGCTCCGGCGGCCCAGTTTGCTGAAGTCGGCGACGACATTGATTTCCTTTGATACCTGCATCATCAAATTGTTAAGTTGGGCTTCAAGAATGTCCGGAGTGGAAGCCCCGATTTCCAGATCAAAACCGTCGACTGCAAGGAAAAGACGGTCTGCGTGGAGTTCCTTGAGCATGGTCTCCGCCTGTGGTCCCACCAAGGAACCGGAGACCGGGCGCAGAATCCCCCCAATCACGATGACCGAGATGCCCGTTGTATCCATCAGTTCAGAGGCAATGTTCAGTGCATTCGTAATCACGGTAAGCGACTGCAGGTTCCTCGTTTTCAACTGCCGGGCGACTTCCACTGTCGTGGTTCCGGAGTCCAGAATGATGACTTCGTTGGGCTGCACGCGTTCTGCGGCGGCCCGTCCGATTCTGACTTTCTCCGCGTGGTGCACGGTTTCCTTCAAGCGCAAGGGACAGTCCTGGTTCGCCTCCAGCCGCCTGACAGCTCCTCCATGGGAACGAACTACTGCCCCGGTCGAGCCCAGAGCATCAAGATCTCCCCGCGCAGTGACTGCGGAGATGGAAAACCTTTCCACTATGTCTTTTACAGTGATTTGTCCTTTTTGGTCGATGAGATCCAGGACTTTTCGTCGGCGCTGCTCGGCTAGGAGGCGTGAGCTGTTATTTGGTTTCATATGCTATCGATCTTAAGTCTAGATTTTATAGCACCTTCAGAGATCTAATAGTGAAATTTGGCAGTTTCGACCTTCGTTTGCTTTCTACTTTAGTTTTAATTACGATTTGCATTTACTTTTGCTTTCTATTCGTGATAAAAGCTTTCAATTGAAATTTCCAGGGGGATTTATGACTCGTCGAAATCAGTCTCTACTGACTGCTCTTCTTCTCTGGTTCGTCTTCGCGGTTCCGTGCCTATTTGGTCAAGGCACCGATTTAGGCACGATCCGAGGCACCGTGAAGGACCCAAGCGGCGCGGTCATTGCCAACGCGAAGGTGACCATCATCGACCTTGAGACAAATGCTCCGCGGGAGACTAGCGCGAACGGAGAAGGCGACTTTGAGATGTTCGGTCTTAAGTCCGGCCGTTACAAGGTCTCGGTCACTGCCCCTGGAATGAGCACGGAAGAGATCAACGATGTTGTCGTGAACGGGAGCAGGACCGTCGGGGTCAGCATAACCTTGCGCGTGTCTCAGGTCGCTGAAAAGGTGGAGGTCTCGGCGGAAGCGGCAAGCATAGATACCGAGGACCCAACCATCAGTGACACCATCGGTCATCAGGCGGTGATTGACCTACCACGCGACAGTCGCGACATATATTCAT
>Ga0182024_10006167_pt1 | contig 26443 bp, 30 predicted proteins | sample P32metaG_FD_120480 | JGI IMG/M metagenome (GOLD analysis project Ga0182024, IMG submission 120480) | Permafrost microbial communities from Stordalen Mire, Sweden - P3-2 metaG (Illumina Assembly) | ecosystem: Environmental > Terrestrial > Soil > Wetlands > Permafrost | place: Sweden: Stordalen... | reverse complement strand
GTGCGCCGATAAAGACCAGCAAGTGAGACCGTCTTTTGCACCAACGTTCAAATTGTTTTTGCATTACTCGATTAGTCCTCCGTTTGATTGTTAGTGGGCAACCATTTTATCCCCACTTGCCATATTCCCCAGATTCCCTATACTGAAGGAAACCGGAAATCGGCATCGTAACCCGCCCGAAAACCAACCTCACCAAAACTCATGCTACGAGCTCTCGCAACGTGGTTTGCGAAGTGGAAATACATTCTCAATAAGGAAACAGAAGCGGGTATGCACACCTGGAGCGCCCGCGTCTCCGAGCAGAACGCGAAAGCGACACGCGAGCTTATCGTGCAACTCAAAAAGGACGCCGACGAACTCGACGCCCGAATCAAACACGTTGCCGAGATGGAGGAGAAGGGGTTCTGGCTTTGCGAGAACGGGCATGAGAAGAACGAGGCATTCGTTCAGGAGTCCATTGATGACCCGACGCGCCGGTGCCTAGAATGCAAAGCTCCAACGAAATTCATCAAGCGCTCCGAGATGACCGGCCAGGAGCAGTACGAATCAGACAAGGAACGCAAAGACGTAGAGAAACTCCTCGCCGGGCGTCGCCAGGAGATCACAGACAAGGAAACCGAGGCCGGTCAGCAGGACGCGACGGCAAAATACTTCCGCACCCAGGCCGAATCGAGCAGAAGGCTTGCGGACAGCATTCGGAACCTTTAATTACTTTTCCTGCTCAAGAGCTGCTGTAAATGCATATCCCAGGAATAAGCCAATCGGATAGCAATATACTTCTTTGGGAAGCGGCTCGCCTTTTCCCGCCACCGCTTGGAAGATCGCAATCACACCCGCTCCCATCATCACCGAAAGGAGTGAACCCAACGCCTTCACGTCAATCGTCTTGAGCTGTCTAAACGTCACGCGGACCATGCTCCCGACCAAAAGGCCGAGACATCCGCTGCCGAGAAGCACAAATATCGCCATTACATTTCCCTCAGAATGATTGAGAAATATACCATCAAATTCGGCCCGGCCGTGAGCCAGAAGGAGCTAGAGAAAGCTTTGCATGAATCCGGCGAAACCCCCGACCACACCAAGCTTACTAAGATGAAGGCGCGGATTGAGGTTGTTGCGGATTTTGAGGACTTGAAGAAGATTCGGGATTTTCTAAAACAACTTTCAGCTTCAAAAGCTCCATCCCCTTAGCGCGGTTCTCCAAACCTCGTGCTATCACGTATGCAGAACCGGCCAGCGTGCTCCACCTCGCCAAATCAAGCTTATGCGGCGTTAGCGTCCCCGCGACGAAGACGGCTGACAGAACACCCACGCCTATCTCCACCATCCCGTACCATTTCTGATTCTTGCGTTTGAACCAATATGCTGTAATTCCAGCAATAGCAACGAAGCCTGCGATGAGTAGTTGTGTTACCTGCAGTCCAAGCTCGCTCAGAAGCCAATCGAACACTCTCGTCAGACCTTGCCTCACTGGACCCCCTCCTGGCAGGGCAGAAAGGCTAAGCAGAAATAAGGCCACGGACTCAGCCACCGTTTGCGCGAACGCCCTTTTCTTCGTCTCAGCTTCGGTCTCGCCTTGTTTTACGATGTACACGTTTAACCTCCTCTGTTCTCGTCGTGATTGCGCTTTTGCCCATAGATGGCATGATTATAAAAACCGACACCTGCCAACATTTTCATGCCAAGCATTGCCAAAGAACAGAAACAATATTACAAGTCCCGTATCCGGAGCATCATTGCTCAGCATCCACAGATCACCCAAGTCGCCCTACGAGAACGTCTCAAGGATAATGGACTGGCGTTAGACCGTTGGTACGTAGCAACGCTTTTGAAAGAGATTCAAGTAGAGCGCGTAAAGCGTCTGGAAACCCTCACTCTCAACTACGCACTCTCCGCCTTCCAGGACACAATGATGGAAATCTCCGCCGTCGCGTGGGAAATAGCGAACGACGAATTCGCCCGGAAACAGGACCGCGTCATGGCATTGCGTGAGATCCGCGAGGCGCACAAGGATATGTTCGAGAAACTCTTCGACGCCGGCGTCTTCGAGCGCAAGCTCGGCACGCTAGACGCGACCATCCGCAATACGCCGCTTCCCGCCGAACGCAAGCAGGCGATCCGCGCCGTGTTCGAAAACTGGGGCTTATTGCCCCCTCCAAAGGAGGATGCAGGAACAGCCCAACCAACTACAGAAGCCGCCGCCTGAGTCGTTTTTCGAGACGTACGAGGCACGCCGTGAGAGCTCCCGCACGCTCCTCGGCTTTTCGCTGGTCTACCTTAGCGGCTATTTCACCGACCCGCCTGCCACCTTCCATCCACAGCTTGTCCACGCCCTCGAAGACGAAGCCCTCAAGCGCCTCCTCATCATTGGCTTCCGCGGGTCCGGCAAATCCACGTTCGGCTCGCTCGCTCTTCCCCTGTGGGCCGCACTTGAACATCCAGAGAAATTTCCCTTCATCATCCTCGTCTCCGACTCCACCCGCCAGGCGACGCTCAACATCAGCGCCCTCAAGTACGAGCTCGAAAACAACCTGCTTATCAAGCAGGACTACGGCGAGATCAAGGGGAACGTCATTGAGGACTTCACGCTCCAGGGCGACGGCGAGGAGTGGCAGAAGCAAAACATCGTGCTTTCGAACGGCGTCCGCATCCTTGCGCGATCGCGTGGCCAGAAAGTGCGCGGCCTGCGCCATCTCCAATACCGGCCGAAGCTCGTCATCGTTGACGACCCGGAAGACGGCGAATGGGTACGGACCAAAGAGAACCGAGACAAGACCGATAGGTGGCTCCATTCCGAGGTCATGCCGGGCATGGACGCCCGGAAAGGAAAGCTTGTCGTCATCGGCAATCTGCTCCACATGGATGCCCTGCTTTCCCGGTTAAAAACGCCGGGGAGCGGATTCAAGGTCCTCGAATTCCCGCTCATCGATAGCAAGGGCATTTGCACGTGGCCCGCGATGTACCCAACCGAACAAGCGCTCAAGGACAAAGAACGCGACATGGGCGCCATCGCCTGGCAGCGGGAAATGCTTTTGAAGATTGTGGCGGACGAAGGCCAGATCATCACGCCTGAGGACATCCACTATTACGACGAGAAGCCAAAATCAACGGCGGCGATAAAGGGACACGGCATCGATCTTGCAATCAGCCAAAAAGAGGATGCCGACTACACGACGATCGTGAGCGGCGACGTGTTCTACGTTGAAGACAAACCGCCGTACAACGCCGGCGATTCGCCCAAGATTTTCATAAAGCCAAATCCCTACTGCGAGCACGTTACGTTCCACGACTTCCTGAAGAAAGTGCGGTCCATACCGGGCGAATCCGGCGGCGCAAATATCTTTTTCGTGGAGGACGTGGCATACCAGAAAGCGGCGATCCAGGAGATGGAACGCGCGATGCTTCCCGTCGTGCCGATGAAGCCGACGACGGACAAGCGCAGCCGGTTGCAGGTTGTAGCCCCGTACATCAAGAATGGCACGGTTCTATTCCCACGAAGCGGATGCGAAGAGTTGCTAGGGCAGATATTTAATCTCGGCGTCGAATCGCACGATGACCTAAATGATGGTTTGGTTTGGCTCATTCAGGGGCTCGTGAACCAGGGCTTGGAGCTGCCGAAGATTCACTGGATTGAGGCTTAGCGAGCCATGATATATTAGGGAAAGCAAGCTCAGGAATTCCTAGCTCGTATCGAATGGCTATCAGCGTCTTATATCTCAAAATATCAATTTCCGTCCATAAATCCTCCCGCGTCTTTATGTAGTTCTCATCGCCCACGGTGTGACGGATGATCAGATCAACAAGTGTTTCAGCTACAGAGGCATAATGATACATAATGTTGGTCGTTTCTCGTCGGCACATCAACTCAGCAAGCGCCGCATACGCACGCAGTTCTTCGATTACTCCATTAAATGTTTCAATACCTGCGGCCCGGGACTCATCTCGCGCCTTCTTTTCTTCCTCGGCCACTTCTCCATCTGAGTAATGACGTTGTAAAAACTCGACACCGCCCCTCGCTTTTATTCCTTGTTTCGTACACTCAAATAACACGTCTCGTTTTGCTTCCCACTGCCTTTGTCGTGCCCATACGTCGTCATTGATTTTCGCCTCGATTGCTTTCGTCGCTTCTGTCGTTTCCCGCGTTTGTCTCAAGACCTCGGTGAATCCGGCAGCAATGGCCTTATCTTCACCGCGTCTTTTGAAGTACGCACCGTAATACGCCGCAATCGCGGAACCAGCTATTGTCAGAAGACTTGGAATCGCTGGTGACATTTTTCACCTCACTCATCTATAAAGTCCATAGGCGACCGTTCTGCCGGATCATTTTATACACAATAGCTTTTTCCCGTAGATTTCCTATAGTTAAGGCAATGGAAGCTCCCGTCCACACCCTTGAAGTCCGTCGCGTTCCCTCATCAGCCGACCTCATGCAAGCCGGGGATTATTGCTATATCGAAAAGCGCGCGCCGATCAGGAAGTTCGAGCCGGTTGCGGATGAAGCCCCGCGGGGCTTCATCCGCAAATTGATTTCGTATCTCGGCGGCAAAAAGCAAAGCTTCAAAGAAGTGATCGAGATCGTGTGGCCGGATTACGATGCCATCGTCCTCATGTGCCCGCACTGCAACCAGCCGATCGGTACCACGAAGGAACATCACATCGTAAGCACAGACCCGCTCACAATCAAACAGCCGCTTGCGTGCGCCTATTCCCGCCCGACACCTACGGCGTCGCCTCTGATTGCGTTTCGAATAAACGACGGAAAGGTCACGCCACTTTGGAATAGATAAGTCCGCACGAAGTAAATGCCTTCACCCTCCCTCAACGCCAATAACAAGCCAAGCTGGATAGCACGCCGGTTGCGCGGCATTGCAGCAAGTGTCTTTCCCGAACTCCACGAACAGGAGCAGGGCGGCCCGGCAATGTCTCGCTACGGCGTCGTGCGGACCGTAAAGACCAAATCTGGCGCGTCACAATTCGGGGAGATCAGCGGTGGCAACCAGTTCATCATCGAGCGCCCTTCGGGAACGAACCCCATCGACGCCGCACGAGCGATCGAGAACAACAAGGGCTTCGTCTATGCGGCCGTGAACGCTAAGGCCCGCGAGGTGATGGCGATCGACTGGCGTCTCTTCGAAGTGGATGGCGACGACCACGAGGAGAAGAAAGACCACGATATCCTCGACTTACTAGACGCGCCGAACGACAGCATGAACGGGTTGAAGCTGAAGTATCTGATCTCAGCAGTACTCGACCTCACCGGCAATGCATTCGTCTATCTCGAAGGCGTGAAGAACGAGCTCGATAAACCGAAGGCACTCCACCTCATGCCCGCCGACAAGGTGCATCCCGTGATCGACCGACGCTCCTGGCCGTACCAGCTCTTGGGCTATTCCATGCGGCTCGAAACGAAAGAATATGTCTTCAAGCCCTACGAGGTCATCCACTTCGATCTCCCTAATGCGGCTGACTATTTCAACGGCTACAGCCCGGTCATGGCCGGAGCGGAATACATCGATAACGACACCTACGCGATGGAATTCAACCGCAAGTTTTTCATAAACGGTGCGCGGCCCTCCATGTGGCTCACGACCGACTTCGTTGCCGAGACGCAGCTTGAAGCCCTGAAGATCGGCTTCACGGACGTTCACGGCGGCATCGATAACATGAACCGCATCGGCGTTCTTCCGAAGGGAGTGAAGCCGGAAGTCGTAGGCACTTCGCCTAAGGACATGGATTTCAAGAATATGTCCGAGGACATGCGCGACCGCATCCTCGCCATGTTCGGCGTCTCCCGCACGATCTTGGGAACAGCGGAATCGGACACGAACCGCGCGACAGCCGAAACCGCCGACTACGTCTTTTCGAAGCGCGTCGTGAAGCCGCACATGATGCTCATCTGCGCCGTGCTGAACGACCGCCTTGTGCCGCGCTATGGCGATGACTTGTATATCAGCTTCATCGATCCGGTGCCCGAGGACAAGGCGTTCCGCGTGCAGGAGATGCAGGCGGCGATGGGCAACCAGCCGCTCCTCACGGCGAATGAAGGCCGCGAATCGTACCTTGGCCGCGGGCCTGTGGAAGGCGGCGATACGCTCATGGCCCCGACCATGATGGCCCCGATCGGCACGTCAGGGGGAAACGCCGACCCCGCGCCGCAGCCGGAGAACGACCCGAACGCGAAAGGTTTTGACCGGCGCATCGCGTACCGCCCGCCCAGGACGAAACTCCAAAAGCTCGCCAAGAAGCGCGTCGCCATGCGCGAGAGCCTCACCGAGAAGATTAAGGCAGAGCTTGCGAAGCGCCTCGATTTTCCGACGAAGAAATTTGTTTCGACGAAAGAGCAGGACGAAACGAAGTGGAAGGAGTTCAGCGACTACGTCCATGCGGCCGAGAAGGACATCGCCGCTGCAATGCGGAAAATCAACGCCGAGCAGAAGGTAGAAGTACTCAAGAACCTTCCTCACGCGATCGAGAAGGGAATCGACCCGACCGACCTCTTCGACATCCAGAAGTGGATCTCGATTACAACCGACGCCTTGAGTCCGATCATGGACACGCTTTTCGAGCACGAGGCACTGGCCGCAGCCGCCGATGTCGGGAAGCCCGAACTCAACCCATTCAACGACACCACCCGCGCAGCCGTGAAGCGCTCCGTGCAGATGATGTCCGAGAGCTACCAGCAGACGACGCTGAACGTCTTGGAAGTCAAGATCAACGATGGCCTCCAAGCCGGTGCGCCCCTCGCCGATATAACGAAAAGCGTTGAAGAAATCTACGAGTGGAGCGACGAAAGCCGCGCGGCGATGGTCGCAAAGACCGAATCGTTCAGGACTGCGAACAGTGCGTTAAAGACCGCCTGGCAACAGTCCGGCGTCGTAAAGACCGTGCGCTGGTACACCGCGAATAATCCGTGCACGTTCTGCCAAGCAATGGCTGGGAAAACGATTTCCGTTGACGATGTGTTTTTCAAGAATGGAGATTCACTCACCGTTGGCGAGGGTGACGACGCGCAAACGATGTCTTTGGACTACGGCGACGTAGGTTTTCCACCCCTTCATCCAAATTGTCAATGCATGATTCGCCCCGAAGACATAGCCATTTAAACCCGAATGACTGACGCCCTCGCAATTAAATATCAGTGGCGCGGTCACACTATCCGGTTGAAACGGGTCCATATTGCATGTGCCTATTGTGGTGCCGACTTGCTGCGTAGCACCACTCGCGCAAAACGCAAATGTTTCTGCAATAACGCGGAGGCCCTTCGATACCGATATGAGAATGGGTTGATAGATCCGAACGCCATCGTGAAAGCTGCTCATGGAGCAATGGCGGCAATTCAATGGCGTCGTGGCGTTCCTAACCCGAAGGTGCGCGGCGAGAATAACCCTGCCAAGCGACCTGCATCTCGTGCAAAGATCAGCGCCGCAAAGCTTGAACACAACTGGATGCGTGGCAGAACCGGAAAACTACATCACGGTTACATGGGAGGCAAGATTTGGTGGCGAGGCAAGGATTGGGATGCTATTAAACTTCGTGTTCGCCAACGCGACGGATTTATGTGCGTGAAATGCGATATGCCCGAATGGGAACACATCGAGCGATTTAGCCAGCCCCTCCACGTTGACCACATCATCATGTATCGAATTTCGCACGATAATTCCATGCAAAACCTGCAAACTCTTTGTGTCTATCATCACGCTGAAAAGATTCCGGAAGAGAAAACCCTCATGGCCGAAGTAATTCAAATTCTCGCCTCCTGACTTATCCACAATGTCGCAAATTCCGTTTACTGCTTATTGTTAAATCAAATGTCTCTCGACGCCGTAGCCAACTTCATCAAACTGACCGTTTCAATCGGCTACGGTTCTTCTGATACCTCGATCATCGTCACGTCCGGGGCGTCGTCCCTGCCCGCCACGCCGTTCAACATGACATATTGGAATGCGACGGATTGGCCCGATCCGTCCGACGACCCGAACGTGGAGATCATCCGCGTCACCGGTATTTCCGGGAACACGCTCACCGTACTTCGTGCGCAGGAAGGCACGACAGCCTCGCCTAAAAACGTGCCTGGCAAGACCTATCGCCTCATGCTCGGCATCACCGCGAAAACAATCAACGACTTTAGCGCGAACCTCCAGAGGCCGTGGCGCTATGTGAACGTGAACGGCACGATCGACGGAAGCAACACGACATTCACGCTCGCCGGCAGCATCACGCCCTTCGATTCGAACTCGGTACAAATCACGCTTGCACGCCAACCGCAAATTCAGGGGATTGACTATACGATTTCAGGCACTACGATAACTTATATAGTCCCCCCGCCGGAAGAGTTAGCCGGCCAACCCCACGTCGCGCAATACCAGTAATGAAAAAACTTCTTTATCTCATCTGCTCTCTATTTGCTCTCGCCACCGTCGGGCAAGTTTTGACAGTCGCAGCGGCTCCTACGCCGACCGGGCTTGGCGGGCTTGGAACATCGACCGTACCGGCAGCCGGACAAATCCCCATCGGAATAGGCCCCAGCTCCTATGCCCCGGCGTATCTCTTGTGTACTGGCAATTGCTCAGTCGCAACGTCGAGCGGTTCAATCACAATCACGGTCCTGAACACCGGCAACTGGTCTGGAACGTGGCAGGGCATTAACACGACCACGTTTTATCTCGCCTCGAATCCGACCAATTTCACGACAACGACGATCGCGTCGGTCTTGCAATCGCTCTCCGGGACGAACCCGATAACTTACAATTCCTCGACCGGCGTCATAGGCTGGACGAATTCCAACGGCTACGTGACGCTCGCCTCGCTTTCCGCTTCATCGCCGCTCTCATACAACAACTCAACCGGGCAGTTTTCATGCCCTTCGTGCGTGACGCTCGTTCCGACTTCGACGATCACGATAAACGGCATCAGCACATCGACCTTCAACTTCGCAGCGGGAGGCACCGGCCTTACCGTGGCATCGTCAGGGAATTCGATAACGTACACCTGGACGAATCCCGGCTACATTACCTCAGCCCCCGCGACCTCGACCATCGCCGTGGGCGCGCTCACTTTTACCAATCCTTTTGTTTTTGCGACAAGCACCCGCGCGGGTGGATGGGACATCGTGAGTTCGACCGGGAAAATCACTTTCATCATCCCTCCTCCGAACGACCAATACTTCGCGCCTTCCACAACGATTCCCACGAACAACAACCAGCTCACGAACGGGTCCGGCTACATCACGAATGCGTCGGTCACCGCAGTAAGCCCGATTCTTTGGTCTACGACGAGCACGATTTCCTGCCCGACCTGCATCGCGACGAACACCGGCAATTGGCAAGGGACGTTCCAGAACAAGAACGCCTCGGACTTCCTGGCCTCAAACACAAACCTCGCACCTTCAACTACGATCCCGACTTCGTATGTTTCTGCCTTCAACGGAGCCACGGGAACAGTAACGGGTGTTGGTTCCCTTAACAGCTCGACCGGAACACTGACCATCGCCGCTGCAAATACCGCGACAGTGTCAACGACAGTGTCAACTTCGGGCGGAACGATCACCGTAAGCTCGACGATTCCTCAGTCTGTGGCGACGACGGCATCACCCACTTTTGCCGGAGTGACTATCAATGGGGGATCTACCGCGAACACCTACACTGCGAATAGCACGTCAACCTCATGGCTTTACGTCTTTAACGGCAATATAAATATTCCAGCTCCCGCAACGCTTGCGGGCGGCATAACGTGCGGCTCGACCACGGGCGTGACCGCACTCGATACCTGTGTGAACGATTGGTATACCTTCTTGAACGGCGTCGCGAGTTCTTCGAACGTCTATCTCTCCAAGGGCCTTTACACGATAAGCGACCCCACTGGTTTTGTTTGGACGACAAGCGGTGAACGTATGTCGCTCTATGGCGTAGGCGGCCAAGGAACGCAAATCAATGACACGGCGACAACGGGAACGGTCGGCACTATCACATGGGGAACGGGAACGGCGGCAGGTGCCACCATCCAGGGCATCGCTTGGTACGGGGCGAATACCACCAATACCAACGTTTCGAGCACGGGCAATATCGGTTGGGTAGTGAACTCCCCATACGTGACGTTCCGCGACAACTGGTGGTCGCAAGGCAGTATCCAGCTTTACTTCAATACGAATACCTATCTTGACACGCTTGATAATAATTACTTCAGCTACGCGGGATATGCCGAAGTCTACGCCCCAAACAGCTCGAATTCCGGCGAGAGTAATACGTTTACGAACAACGTCTTTGCGACGCTTGGAAATTCGACGACGACCCATTGCGTGTATCTCAATACCGAAAGCACGAACATAAGCGGCAAATCCCGCGATGCGTGTCAGCTCGAAGTGGGCAGCTTGGCACATGTCTCCGATAGCGGCGTCCACAATGAAAGCGTCAGCGCGAATTCAATTTACGGGGCTGAAATACCAATCAAAGTTGATGCCGGCGGCGTTTTCACGGCGGTAAACGACGACTTCCAAAATGACGGCGTCGGAGGAAGTTCAACGCCGGAATTCGTCTTGAACAATGGTGGCGCCGTTCATTCCCAGGGAGCGACTCTGTGGGCTAATCCGTCTTCGACCGCTTCATTCATCGTGAATACGAACGGCGGCATATCGGATGAACAAGGAACTGATATAACGAACAGTCCAGGAACGGTCACCCAGCTCTTTAACGTGCCAGTTGGAGCAGCTCCTTACGTGAGTGCATCGGGTTCGGTTGCCTACGACACGAACCACAACTTGCTTTGCGCTGGAGACGGTCTTACCTCTGGCTGCATACCCGAAGTGATTTTCTCGAAGGCGAACAACGCGACAGCAGATCAGCTCGTTCCCGGAACACGCGGCACGATTGAAGATTACTTCACGACGAGCACCACGATTCCGGCGAACTTCTGGATAGCAAATAAGACGCTCGTATTCACAGTCGCCATCCAAAATATCGCGACGACTACCCAGCCGAACCACACGATCCGTGTCGAAATAAAGCAAGGCTCAGGAGCGACGACGACAATCTTCTCTTCACATGCGGCAGTCTTGTGCGCAGTCGGTGGCACCACGTGCGGCCAAGGATTCCAACTCTACATGACGGCACTCACCGCTCCGTCAGCTAATGCGAGCATCACCGTTGCCTGTCCGACGTGCGAGGGCGGCAGCTCTGGTGCTATGAACCTGATTCAGAACAGCACCGCCCAGCCCATCTCGGCTCCCACAAACGCCGCACTTACTATCGTTGTTTCAGACCAGGTGACGACCGCGAACGATTCGTCGTCACTCATCTATGAGGGGCTACAGGACAACAATTAAAACCAAAATGTATGGCTTCTCAGGCTTCGCAACTAACACCTACGCATCCCATCGTCTTCCTGCCATTTTCGGCCCTGATATTTCGCTCCTCATGACCATCCTCCAGCTCCCGCCCGCGTCGAACATTGTCCAGCCGAAAGTCGTCATCCAGAACGACTACGGGTATTCAATCCCCTTCACCCTTCTCGACTGCAACGGGAATCCCGTGGATCTGACGGACGGCTCGCTTACCTTCAACATTCAGTCAGCGCAGGACCCGACCGACGAACTGCTCACGCTTACCGGCTTCATGGTGATCGACGACGCGGCAGCCGGAATCTGCCATTACGAAGTAGCGGCAGGTGATCTTCCGAATCCGGGAACGTTCCTCACGATGGTCGTGGCCTCATGGGCCGGAAGCGAAACAGTGAGCTGGATCGGACCGCAGATCATCGTGAAACCGAGCCTGCCGCAATCCATGAATTGAGTTATACACAGGTTGCCAACAAAAAGTGCGATGCTAGAGTTAAGGCATATAAACCAAATCCCCTAAAACTAAAATGAAAGAATATCTGAAAGTAGGTGCGGTCATCCTCGTAGCGGCATTCGTCGGAGCAGTCGGCGCGATCAAACTCTCAGCCACTCCTCAGCTCGCCGGAGACTTTCCCGGCGGCATACTCCCGACTCAGCTTGTGACCGGAAATGATGCGGCAGGATACGCGTATCCCGTAGGAAGCTTGGCATGGGGTGCGCCGAACGGCCTCTACATCGGCGGCCTGGCGGCGGCAAACGAGCTTACGGCGTTCAACACGGCGGTAACGAACTATCCGGTTTCGTCGAACGTCAACCTCGGCTCAATCACGGCTGCCACATCGACAACGAGCACGGTTGTCGCATTTTCAGCTTCCGGCTTTTCAGTCGGCGATGCGTGCGAAGTCTCCTACAACGGCACGACAAGCACGAGCCCGTTTGGTGCAGATTCGTTCATCACAGCAGTGAACGGCAGCAGCGTATCAGCAACCGTCACGTTCTGGAATGGTGCAACGTCCCTCGTCACATTGACCCCGACGAGTTCCGCAACAGGCGTATCGAGCACACTCAAAGTCACCTGTTTCCACACCGGCGTCTAAAGTCCTCTTCACTCCCCCGGAGGCAATGAACGAACCACTTAAACAATTTTCTGAGCAACTAGCTGCCGAACTCAAGGCGAAATTAGCATCCTCCGAAACCGCAGAATTCGTTAAGCAAACAAAAGCTTCCGGCGACGACCGGAGCTTTGAAGTTGTAATGAGCACGTCAGATGAGGACCGCCAGGGCGACGAGCTCGACCAATCGAAGTGGGACCTCAAGTATTTCAATATGAACCCGGTGGTCTTATGGGCGCATAACTATTCGAGCTTCCCGATCGGCGCGATCGAGGACATCAAGGCCGAAGGCAATGAGACCATCGCAACTGGCAAGTTCGCTCCCGCAGGCCTGAACCCCGAATCAGACCTCGCTTGCTCCCTATACCAGGAGAAAATCCTCCGCGCCGTTTCGCCGGGCTACATCCAGAATGACGACGGCACCCGTGAACTTTTGGAAGTGAGCTTCTGCCCCGTGCCGGCAGGCCGCTATGCGCTCTCACTCCGCCAGGTCGGACGCTTAGGCGTCTCGACTCAGGATCTCGTGACCAAAGGATTCTTTTACGAAGAGAAGAAAAACAAATCACCGCAAGTCGGCGATGCCTGCCAGCTCGATGATGGAACTCCCGGAGTGCTGGCCGAGGACGACAAGAATCCCGGCGACCTCGTGTGCGTGCCCGAGCGAAACAAATCCCAAGAAACATCAATGAAAACCGAACTAGAAAAAACCTTCAAAGCAGAACACGAACGGCACGGTGAGGCGGTCGGGAAGGCGATCGACGAGTTCGGCGAGAAGTGTCTCAAAGGCGAGAAGGCAGAAGGTCATCTCGACAAGGCCATCGAGGAATACACGAAGGCGATGGACGGCGAGCAAGAAGGCCATCTCGAAAAGTGCATGAAGGCGATTGATGACAATTATGAGCTTCAGGACCAGACCCCGAAAAAGTCCATTGACGAATTCAAGTCTGAGGTGACTGACGAGCATCTGAAGCACGTCAAGGCGTGCGACAAGGCCATCGAGGAGTTCAAGGCTGAACCTGGATATTCGGACGACGAGAAAAAGAAGGCCATCGAGGCGTTCACCAAATCGATGGGCGGCGAGCTATCGCGCCATGAAGAAGCCCACGCAAAGCTCTTGAAAGACGAAATGGGCGAAGGGGATAAAGACGAAAAAGCTCTCGCGGAAGAGATCGTCAAATCCGGCCGCGCCATCTCGGCAAAGAACAAGGGCAAAATCGAATCAGTTATCAAGGCGCTCGAAGACCATCATCAAGCACTCACGTCCGAGCATGAGAAATCCACTAACACTGTAATCGCGGCCCTAAAAGAGCTTATTGCTCCGCAGGGCGACGAAGGGGAGGAACCTTCGAAAGAGCCCGAGGACGACGAGTCCAAAGGCGAGGAGGCCCCGAACTCAAGGTCGAGCACCTCAGGAGCAGGCGCGAAGGATATGACCGAATTGGAGGCGTATCTCTTCGTCCAGCGGCTCGTGAGGCAGGTCAAAACTGCCTCCGAAGGTGCTCTTCGCCAGATCAACGAGAAAGTGAAGAAACACCGCACGGAACGCAGCTAGACCATCCCACCAAAAAAAATCAGTGGATAAAGATGCAATTTTGAAGGCGGTAGAAGATACCGTCTCCAAAGGTTTCAACGACTTTATGGAGAAATCCCTCGTCCCCACGATGGAGGAGATTTCCATAAAGAACTCACGTCAGATCGTCGAAGCGATGCTCGTGGAACGCGCCGTAAAAGGCGGCGACATCACGGGCCTCACAAGCGACCAGAAGAAGGACTTCGCGGCGCAGGTCATCTCGGCCTACAAGGGCCATGAGACGAAGGCCGTTCGCGTCACGAAAGCCAACGAAGCGCTCATCGAAGAGCAGGACAACCGTGGCGGCTATCTGGTCCAACCGGAAGTCGCGGCGGCGATCCTTCGCATCGCGGCTTCAGTCGGCACCGTTATGCGCCAGGCGCAGAAGTGGCCGATGAAGACCGACGAACTCGGCATCCCGAATTACACGGGTGCCTTCCTCACGGGTTCGTATGTAGGCGTGGACATCGTAGGCTCGGTTACGGGCCTCACGTTCGGCCAGGCAGTCCTCATCGCCCGGAAGTGGCAGCTCGCCTTCACCGTTGGCAACGACCTTTTGGCCGATGCCTCCGTGCAGCTTGGCGAATGGCTTCTTTCGATGGCAGGCGAGGCGCTTGCGAACATGATCGACCAGCAGGGCTTTGTGGGCGGTACCTCGGGCAACCCCGGACCGTTCCAGGGCATTCTGCAGGTCACCGGCACGAACGCCTACACGCTCGCAACCGGCGGCACGAACTACAGCAAGTTCGACCCCGTCGTCGATGCTTCGAATGTCGTAGCGCAGATCGAGGAATCAGTCCTCGACGGCTCCGCATGGTACATGCACCGCACCGTTTGGGCCGCTATTGCCCAGAAGGAAGCGTCTACGTCGGGATTGCCGTTCTTGTTCTTCGGAGCATTTGCGGCGAACCAGTCGGGCCTTGAAAAAGACCCGCTTGGCGGCCCGATCCGTTCGGCAGGCAACATGATGGGCTTCCCGGTTTATACGAACCGATGGCTCCCGTCATACGTTGTCGGCACCACGAACGCTTCAACCGCGTTCATGATCTTCGGCAATATGAAAGCTCTGGCGTTCGGCGACAAAGGCGACATGCGAATAGGCAACTTCCAATCTGGTACCTGGGGAGGCAAGGAATTGTCCCTCTCGGATCAGAGCGGTATCGTCTACAAGCACCGTCACGCCCTCGTTGTCGTGCTTCCCAAAGCGTTCTGCGTCGTTTCGACCTCAGCTTCGTAGTCACGTCTCATTTTTCCCGGCTCGTGCCCATTCCTAACGCGGGCCGGGAGGGATGAACATAAACCGCCCGTCGAATAGAGGCATAGTCGCATAGCAGTCCGCTCTATTCGTCCCTTCCGATTAAAGTCGAAGGAAGGCAGGGGCCAATCAATCTCTCACATGCGTGGAAGTATTTATGATGATGTCAAAATCATCGGAGGCGTAAGCCTCGCAGCGCAGTCGTTCGCCGGCTCCTCAGCCGTGGACGGCTCCTCGGTCAACACGTCGGGTTATACCGATGCTGTGATCCGCGCCTACGGCGCGGAAGCATCGGGATCGCCATCGGCCGCAACGCTTGTTGTGACGCTCCAGGAAGCGTCCGACAACGCAACGTGGTCCAATGCGCTCGACAATACCGGCACCGTGATTGGGTTCACGCTCAACTGCGAAGCCGCAGCAGCGGAGAACATCGCCCGCATCGAAGGCCTCAACCTTAATCGGAAGCAGTACCTTCGGGCGGTCATCACTCCGGCATTCACTGGCGGCACGTCACCCGCGATTCTCGGCTTTGCCGAAATCATCATGGGCGGACCTGCTCAACAGTTGCCGACCGACTCGACCGTTTCGAACACATAGTTCGAACCTTCGTCCCGTGGCTCTTCCGGTGAGGTAAGAGCCACGAAGCGAGGGCCACTCCTCGACGTAATGCCAACCCAACAGGAAAAAGTCAGCCCCTATGCTTTGACAACCCTCGCCCGAGTGAAGGACCGGCTTTCGATTGCGATCAGCGACTCTGATGCGGTGCTCACGCGCGTGATAAACGGCGCAACCGACCTCATCGAGCGCGAGTGCGGCAAAAGCGGGTTGGAGCGATTCCCGAACGACGGCCACTTCGTTCAGAAGACCTACACAAACGAGGTCTACAGCATCCGAGGCTCGAAGCAAATCTTTCTCGTCTTGCGGAACGCACCCGTGACCTACCTCATCGTGTCCGGCAACCTCACAGCGGGCTCGGCGGTGGTCGCGGGAGTGACACCGAACGTCGGCATCGTGCCGAACATGCCGCTCTATGCGATTCAAGGCCTGTTCCCGGCGGGCACAACCGTGCTTTCCGCAGAAGGAAATGAAGTCACGATGAGCCAGCCGGCCCAGGTCACGCAGACCGGCGCCGTATTCGAAGTCTCCGGCCTCATCAGCTTCCAGTGGCGCGCCGGCACTCCGGACGCCCCGAGCTGGACGAGCTTCTTTGCACCGCAATACGAGCTCGAAGCGCAGGGCTATTCGGGTATTGTGCGCGTGTACGGCCCCATTCCGCGCGTATACAGCAACATGGTCCGCGCGACCTACCAGGCGGGCTTTTCCGTCGATTGGCAGAACGCCGGCAACGGCACCACGCACCAGCTCCCCGCCGACCTCACGAATCTTTGCGAAGACATCGTCGAGAGGATCTTCATTCGCCGCCGCCTCGCAGGGAAGAGCAGCGAGTCGTTGCAAGGTGCAACAACCTCGTGGCGCAATGAGCTTGATGCCATCGATCTTCGCGTGATCGAAAACTATCGCCGTGTCGGCATAACTTTTTAACCCGATGTCTGTCTCACAATTCCAAGTCCAAATCCCAAACCTCCCAGCTCTCCAGGAAGCGCTTGCAAGCTATCCTGCAATCGCGGCTCCGATCGTTCAAAAAGCGATCATCGCTGCGCAAGCCATACTCGCGAAATTCACAAACGCGAGCACGGTGCCGGTTCGCACGGGCTACCTCGTTCAGAATTGGGGCTTTGATATCGGCAACCTGCAAGCCCGCTGGTATCCGAAAGCGAGCTATGCTCCCTATGTCGAGTTCGGGACGAGACCCCACATCATTAAAGCCGTGAATGCGAAAGTCCTTGCCAATAAGGCTACGGGTGATTTCTTCGGGCCGATCGTCCATCATCCTGGAACGAAGGCCAACCCGTTTCTCGAAAGGATTATCTCGGCCGCGCAACCGGACATAACCGAAATGTTTGTACAGGCGCTCCAGCAAATAACCGGCGCAATCGCCACCCAATCAAATGCCTAGCACCCCCGCTCAACAGATGAAGAATGCCATCCTCAAAGACTTGCAGACGCTCGTAACGTCAGGTGTTTTGAATTCGGCATTTGCCGACGAGCTTTCAAAAGTGAATCCGCTCGACCGCACGTGGCCGGGATACCCCTCCGCTGTCGTCATCCCGCCCGTTGTTTCCGACACGAGCTTCGAAGACACGGCGACGAATCTCCGGGAATACACGTGGTACATCATGGTCGTTACGACGCCGGACAATATTCCATCAAACGACCCGACCTACATCGAAGGGCTTGTCGATAACGTGTGCGCGGTATTTGACGGTGATGCGACGCTTCAAGGAACGGCGAACGGCGCGGTTTACCCCACCATCATTGAGCCGCCGGGGCCTGTGAATAGCGGCTCTACCACTTACGTAGTTTTTTACTTACAATTTAAGAGTCGAGTTCTTGTGCCCGCAGGCATTCAATAAAACTAATCCCACCACATCTTTGGATATACCCGAAAAAGTTAACAAAATTATTGACAGCTCGGAAGCTCAGAACAAAGCGGCCGATTCGCCTACCTCCCTCAAAGCCGTATCCTCGCTTATCAACGAGTATTTCTTCCCCGGCGGCGGCATCTGGAAACCGATGTCGATCAAAGCTCCCAGCCGCGAGCAGGCTGAAGAGATCCACAAAGCTAAACGCGAGCCGATCACCTCGGCAGAACCTGAAAAGGTCGAAGAATCAGAAACCAACAATCAGTAACTATGAGTAAAGGAATCGGGCGACTATTCGCCCTAGGATTGGCAAAAGAATCAACGCGCGGCACGGCAATATCAGCCGCAACCTATTGGCTTCCCTTCGACGACCTCACATTCGACGAAAAGTTCGATAACGTCGTTGCGGACCAGGCTGTTGGCGTGATCGAGAACTCCATCAACGAGTATCGGGTAAAGAACTACGCGGACGGCTCATTCAAGGTGCCGATGGTGGACCAGAGCACCGGGTTGCTTTTCCTCTCGATGCTCGGTACTCAGGCAGTATCAACTGTGGCGACCGGCGTGTACGCCCACACCTTCACCGTGGGCGAGACCGCGCAACATCCGTCGCTCACGCTCTTCATTCACGACCCGCTCTCTGGCACAGACTACTCGCACGCGAATGGCGTCATCCACAAAATGGAGATCGATGCCGAGCTTAAGAAGTTCGTCCAGCTCTCGTGTTCCGCCCGCGCCCAAAAAGGCGTGTCGCAATCGAGCTTCAGCCCTTCCATCTTGGCAGAGAACCGCTTTATCCCGCAGTACATGAGCTTCAAGTACGCGACGAGCGTCTCCGGCTTATCAGGCGCAACGGCCATCGCCCTCAAGTCAATCAAGCTCTCAATCGACGCGAATATCGAAGACCAGGAAGTCTTGGGAAGCGTCGGTCCAGCCGACTTCTTGAATAAGGAATTCAAGGTTGAAGGACAGTTCGAGGCGATCTACCAGAACCTCACTGACTTCAAGAATGTGGCGCTCGCCACTCCGAACGTTCTTCAGGCGATCGGCGTCACGCTCACCAACACCGATGTCACGATTGGCAGCGCGTCAAACCCGACGCTCGCGATCACGCTTGACCAGGTGGCCTTCACCGAATACGGCCGCCCAATCAAGGTAAAAGACCTCGTGTACCAGACAGTAAAATTCCGCGCAACGTATTCGCTTGCAAACAGCGAAATGATTAAAGTCGTTTTGACCAACACCGTCAGCGGAACGTATGCGTAGCACATAAACCTAAACCCTCACCACAATGTCAGAAATCAAAATCAAGTCAGTCACCCTGCCGTCCGGCGGCAATGCAGAACTCAAGGAATCAATCACCGCAGGAGAATTCCTTGACATCAACGATTCCCCGAACGGGCAGGAGTTGCCAAAGAAGCAGCTCGCTAAGAAAGTCCTCGACATCGCCGTCGTTTCAATCAACGGTGTGAAAGAGGACATCCCCAATCTCCTTCGGGCGCTCTCATTGCCCGATTACGTCTTTTTGAGTAAGGAGATCGCGAAGCTTATCGAAGGGGATTTTACGTCGGCGAAGACGAGTCAGTAGATCACCTCTGGCACTCGTTCTTCGCCCGCGGCCGCGCCTTCCTTCCGGCTCAGATGAAAGCGGCCATTCTCGCGCGAGAAATGGGTTGGACCTGGCAGGAGTATTGCGATCAGCCGCAATGGTTTGTCACGATGCTCCTCTCGATGCTCCAAAACGAGGCCGAAGAGACGAAGCACGAAAGCAAGCCGTAGCCTTGCCAGAATCCCGCTTCAGACACATAGTTAAATCGGTCGAAAGGTCGAAACCAATCTTTAACTATCAATGGAAACATTTTTCATTCTGCTCGTTTTTGCAGGCATTCCGATTGCCGTTTTCGCGTTCATCATCATCGGCGCAGTTCATCGCGCCAAGCAACGCGAGGCACTCTCGCAAGCAGCGCAAAAATACCTCAAGTCCTAATCACCCATGGAATCCGAACTCGAAATCCTCATATCTGCCGTTGATGAAGCATCAGCTACGATGGCCGAAGTCGGCGAGGCCGCGAGCGCGTTAGGAGAGGACGTTACTGAGGCAACGTCAGCAGCGAGTGCCAGTTTCGAAGAGTTCGGGTTACAGGTCAATGAGACCACGGGAGAGATAGAAAACGCACTGCTTACCCAAGAGCAGTCTTTTGCGCTCGCGGCGGAAATCGCCCAACAAAGCTCCGACGAGATCATCGAACTCATGGCATCCGAGGGCATCTCCGCGCAGGAGGCGTCCGCCACGATCGCGGAAGCGAACGCGACTATCGCAGCATCCGGTGAAGAAGCCGCTACAACTTCCGCAGGCGCATATGCCGGCGTCGCAGCGATTGCCGGTATCGCATTCCTCGCTCTCAAGAACGCCATAGGCGACGCTGTTTCCTCCGCAGCGGATTGGGATGAAACCTCCGCGCAGATCGTACAAATACTCAAAGACACCGGTTCAGCCATCCCGCTCTCCCAGATCCAAGCGTACGCGCAGCAAGTGCAGGCCACGACCCTCTTTTCACAACAGGATGTGCTCTCGTCCGAGGCCCTCATTTTGAGTCACTCGCAACTTCAAGGCTCCTACCAAAACGTGACATTGATGGCCGCTGACCTGGCGACCAAGATGGGCAGCGATCTTCCAAATGCGACCCGGATGCTCACGAACGCCCTTACCGACCCCGTCGCCGGATTGAATCAGCTCATCCGCCAGGGCAATATAGACTTCCCGGCGGCGACGGTGACCATGATCCAGAACATGGCGAAGGTTGGCGACAATGCCGGAGCCGACGCCCTTATTTTGAAAACATTGCAGGATTCCATCGGCGGCGTAGCTACCGCAGCAGCGGGCGCTCCCGGCGCGGCGCTTACTCAGTTGAGCAACCAGATGACAGCCCTTGGGACCGTGATCGGCAACGACCTCTTGCCGCTGCTCGACACAATGGCAAAAGACCTCGAACCGATTATCCAGGACGTAGCCGCGTGGGCAGCGGCTCATCCGAAACTCACCGACGCGATTGTCTTAGGTTCCTTAGCAATCGCCGGATTATTGCTTCTCGTCGGACTCGTCGGCGTTGCCCTTATCACCGTGACGCCCGTCGTCGCGGCCGTCGGTGTGGTTATCGCTGCACTTGTTTCGCCGATCGGCCTTGTCGTGCTTGGCATTATTGCCCTGGCCGCGGCAGTTTATTTCAACTGGAATCTCATCAAGACCGACACGGAGACAATTTGGAACTACATCAGCAACTTCATCAGTAACATTTGGGCCACCATTCAGAACACCGTGAAGACCGGCGTGGACTATGTCATCTCCGCAATCAATGCCTTTATTAACGCGCTCGATGCGATCCACATCACCATTCCCGCTATTCAGATACCCGGAACGAAGATCGGGACCCCCGCCGTCAACCTCGGCTTCAACATTCCCGATATTCCCATGCTTGCCGAGGGAGGCTTCGTTACGCAGCCGACGCTCGCCCTCATCGGGGAATCCGGCCCCGAAGCGGTCATTCCTCTTTCGAGCGGCGCGGGCGGATATGGCGGTCAACAGATCGTGATTAATATTCAAGGCGGGAATTATCTCGATAGCCAGGGCGCGAACATGATTGCCCAGCAACTTGCGAAGCAAGTGCTCAGGGGGTTAAAGGTCACGAATTACGCGCTTTAATGTCCAATCCCATACGAATCCTCGATAACGGCAGCGACATATCGTCGAGCGTTGACTGGAAAACTATCGACTTCGTTTCGCAACTGACCAAGGACGTTGGCACCGGCAAATTCAACGTCCGGCAGAACGGAGCTAACCTGAGTGGTGTCACGGTTCCCGTCGTGGGCGACACAATTGAGCTTTACGATTCGACCGGCCTCATCTGGGCGGGTACCGTCACGGAAACCGAAGCGACGGTCGAAGGCCTGATGCTCACGTGGCAGATCACGTGCACGGATTGGGGATATTTATTTAACGGCATTCTGATAAGGAACAATTACTCCCAACTCGATCCGCATGACATCGTTCTCGATATCGTCGCACTCGCGGACCCCGGCGGCGCGAAGGGCTTCACGACCAACCACGTCCAGTATGCAAATTTCCTCATCCCTTCAATCAAGTTCAACTACCAGCAGCCATCCAAGGCGCTCCAGTCGCTTGCAAACCTGATCGGATGGGATTGGTACATCGACCCCAACAAGGATATCCATTTCTTTTTGGGTGATGTTGACGATGGCGCCGGCGAGGGCGGCATGGCCCCCATATCGGTGGATAGTACCTCTGGCGAAATTGAATGGAGTTCGCTTGATGTTGATCTGAATCTCACCAACATGCAGAACTCGGTATTCGTGATCGGCGGCACGTATCCGAAGACGTTCACTGCGGCCAACACTGCCGACAGCTTCCTCACCGACGGAGTCACGCAGTTCTTCAGCGTCTCGTACCCCTACTATTCGCCCACGGCCTCGGACTTCGAGGCCGTTCCTATTTCCGTTACCCTCGCCGGCGTAGCCCAAACCGTTGGCATCGCGAACCAAGACGATCCCGCCGATTTCCAGGTCATGTACAACGACCAGCAGCGTTGGATTCAGTTCACCGCCGGCGCACCATCAAGCGGGCAGACCGTGAAGGTTTTTGGCACCGCGAAAGTTCCCATCGTCGCTCACGCTTCCGACGCGACGAGTATCGCCACCTTCGGCGAATACCAGGGCGTGATTACAGATACCAAGATACTAAGCGTTCCCGAGGCTCAAGCCCGCGCGAAGGCCCAGATACTCCAGTTCGGCCACCCGGTATATGACGTGAAGTTCAATACTCTCGTCCCCGGATGCGCCATCGGGCAGGCGATCACCGTAAATCTCCCGGCCTTCGGAATCGATGAGCAGCTCATCATCAAACGTATCGAGGCGGTCGGCTATGCCCCAGGCGCGAACGGTATGCTCGAATACCAAATCGAGTGCATCGGCTCCGATGTCGTAACCTTCACCGACCTTATGCAGACCGTGCTGCAGCAAGAAGCGTCGCAGACAACGGTGGACGATTCGACCGTGACCGAAAGCCTGACCGACGCCGCCGAAAGCCTCGAACTCACCGATACCATCACTGTGACTTCCGCAACTCGTCCCTACAAGTACGGCCCGACTTCTGCACAGCCGCGCTATGGATTTTCTAGCTATTCGTAACACTGATGTATCTCATGAAAGGCCAACCGGCCGTTATGCACATAGTAAGCATCGGCGGTTCGTCTTATAGTTATTGAAACCCCACCCGCCCGACCCCATGCACGAAGGACTGAAAATCACAGGCAAGGTCATCATCCGCTCATACCCGGCTGGGACTTTGCATTGTTACCAAACCCTCATGGAACTGGGGAAGCCGGAATTGGCGCGCGAACTCCTTGCAGACGGGAAAATCGAGGTTGAAGACCACAACCTGATCGTTGATACCTCGAACTACGGCATCGACATTTTGGTTCAATACCTCATCAGTGGCTTCACGGGAACCAACCCATTTCCTCTCGGCATCGAGTGGGGCGAGATCGGGACGGGAACGACAACGCCAGCGAATACTGATACGGCACTCACGACGCCGACCAACCGCGCGCCAGTGAGCTATGCCTTTGATGATTCATTCACGACGGCTGCTGTCCAATTCTTTTTCCCCGACGCCGTTCTTGCAAACGCAACCTACTACGAATGCGGGACATTTTTTGCCGGCACTTCGACCATCGGAAGCGGAAACATGTTCAACCACGCTCTCTTCGGTACCCCGTACGTAAAGACGAGCGGCGTAGACACCACGTTGGAGGTGGACATAACCATTGCTAATTCGTAACCATGAAATCCCGCCCGATCGGACCCGGCCAGAATATCCTCGCATCACAGAACAACGACCGCCGTGATGATGCGCGCGGCGGCGGTTTCCTCTTGCCGCATCAGCAACTCGGCGTCCTTGCCCTCGGCACCGAGCCAACGAACGGTCAAGTCGTTCCCATTGTCATCAACGGAACGACGATCGCGGCCACGGCCGTCACGACAATCGGCTCAACTGCGAACAATGTTCTCATCGGCGGTTCAGCGCTCGCCTTTGTGACGAACTTAGTCAATTTCCTTCGCCGCCCCGATCTCACGACTTCAACGCAAGTTGCCGCATCATCGGCGAATCAATCGCTCTTGCAATATGTCGGCTGGGCATGGCCGGGCAGTTCAACGAACATCGTGCCGTTTTCGCTGAATAAGAACGTGAATGGCCTCGCCGATATCGAGACGAGTTTCAATATCACCGGCATGACGGTGACCTCGGGCACCTGGACGGCGCAGACGATGGAGCTCTACATCGAGGACGGGACGTATTACATCGGCACGACGCGCGTGCTCTTCACCGGCGGTTCAACCCCGACATTCACTGCGCCAGCCTCGCATCCACGCATCGACATCGTGACCGCCGATTCGAGCGGGACGATCGCGGTCACAACCGGCACCGAAAGCGTGACCCCTTCAGCACCCACCTATCCAACGAATAAAGTCGTTATCTGCGAGGTGTACCACGTCGTAGGTGAGACCGGGATTTTCGATTTAGAAAATCAGCAATCAGGGCAGGGGTACATCTACAACGATGTTCGCGTGATCGTAGCGCCGCCCTACATCTCGTCGGCGTCACAAGTCGCAAGCGGCCTCTTCATACTCGATCCGGGAAGTGAGGTGCAGGGAAATGTTCTTTATTACAATGGCTCGAATTGGGTCTTGCTCGCACCAGGCACGTCAGGATTTTATTTGCAAACGCAAGGAGCGAGCGCAAACCCGCAGTGGGCTGCATTCAACGTACCCGAGGCGAGCGGTACGGACACAGGGCCGACGCTTACGACTGCAACCCCGACCGTCACTCACACCATCACGCACGGCCTTGGGAAACGACCGCAATTTATCACGGCAACCGTTAGCGGCATGAACGCCCCCATTCCATCGGGTTCCGGTTCCGTGACGGAAGCCGGTTACGGTTGGATCTTCCTCGATACGAACGGCAACCCGCAAGGCGGCATTTCCATGAAGATCAACAGCGCGTCAGGCGTCGTCAATGCCATCACGATAAGTTCCAATTCGGTCAGCGCCTCAGGAAGTTCCTCGGGAGGCACCGGAACCTCAAGTATGACAGTCCAAAATGTCACCAACACCACATTCGATATCGTTTACTCAGCAAGCGTGAGCGCTGGAAGCTTCAGCTTTGCCATCGGAAGTATGAACTGGATGGTATTCGGCTAATCCAATAAGAATCCATGCCCACCGACGACGAAACAAAACTTCCAACCCAGCCCGGCGCACCGACCTCAGAGCACGGCCAGATCATGTTTGCGCTCGGCAAAATGTTAGGCCGCTTAGACGCAATTGACCAGAAGCAAGCTTATGCAAACGGCCGCACGGCGAAGCTTGAGGAACGGTTAAACAATGCCGAAGACTGGATTTCCGAAACAAAAGGGAAGGACATCGGCATTTCAAAGCTGACTCTCGTTATAGCAAATGTCATCACCCTGATCGTGGCCGTTGCCGCGCTCATTCTCAAGTTCACGAAGTAGTCACTAAATCCCCTATCCCCTACCGTGCGGGTCCCGTTTTCCCTTGTTTTCGCGGCGGGGGAGTGGGTAGCAGGGGAGGGGAGTGCTTGAATTGCGTCTCGAAAGCGCTTAATTTGTTACTCCATGACGAACGGCAAGGGCCAGCACAAGCCTCCACCGGCCGTGAGGGAAGACTTCGGAAGATCTACCTTGTTCGTCACAATCGCGAGTGTCATTGTTGCTGTCGTCGCCACGGGCGCGGCGTTCTGGAGTAGTTGGGAGGCGCACAAAACGCGAGTGAATGACGAACGACCGTTACTGGTTGCCTCACCTCCGGACGACCCGCCGCCCCCGGCCCCTTTTATTAAAATTAGAATCAAAAACTTTGGTAAATCTTCCGCCAAAAATATTCGCGTAAGCTGCAAGAGCGCCATCGACGCGCCCGATTCGCCCGCGATCTGGGACCCCAAAGAAGCCGACTCACCGACTGACACGTTTCCCTATCTTCAGCCAGAAATCTGGGTTCTTGTCGATTGTCCATCCTCGTCAGCCCAAGCAACCCTCAACAAAGCTACGGCAGTCGAGTTGGGCACCATCAAATACGAGGATCTTGAGGGTGCTCCGTACACGACACCTTTCTGCCTTACTTTCACTGTTCCGTACGCCAAAGTTGATATCCACCAATGCAGTACAACGCGGAACCTGCCCGAACTCAAATAACCACACGTTGTCCCCACTTGCAGATTCCCGCTAATGATTCACAATTAAAACATCCCTCAAATGGAGTTTGCCCACCACGACAAAATTGCCCCGAAGCTCGGCGTCATCCCGTACCAACGAACCGGGCAAGAACTTCGCGTCGGGCAGTCCGCCGCTCCCGTCCCCACGCAGCCGCCCTACGACGATCCTGCATTCTTCAGCACGCCGATTCTCATGCAGGGCTTGTCCCCGGAGTGCGGTGGTTATTCCGCAGCTTTCGCCATCGCTTATTTACTCAGCCTTCAAACAAAACTTTCCGGCAGCTTCACTTATGCGTTTGAGAAAACTGTGGACGGCGTTCCAGACGCCGCCGGTACGACGATTGCAGCGATAGGCCAGGCCGCACAGAGCGCCGGTTCATGCCTCG
>Ga0182024_10006166_pt1 | contig 26445 bp, 31 predicted proteins | sample P32metaG_FD_120480 | JGI IMG/M metagenome (GOLD analysis project Ga0182024, IMG submission 120480) | Permafrost microbial communities from Stordalen Mire, Sweden - P3-2 metaG (Illumina Assembly) | ecosystem: Environmental > Terrestrial > Soil > Wetlands > Permafrost | place: Sweden: Stordalen... | reverse complement strand
TGGAAAAGCTGTCGTCCTTCCCAAATTTCCGCCGGAGAGATGGCCGAGTGGCTGAAGGCGCACGCTTGGAAAGCGTGTTTACTCGAAAGGGTAACGTGGGTTCGAATCCCACTCTCTCCGCCAGTCCTTTTATTCTCTTGCATTTACGGTTTGGTGATACCTATAATGATACCGTAATCATAAGGGATCACTATGAACCGCCAAGTCAACGTCACCAAGAGAGTTCTTACCATCAACGGGCCGCGTTATTGTCCTGTGGTCCTGTCCGCTAACGGGCGGATCAAGCCTAACGCCGTGCTGGTCAGTGGAAAGCCCGAGCACCACACGGAAGGCGCGTACTACCTTGAGTGGAGGGACGGCACGAAACGGGTACGTCTGTCTGTGGGCAAGGACGCCGCCGATGCCAGCGCACGCCGTTTGCGGAAGGAAAGTGAACTCAACGCGGTTAACAATGGCGTCACCGTCGTACCTGAGACCGGGGACAGCAGTCACCGCTCACTGACCGGAGCTGTTACTGCGTTTCTAGATGAAACGAAGCTGACGAAGAAGCCAAAGACGCTGGCAGCATACACTACCGCACTGAACTACTTCATGGAGTCCTGCCCGAAACTCTATCTTGAGGACGTTGACAGGCGCGCCCTGCTCAAGTTCTCCGCGTTTTTGCGTGATGAAAAAGAGCAGGCACCGCGTAGCTGCTGGAACAAGTTTGCAACCGTCATGTCCTTTCTCAAGGCTAAGGGGATTCGGGGATTGGTGGGCAAGAACGACTGGCCGCGCTACACGGAAGAGGAACCGGAGATTTACGAGCAGGAAGACCTCGACAAATTGTTCGCAGTCTGTGACCAGGAAGAGCGGCTCTGGTTTGAATTCTTCCTGATGACGGGTGAACGCGAGCAGGAAGTGATGCACACATATTGGTCGGATGTGAACTTCGTAGCGTGCACCATCCGCGTCACGCACAAGCCAGACAGAAACTGGACCCCGAAAGCTTATAAAGAACGCACGGTTCCCATCCCCGAAAAACTCGCCAATAGTTTGAAGGCGTGGAAGGCGAAATCTAGCAAGGCGTGTGCCTTGGTATTCTCGACCTCCGGCTGCAGGCCCAAACTCAACTTCCTCGATGACCTCAAAGCCGTGGCCGAACGCGCGAAGCTGAACCCACAGGACTTCTGGCTCCACAAATTCCGAGCGACCTTTGCAACGCGCTGTCTCTGGGGTGGGGTTGATCTGCGTACAGTACAGCAATGGCTAGGTCACTCCGATATGGAGAGCACCATGCGCTACCTGAAGCCGTCGCGAAGTCAGGAAACGCGGGCCAAGGTGAATGTAATATTCGGCTAACCTCTTGATTATTTCTTTGCAACAGGCTATAATGATGTTCATGCGGTCACAGGCTGTGGTCGCTGAGGTTTGACCGGCACATCAATAAGCCCGGTCAGAATAGCCTCCTAATCGCGAGCACGGTGCGATATATCCGGGGCCGTATCCCAATCGGCCAGCCGAAGGGCAGAACTAGCCAATCCAACTCAGGAATTCCACATGGCTAGGTCTTTCAGCATCAACATATCCTTGGCGGATCAGCTTGAGCAAGCTGGTCATGCCCTGACAGCCGCTGAAGTTGCCGCCGTTTTATCCGTCTCAAAAATCACTATTTTCAAGCAAGCTAAGGCCGGGCGCATTCCGTCATTCCATGTCGGAACTTGCGTCCGCTTTGATCCCCACCGCGTTGCTGAGTGGCTCCGCGCCCGTTGACGGTGAGCCCGACAGTTTGAGTGAGTTAAATAGCGGCTTCATGCCGCACGGAGTAGTGCGTATGAATGGTGCTCCAAAAAGTAACGCTGAAAGACAGCGGCAGTTGCGCATCCGCCGCAGGTATGAGGCAACAGGGGAAGCGTGGCTGTACACGCACTGTCGTGAATGCGGCACTTCAATTAGGCCTTCCTTTCGCCGCGGCTTCTGTCCGGGCGGTAAATGCCGCAAACTCTTCTTACGGCGCGTTCAGGTGCCACGGGTTTGCAGGTTGACGCTGCTTGACCAGAACCTTTCGACGGCGGTGTTGCAGTGAAAGACTAGCGTATTCGCCTGGCGGAATCGAGGCGATGCGTAAGGTTCTGCAACAAGTCCTTTGGCAAGGCAACTTGAACAACCCGACTGGGCAAGGTCTCAGCCTGCCCTGTTCGGACATTCAGAAAATGAACAAGAAAGGCGCAAAACAATGTTCGGACGCAAGAAGTTGTTGACGACTGTGGCAGCAATGCTCTACGGCCAGAATTTGGACGGCACTAGTCCCGAAGGCTTGCAGAACTGTATTGAAGAAGCCGACCATTTGATCGAGGCGGTGCGGAAGTACAAGCGCTCCCGCCTCGACCCGGCAGACGCAAGGAAGGCGGATGAGTTCTTTAACCGCAGGAAGTGAAATACCTGATCTATTCGGAAGAAAGAGAGCACGATGACGAAAAACGCACTGCTCAATAAAATCGAAACCATTCTGGATGAATTAGAGCAGACCCACGCATGGGGAACTATCGAAGTCGAAGTGCGTGATGGTCAGCCCAATTTCGTTCGCAGAACCCTCACTGAGAAAATCGCACAGGAGAATACCCGTGACGCCATCCAAACCTATCGGCGGTAAACACAAGAGCGCTTTTATTTGGCACGTTACATTGCGGAAGGACCGCCCGCATTCGTGGAAGAGTCATGCACGAGGTGGAACGCTACTTCGCGAAGTGCTCGGAATCATCGACAAAATGGCAGCTAGAGAAGCCGCGAGAGACGACCGTCATTATCGCTTCGTTTTCGGGCGTCAAAAAACGCTTCTCAAATTCTGCAAGCGCAAAGACGGTGGTGGGTTTAGTCTCGATCGGCTAAAGCATATCTTTCAAGAGCTACGAGGGCAGCACATCGTCAGTCATTACTTCGAGACCAACGATCGTCGCTACGGTTTTGTAGTAGCTCCGCACGACTCACTCTGCTGCGTGCGAAAGGGAGTCTGCACGCTGCCGGATAGGTCAGAGAAGCTGCCAGAAGTTTCCTTGGCCGGACAGTCTTCAACCGACCTCGACCGAGCAAGGACGCTTCTAGAACAACACCGTCTGAGCACCGTTCGCGACACCGTCTCGACACTGACCTCGACACCGTCCCTAGCACCGATCTCGACACCGAACTGCGATTTCAACAACACTGTCCGTAGCACCGACCTCGACACCGCACAGTCTTTGCATCTATCTGATTGCGTTTACGTTACCGACGATGAGATTGCACATTGGTTTGCAAATGGGATGCAAAACGGCGGTCCTATCCCTAGTATCCTGTCATCCCAAGTATCCTTTGATCCTAGGAATCCCTTTGATCCCCCGGACTTCAGCCAAGAGGCGTTAGAACATCACAAGCAATTCTTAAAGCAACAAGCCGGAAAACAAAAACAAAGGCAAGAGCAAAACCAACCCCAAGATCAAGAGCGACGGGGTGTTGTTTCTTCTATGACAGGACTTGACAAAGAGCAACGGCAACCCCAACCCCAACAACCATGTGCTGCGCAAGCCGCCGGAACGATAGGCACTTACTTTGCGAACACCGCAGACATTTTAGACCGGCTGACTGACGGAGAACTTGATCCAGACGAATATCACTGCACCGATGAGTTTAAAGATTGGTCGTTACTGGAGGAATGCATTAGAGCAGCCGTGGATGCAAAGAAAAACCGTCCGTACCTCGACTTGAATACAAATGCCGCGCTCATGCGAGACACTATGAAAACGCTGAGGAAAAAGCACGGCCTCAACGCGCCCGAACCGTGGGTGCCGATCATGGAGGTTATGCAGAATAGAACCCCCGAAATGAAGGCAGAAAAAGCCCGGGTGAAAGCGGCTGTGAATCGAAAGCAGCCCTTCTATACGGACGAAGAGATAGAAGCGATGCGTAATGCCAGTGGTCGAGTGCCTTGCCAAGAGCCTAATCTTCGTACTGGAAAACCATGCGTAATCTTTCGCAGGCCGGAGGAGAGGATCGAGATGGGTTTTACCGTCTTGGCTGAGTGCACCGTAAGCGGGCTGGACTCTCAGGGTCGCACAGGAAGACCGGTTTGGCACAAGCAAACAGAAAAGAAGAATTGAAAAGGCAGGGCCAGTCACACCGTGCGGCACAAGGTGGGGAGCAACATCCGCAAAGTGGATGTAGACACACAACCCGAATCCGGTTTGAAAAAAGCACGTCGGAGATTCCGCGTGCGAGGGCATCCGGATCAGTCTAGGGGCCTTCTACGAAAAAGTTCGTGACAAATCTTATAGGGAGTTCACAAAATGAACTACTGGGACCATAGCGATTTTCTTTGGGCACAGAACATTCTGCGCATCCACGGACTGGCAGATTGGCGGCTGCGAATTGTCGAGAATATAGTTGCTGCTCCCGGTTTCAAACAAAACGACGCAACAGGCCATTACAGTGGATATTGTCGCCGCGAAGAAAAAGTGATTGAGATTTTGCTGGATGAAAGCCGCGCAGAATTTCACGATACTTTTTTGCATGAATTGGCACACGTTTGGATTTCCGGTCACAATACAGATTGGCAACTAACCTACGAAGCTCTGTTGCGTCAGTATGCGAAGCCTTAGCCCCTCCCTCGCACTCCGCCTACGAATCGTCAAATGAAAGCGTGTCAACATTTTTGATCTGGCAGAACCTGCGCCCGCACCGAGAGCGCCGCGACGCATCCGCTATGCCATGCGCGACTGGCGGATTGACAATCTGCATTCACAAAGTGAATATGCGCCGTTGCCAGCGAGCGATTTCGAGGCATCGTATAGAGGATGAATAACAATGCAAACGGGAAGCGCAGTCTAGACACTTACACCCTTGAACAATTATCTAGTCTGCTCGAAGAGCTAGGCTTCTACCACCCTGAGCCAGATTTCCACCCGGCATGGGCGCACTATGAGGGCATGCGGCAGGGCCGCATCAAGGGTACGCCGGAGGAATTTGAAGCGGCCCGCAAGGCAGCGGAAAAAGAAGGCCACGGCCTTTTAAGAAGTCCCCGCCGGAAAGTCACTAGAAAGCGCGGTTCCCGCCTCGTGGCTGCGTCTACAGCTATGGGTGACACTAAACCTCTACCGCAGACCTGCCCTCCGTCTGAATCGTTCGTAAGCGCTGAGTTCAGAAAGTGAATGCAAAGCCGTTGCAAGCCAGCCGCATCGGGGTATAAGCTGGAAGATGATAACCAAGGACAGCCTCGACTGGGCAAACCTGCCCGCAAACCTTGATTTTTTCTACCCTGAGCCGGAGTACCACCCCGAGCGAGCCGAAGCCGCTATTGCTCAAATGGAGGCGCTTGATCCCGCGTTCAAGGCGCGGAATGATGAAGCTAGAGCAGTCTTTGCCGCTGCGAAGGCTAAGTCAGAGAAAAGCCGGTAGAGCACAAAGGCGGCAGCCTTTCAAAATGACGGAAAAACTGAAATCCGGAAAGTGAACGCGAAGGTCAGTGCGTGCTATCGCGATTTTTCAACAATAACCCCCTTTGAACAACCGCCGCCCCGGTCATTTGACTACCACCTTTGAGGGATAGCAGCGACACCTTCGAGCAATTGCTCTGCGAGAGCTGAAGCCGTAAGGTTCTCCTGCCTTTCCAGAAAGGGGAGAGCATGAAAATCTCCAGCTTTACTGCTCGTAGCGTGTCGTTTTGCGGCTTCACGGCGTTTTGTATCATCGGCGCGCTTTCGTTTTTTGGAACCCAGGTGGCCTATTCGCAATCGAGTCTTGAGAGTGACGTGGACAATGCCCGTATCATTGAAATGACTCATAAGGGCCTCGGGGATGACGTAATTATCGCCAGAATAAAGGCGGGTGCAACAAAGTTTAACCTTTCAGATGACGACCTCGCTAGCCTCAAGAAAGAGGGAGTATCCGATTCCGTCGTCGCGGCCATGATTCAGTCAACACAGTTGACGATTCCTAAAGTCACGATTGACGGGAACCCCGTCGAGGTACGCACGATTGGCGAGCAGAAGGTCGGCGGCCGGCTCGGGCACGTTGCCAGCTTGGGGATTAAATCCGTCAAGAACAAAGCATATTTGCAAGGGCAACACGCTTCGGTGATAGCGTCCCGGAAAACAGTGATTGATATTCAACTACCAGCTAATGACAATATCGATAACTACATCATCGTCGAGATGGACGACAAAGGTGACCGGAGAGAAATCGAGATGGGCTCCGTCGGGGGAACCGTAGGGGAAAAGGTTGGCATTCGCGCCGATAGAATCGTGCGGACTTCTGCAACCCCGGTTGGAGGGCGCCGTTTCAGGATTTCGCCAGTAAAAGAGTTGAAGAAGGGCGAGTACATCTTGTACTCAGTTGGATCCGCCGATTTCCCTCATGGCGTCTATGGGCAGGGCTATGATTTCACAGTTCAGTGATCAGCGGTCATGAGAACAGGTCAAGCCCGTTCTACAATCCGACTTGGGCTAGTTGTATTGGGAGCCCTTATCGCCCTTGCCTCGGCTTCGCTCTGGTCTCAAGCAAAGGAAGATGGAAAAGCGGATGCGGTGCTTCTGGCTGACGGGACGCCAATCCACCTTGTGCTGATGGACGATCTGCAGGGGAAAGAAGTGCGGGTCAAGCAGACGGTTCATTTCAAGGTGCGCCAGGACCTCGTCGCCGGATCTAAGCTCATTGTGAAAACAGGCACCGAGGCAATTGGACACATAGAATCAATATCAAAGAGCGGTCTCTTGGGAAAATCAGGAAGGCTTGTTCTGCAGTTCGACTATGTGGCCACTGTGTCAGGTGCAAAGCTACCGTTGCGCGGCGGAGCAGGGGTTAGCGGAGGAAAGGGCGGTGCCCTCACCTGGGAGTCGGCTCTTTGGTACGGTCCAAACGCGAACTTGCCCGTAGGAACAGTGCTCAATGCCTATGTCAACCAAGATCAGCGGATCTTCTTCCCTTAGATACGAAAACCAATGAGGAGCCCTCATTGCACTGGTTTGTTCGCCCGAGTCCAGGCCATAGAGTCCCTCCTTACCTTTTCGTCGCAATTCTGGACCGCATGCAAGCAGACTTTGTCAGCTGACGAAACCAGGCCATTTCACGCTTTGACCAAACATTCCCTCAGATCGCTGGCACGCGGAAAATGTTGCCAGCGATCCGTTCGCTCGTTAGGATTTATATTCTGAGAGTTTTGCGAGGCCGCTCTGGATGACTGCGAATACTTGGTGTTCTGGCGGGAAGAGTCTTCGGAATGCTTGTTCCGCAGCGATCAAATGCTCTTTCGCGGAGGCGGGATCTGTTTCGATCAGTACTCTGCCTGAATAGAAATCACAGTTGGCCTGAACGAGGTCATCGTCAGGGTAGTCTTCCGACAATCCATCCAATATCGAAAGTACGTCAGATTTGGTCACGGGTCCGCCGCTCGTAAAGGCCATACATTCGTCGAATACGGTGGGATTATGCGGATCGAGCCGGACCAGTTCGCCCATTGCTTTGAGCATTGCGTCTCTGTCGCCAATCCTTATCAACGTCGAGCGGAGCACCTTTAGCGCGTAGTAGTTGTTAGGCACGAGCGAGAGGCTCTGCTCTAGAACCCGATTCGACTCGTGAAGGTCGCCCATTTCCCTGTACCAGAGTCCCATCCGTTCGAGCAGCCCGGCCCTTTCCTCGTTCGACAAGGTCCCTTGGAGCATCTCCTCCGCTGCGACAATGCGAGCCTTGTGATCCAACGCGATGGGGAATCTCCCGCACGACAGGGCTTCATGCCCATCTTATTGGAACGAGGGAGGACGGTGTGAGGCGTTATGAAGAAGGTTTGGCTTCAGCTAGGCCGTCAGATAGGCGGTCTCTCTCTTTGGAGACAGCGAGGGTATGATATTTTTGAAAGCCGCCGTGAGACTCTCCAGGTATTTGATGCCTTTTTCTGTTTGAAAGAAAGCGTTTTGAGCATCCCAGTTGCCTAGGCCTTCCGGCCCGTGCACTGCAGTCGCTATCGTTCCCATAAACGCGCGAAATCTATCGAGATTCATTTTTGAGACAATGTGTTGTCGATCTCGGGTCAGCCACGCAGCCGTATTCATAACAAAATGCATCCTCGCGACCTGGGGTGGATGTGAGCGACTGTAGACGTCAACCTTATGCAGGATGGCTGCCGGACGCAGATAAAAGAAAGCACCAACGGACAAAACGAAGGCTGCGAAGAAGGTTAGGTCTTGGAGTTCGTGTGGGGCCGACTGAAGACCACAGAAGTTTGCGGTCTGCTGGCGAATGGGGTCTTGCAACATACCGTTGAGGATCATCCATGTGGCGTATGCGTCGGCGTCAACCTCTTGGGCCTGTAATTCAATGCTGCCTTGTCTCTCGTCCCCGATCTCGTCGCCAAACCTTGAATCCACGTGCCCATGAATGATGTGTGTAAACTCGTGCCATATGACAAAATTAAGCTGAACACTTTGGCAAAGACGGATAATGTGAATCCGTTTCGCGGGTTCCGAAATCCCTGCTAGAAAACCCTTGTAGACATACTCTGAATCGGCGAGCTGGATGCAGGTTTTCAAGAGTTTTACAACCAGTCCCAAAGTAACTCCAATAAAAGAAAATCCCTCATATCGAAATGCCATCGCATTAACGTCACCCGAATCAATAAAATCTAAGTGGAGCGGCTGGTACGGTACTTCTCCATGCCTTTCTGGCGTGTCGCGAAGCTTCAGTTGAAACCCTTCTTGAACAGCGACTAGGATGTTTCGCATTTCTGGGTATTGCGAGAGCAGATCTATATCTAAATCTAACCTACCTTTATAAGACTCACGCATAGCGAGGGGGAGGCAGTTCCGGATATAACGATCAAAAAGGACTTCCGGAGGAGTGGGCATTCAACAACTTTAGCACTGGTTAACCCACCGACGGTGAGCCCGCTGTTTTCTCGGCCCTCCGTAATGTGCTCCTCGGTATTAGTCTGGCTGGCGTAACATTGCCGTTACACTCACTGACCAGGATCAAAACGTGAAATCGCCTGGTTACGCCAGTTATCACGTCAGCGATCTTCTTACGGCGCGGCTGGATTATTCTCGGCTGCTTGGAACGTTTCGCCGGAACATTCTTTGCATGACTGACGAAATCAGCCATTTCACTCAAAACCCGCGATCCACAGTATGACGCCAACGCCCTTGGCAACAACAAACTAGCCAAACACCTAAGAACCCGCCCCATCGCCCGGTGCACCGAAACATCTATTGAGTTTTCGCACGAATTTTCTGAAGGGGGATAGGGGGGGTCTTTTTTGTAATTCACGCGACGCCGGAAAGCGCTCGCTAGCACAAATTTTCCGTGAGGTCATTTTTAGAACAGTATTAAGTACCCCTTTCGACCCCATTCCGCGCCATATACGCCATACATAACACGCCCCTTCAGGACTATTTCTGTCATTTAATACCCGTTAGCGGTATCACTTCCGTTTAATACCCCGTCACACAACCCCAGTGATTTTGGGACACCCCCGCAACAACATGAAGGTCCTCACCCAAGCCGGGAGAAACAAGCACGGACAGCGCCTCGTTCGCGTCGAGTGTTCCTGCGGAAACATATTCGAAGCTATTTACAACAACGTAAAACGTGGCAGGACAAAAACCTGCGGCCACTGTGGGAAACACGCTAAGGAAATGATGCCGCAGCCCGCGTCGGTTACAACGCCGATCCCCGAGCAAGAAAGCCAATCGACTCTTGGGCGCGGAACACCGGCGTGGTACGCAGACCAGATTGCGAGCAAGGAAGCCGCTGCACTTGTCTCCGAACAACACGTTAAAGACTTGCAGGCGCGAATGGCGGAATCAGAAAGCACCGACCTGGACGTGCTGAAAAAGTGGACCGCGGAGACCACGGCCTTTCACAAACTTAATCAGCAAATTGCCCGCCTGCAAATTGAAAAAGCGAAAACCGAAGCCGCGTCGATCAAAGAATCGAAAAGCGCGTCAGAAATCATGCGCGAAAAGATAGCGAGCTTGAAGTGACTGACACCATCAACAGAAATTACTGTGCTGTCACTAGGCAGTATGCCGCCGATATTATGTCGGGCAAACTCGTAGCTTGCAAATGGACGCGCCTCGCCATAGAGAGAAACGAAGCCGATTTGCTTCGGCAGGACACTCCCGAGTTTCCGTATCACTTCGACGAGGAAAGCGCAAACATTCTTTGCTCATTCATGGAGCTATTGCCGCACGTCAAAGGGGAAAAGGGCGGGGCGCTTCTAATTCTTGAGCCGTGGCAGTGCTGGTTGCTCACAGTACTCGCGGGCTGGAAAAGGCCAAACGGAAAAAGAAGGTTCCGTCATCTCTTTTTGGAATGCGGAAAATCTCAAGGAAAATCGTTCATCAGTTCTGGTCTTGCACTTTTCTTTTTGTGCGCCGACGGCGAGCCGGGTGCAGAATGCGTAGCGGCTGCGCGAACCAGCGACCAGAGCCGTTTGGTTTTCGACGCGGCCCGCGATTTGTTGCGCGCTCGTCCTGACTTGTGCGCCGCTTTCGGCCTGAAGGTTTTGCAGCACAGCATTGCCCAGCCGTCTTCCGCCAGCACGTTCAAACCAGTGAGCGCACAGGGCCGTTCCTTGGCAGGAATGATCCTTCATTACGCCAGCGTGGATGAGTTGGAGTTTCACCGTGACGATTCGGTTATCACCGAGATGACCCTTGGCTGCGCAAAAAGAACGAACAGCTTGCTCACAACGATTCAGCACGCCGGAGAGAACTTGTCATCGCCGGGCTACGCCGCCCACGTAACTGCGACCAAAATCCTTGATGGAGAGCTGAACGATCCTCTCACGCTTGCCGTGATTTATTCAGCCGAAGGACTGGACTGGAAAAGTGACGACGCGATTCGTGCCGCAAATCCGAATCTGAATGTGTCAGTTTATTTCGACACTCTGAAAGCTGCGCGTGACCGCGCTGTCACTATCCCTTCGCAAGCTTCAGCATATAAAAGCCACAATCTGGTTCTGTGGGAAGGCAGCGCGACCGCGTGGGTTCCGGTTGAAGTTCTCGCGTCGTGCCGTCAGAAGAATTTGAAAATGGAGGACTTTCGTTGCTGGCACGTCGGGGAGCACGCAGGCGTGGTTCAGCCTGATATGCTTCGACCTTTTGTCATCGGCAGCGACTTGGCTTCGCGTCAGGATCTGGCTGCGACCGTGTTTTGCACAAAGGGATTTCTTGACGGCGTTGAGCATTACTACCTGTTTTCTCGTGCTTACCTTCCTGCTGACGCCGTCGCAACATCGCCGGTCTCAGTCTACAAGGGCTGGGCCGCTCGTGGACTCTTGTGTGTCCATGAAGGCAGTAGCAACGACTACGCGCAAATCGAGGCCGATATTCTTGCTCTCTATCGTCGTCACCTGGGCTACGGTGCCGTGAGTAATGCGGACGGGTTTCTTTTCAAGGCCGCGGCCTACGATTCCTGGCAGGCCGCCACGCTCTCGGGAAATCTTGAAAAGAGTGGCATTCAGACAATTCCGTTTCCAAAAAACGCAAAGACCTATAGTCCGGTGATGGACTGGTTTATGTCCCTAGCACTGGCGGGTCGGGTCCATTTTTCGTATGAAGACGAGCCGATGTTTGTTTGCCTTGCAAACATTTCAGCGAAGCGCGATGCAAACTCTAATTTGTTTCCCTTGAAGGCAAATAATGATCCGCTGCGAAAAATTGATGTTGGAATTGCAGCGCTCTACGCACTTCGGCTTGCGATGGTTCCGGGGATGTTGTCTGCCCCTGCGACCAGCGACGTGCCAGTGCTCTTCATCCACGATGATGGAACTGTCATGCGCGGTGGTCCTGACGGGAAATTGATTCAGGTCTGCGCGCCGCTCCCGATCAAGCAAAAAGGCGCACATCCCAGCGATGCACAGGCGGTGAGCCGTGGCTAGTTTTTGTGCAGAGCCGGGGTGTGCAGGTATCGCGGCATCGGCCCGGTTTTGCGATGTTCATAAAACGGACAACGTCGAAAAGAATCGCCCGCGATCGCCATACGACCGATATTACGGCCTCGCCGCATGGCGCGGACCGAGCGGCGTCCGGCTTTTCTATCTTCGCCGGCATCCGATGTGCGAATGGTTGCTAGAGGGCGGGACGCCGTGCGCCAAGCCGAGCACTGACGTGCATCACAAAGACAGTTCGTGGAAGGCCACCGGCAATTGGGCGCTGTTTATCGGAGGAGTCCACATGACAAATCTGCAAGCGCTCTGCCACGAGCACCACTCAAGCATCACGATGAAGGAAAACCGCGAAGGAGGAGTTATATGCAGCAGTCGGTAGTCGTTCAACACCAGGAAGGCAGTGATTGGGCATTGGTTCTTGTCGCCACACGTTCCGATTATGGAAGACGCAGCATTATGCCCATGATCTTTGCAAATTCTGGCTGTGGTGTCTTCGCAGTTGCGCCACAGCTAAAGGCTTGGATGCATAGCGGCTTAATCTCGCTCTATGATCCGCCGCCTGAGCGCCGCGAAGAATTGCTTGCCAATGCTGTGCAAGAGTCTGTGCGGCACATTTCGCTGAGGTCTTTCATTGCCGAGCGGAGCAAGGTTGGCATCATCGCCCGCGCCAAAGCCTGTCGTGAAGATTTCAATCACCCACCCGAAGGCTTCGAGTTGAATCGCGCGACGGAGCCAGTGTTCTTCTGGCTTGCAGAAAAGTCGGAGAATGCCGTGCAAGCAATGCGAGTTTTGCGCTACTTGATCAACAAAAACAAAATCGGCACATTGACACAGTCCGAGCTTGAAAAACTCGGCGAAAGATTGCTCACTAGAGGCGAGAGCCTCAAGAACGTTTTCACAAGGAGATGACAAAATGTCGTTCTTAGATGTGCTGAAAGACACCCTTAACCTCGTGCCGCTAGCGCCTACGACGAAAATCATCATCATAAGCAGCGGGGCGAACTATGCCGAACTGCCGCAAGGGTTCTTCCGCGTAGAGACCAGGAGCGGAAAACAGACTCTCGGTTACAACGGCGGGTTTCTGTCATGGGATGCTGGCGATACGGTTGTCGATGGCGGACGCAGGATTACGCTGGACACACCGAAAGCGGAGTTGCCGCTTGTGAAATTGAACTTCAGCAAACAACGGGCAGACGGCATCCAGCAAGTAGGCGGGCGCGGCCTCGTCGATACTGATGTGCTGGACGACAATGATGGCACGGTTGCTTGGGCAGGACAGACGCCGCGCGACGGCGTCAGTACGTTTGAAAGAGCCGGAACAAGCGGGGCCGTATGTGTAAACCACTTCTGAATCCTCTTCGTACGAGAAACAGCGGTTCTACACTTCTAACCAAGGCCTGTGGTTCTCGTTGTTTATCGCGTACGCGAGAACTTTTCCTTCTTCAGTTTTCAGCACCGTGCCGGGAACTGAAATTCGGAGCCGACACCGCTGATTGGTGCTGAGCGAAACTCCGGAGGCGGCTGAAAGGAGCCGCTCCGTTGATGTGAACCTCCTTCATTCACTACGCGGGATGGCAAGCTCGCAAGAGATTCCTTGGGCACTTTGCCGCAGATGGCGACCGTGCGCTCAAGTGGATGACCGCTGCGAAATGCGCCCAATGGCATTACTAGACCCTTGCGTGTTTACCGCTACTGATCGGACCAGATTCCCCCCGCCGAGTTCTCCCGGCAAAGTGGATCGCTGCGTGCAGACGTGCAGTCCGGGACAATGGGAACCGCGATTAACACGACTGGTTATGGCCGATCAGCGGCAGTTGTTGGAGTCGGATACGGCCTCCGTCTCTTCGATCGAAACGATGTTCTGGCGACTAATTGCGATCAGACGGGGGCGATAAGGTCCTTTACGATCGAGAATACCGGATTTCCAAAGCCGCGGACCGCACGCGCTGGCCCCCTGCGAACCATCGATGAGCGATATAGCATCATCGAGCCGCGCGAAGTAAACAATGTCGGGCGATTCTTCCAGGATCACCAGCCCATCGCAGGTCGTCGAGATTCCTGGCTGGCAGGAACCCGGAGGGGGTTGTAATCTCGTTGTACCTGCGCCGTCCCCTTTGGGCTGAGACTGATCCTTCGAGGACAAGGAATTGGAATCGCTTGCCTTCGAAACAGGGCCGTGTGCGCCATTCTTCTGTGGCCCGTGGACGTCGGCCGAACTGTCCAAAGCAGATGCCCGTCCAATTGAGTCCGATATCTCGCCATAGCGAAAATGCACTCGAACAATGGACGCAGTCGTGAAATCGCCTCCCGATTTTGCGAAGGGCACAAGCGGGTAGATGAGGTTGGCGTGCCCGATGGTCGATGCCACATAGAGAGTACCAGCCGTTGCGATGCGCAGCAGCCAGATGCTCCATTCTTCGCTGTTGCTGAGTTTCTCTTTGTTCCTGTTCCTGTCGCGGGCAAATGCGATTGACATGAAAACAATCGAAGCCATAGCGGCAGCAGACAGAAATAAATTGAACCACTGCAACGTCACCCAGCGCGCTTTGTACGTTGCTAAGAGGATTAGATTCGCAGGAGCAAAGATGATGACCGCACCGCAGAGCGTGCGTTTTGGTCCAATCCCTTGCCACCATTCTTGCTTCGGCTCATTGGGGTTGAGCCGTCGCTTGAGCGATTCCCCGGTATAGAAAAACGGAAGCGCACAGTAGAAGGCCCAGAACAGCAATGGATTGAAGATGGCTGCGGCCCAGCCTTTGTGATGCTCGACATAGGGCTGCCAACTGACCGGGCACCTGCGGACGAAGCAGGAAAATGATCGGAAAGGCGGCGAAGATCACGATGGCAAAAACTGTCCAGCCGCGCATTATGAAAATGGATATGTGTCGATCCCAACCGCGATGGTGAAGCGAGCGGGCATTGGTCAATTGATAAAAAAGAAAGCTCGCGAGGAGGCCGGTCTGTACCAAAAAATGAAATCGCGGAAAATGTGGGGATTCAGAAACGTAATCTGCACGGCCTCTGAAGTAGCAAAGCAGAATCCAGCCGCGGACCACACGGCGATATACTTTTTTTTCACCACAAGGGGAGTTTCTTCAAGTTCAGTCGGGGGACCTTTTGCCCAGCGCGCACGCGCGCGATCGTAGAAAACGGCCGCGAAACCGAACGCCATGCCCATGCTTGCCAGAAAGAGAAGATAGAGGAACCCTACGTACAGGTACCGGGCTTTCAGAAATTCTGAGGCGTCCGCGGCGATTCCGTAGCTGTTCAGGAAGGTGGAGGTTACCAGATAAGCCGCTGATGTAGGTGAGAACAAACGTGATAGAAAGGATTTGCAGTGTTCTCTCCACTACGGAAAGGCCGCTCTTGCCAGTCTTTCCTTCAGGTGATCCTGGATCTGGAGTGATTTTGCCTTCTTCCACAGAACCCTCCCGATATGCCAAAAGAAATATGGCTCATCTTCACATGAATGGATCTTGGAATCCGAAAGTGACTATCAAGACTTTGGAGGACAATAGCTCGCAAAATCATACTACGAAAGCGTTGGCGGGGCGCGATCTGATGCGCATCCGGCTGAGAGACTGCGTGGATAGCGGTGGCTATGGAATCGCTAGTATCGCGTACACCGCTCGAGAATAAAGTCTAAAGCTAAACAGCATAGCTTTCACATGCGTGGGATCAGGACTGAGTGGTGTATCGCGTGGATGCCCAGCTTCGTTCCTTTGATAGCGATAGGTGTTATAAAGGCTGTCAAATTTGTCTTCGACAGTCGATGAATGCTTCACGATGTGCAGGGAAATTCCTTCGTAGCGTCGGGAGCTGAGAAATTATCCACTCCTTTCGCTGGCGAACTTTACTTATAGTGCTCAAAGCGGTGCTAGCTGCAGGATCTGAGAGCAGGTGATCTGTATGATCAGCTAGAATGTGAATCAATCGCTCCGATGCAGCTCCCAGCATAAAGATGCTCGACAGCCATAGGTTTACCTCTGCGGCTCTATAGCTTTCTAGTAGATAATTCCCGGCGACTTCGTCGAGCTTGCCCGTGTGCGCCTCGATTCCAGCAATAAAGGTTTCTGCGTCCGTGATCCCTAGCACCGGAGCACTTGTCGACCTTGAGGCCCTTCGAAGTGGGGATCTGAAAATCAGCGTTATGCTGGGATGGATCCTGCACAATGAGGCCGCTATTCGTTAGAATCTGCACGGCCTCGGCAAACTTGGCTCGGAATGCTGCTTCAATACCGGAGAAGCTTACTTCTTCGCGGCTTATGAACTCGAAGTTAAGAAGACTGCTCAATTGGTACGGGTAATACGAGATATAAGGCCCACTCCCTTTTTATCGGATGCTGTAGTTGCGTTGCAATAGACTAATAATCCGCATGGCCAGGTCTCCAGGCGGATATTTCATCTCGCTGCTGCTTGTTGAGCAAGTACTCATTCACGCCGCACCTCAATCTTTGGAAATGACCGCGTCACCTCGAATGATTCCTGATTCATTGTCACATACATCGAAGGGAAGCATACTCCGAGCAAGTGGTGGGATTCTCTCCTAATTCCGTTGATAAAATACATTATCGCGTTTAACCTACGCGGGCGGGGCGCGATCTGGAAAGCCTCGGGAAAAACATCGTGTTTGAGCCGAGTGGTAGAGCTGGGGTCTGAGGTGGTTTCGTTCTTCCACCATCCAGGGGATGGGGTGCAGCCTGCGTTATGTGTGTGCCTAGAGAAAGCTCTCAGGTAGTTCTCGATCTTTATCTCTTGAGCGTTTTTTTGCTGGCTTAACCTCGTTCTCAGCGGGAGAACTCTCGATACTCTTCGTAAACACGCTCCACAGCTGCCTTTTGCGCCCTTTCGTGGTGCCACCGACATACTTGATCAACCGATGCATTTGGTCAAAAACCTTGAGCCGCGCGTCGAGCCACGCCGGACTGTTTTCCACGGCGCGCTGTGTAAACTCACCGGCGAGCGCGAAATACCGGTCCACTATCTCAATTCGGTCCAGGTTAAAGCGGCGGCTCATAATCGCACGCACGTCCCGAATAAAATTCGGAAAAACCGGTTCGTGTGCCAAGCCCTTTGTGAAGCCGATGCTATCGCCCCAGTCAAAGATGTAACGAACCCCATCGGGGTTCACATTCCACGACGAAGATTCCATCTCGTCCCAATAATTCAACACATTCGCAAATCCCGCCCCGATTTCCTGCACGGCTCCCTGCAGCCGATGTGCCATCCCCTCTCTACAGGCGTTCCACTTTTCATCACTGGTCCAGCCTATACTGTCCAGAAAATACTGCGAGTCGCCCTCCATAATATTTTCGGCGTTCAGCAGCAGGAAGGTTTGAAATGTGTTTTGGAGAAATTCGCGTGTTTGGGGAGCGATCTCGACGGCTACAGAGAACAATTTCTTATTCAGGGCAGGCTGACCGCGGCCGCCTAATCGAATCACACTGGCCCAATCTTCTTCAGGCGAAATAATCTCCCGATCCAGCAGGTTAGACCATGCCCGGAAAAGGTCCTTCGAAGATGAGAGCAGTTCATACGCGTCCTCCCCGTCAAAATAGCCGATCTGTACTCCTAGCCACGCCCAATGCGCGGCTTCAATTACACCAAAATCAGAGGAGATACTGCTTTCAAAGCTAATAAAACCCTGATCGTTGACCGGCGCCGCTCCAAGAATTGCCGCCTCAAAAAATTCCAGGTTGTCTGTGTGGTCTCTCTTTTCGTCGCTCATTTACGAACAAACTCCAGTGGGGACTGATGCGTGTAATCCGGCTTGCACACCCCGAAGTGGTCGTAACCTTTGTCCCACAACAGCTCTTCTCCTTGATAAGATTCCGAGTACACGATTTGGTCGGGGACACCAAATACTGGCCGCGTGTACAGGCTGCGTACTTCGCGGAAGTCCGCATGCGCTTGTTCGGTCCCGGTCTTGAGCTTGTCCAGCACGGGCGATTCGGGGAGTAGTTCGTTTCTTACCAGCGAGGATGCCGTTATCGCCGAGACCAAATGGGAGAACGACGTAAGAAATCCGACCAATGAAGAGAAGTTAGTCCCCATACACGCAGGCGCAAAGAGCCTCAAGTAAGACGCCAAAACAAAATCCGAGGCAAGCGCTGATTTCATCGCGACCTTCAGTGTGTTCGCGTCTCCCAGGATATCTGTCTCCCTAAATCCCGATTTGATCGCCTCGTATCGATCAAGAATCAATCGCCGGATTACCACTCCGCCCTCGGAATGTCCGGCAAAGATCAAGTCCTTGTATTTCACCTTGGCATCCGGCGAACCAGTTTCCTTCCACGTCCCAAACCAGACACACTCTACGAACTCGCCGAGCGTCTTTGCGTTATGACGAATGGGAGTATGGAGGCTGTCATAGGCGTAGAAAAACATGTCTGACGTCGCCCACCAGGTGTATTTTGTCGAATATTCGTCAACCAGCCACTGAAAATTTCTCCAGGTGCTTGTGGGCTTACCGCCAAAGCCGTGCACAAAAATGACGGCTGTTTCGATGCCTGGCGCTTTGGACAACAGCGCGTACGATTTTCCGTAGCCGGGGATGTACTCTGGAGAGCGCTTCTGGGGCACGATCAGCCTCCCGTCGGTGAACCGTCAAGTTAGTCCCGATGCGATGTGCAACTCGGCGGATTATACCATTCATGTGACTAGAATCCGTGAACTGTGCGTGGGCTGGTCTAATCGGGAATCCCACATCCAGCTGATACATCCCCGTCATCTTCCCCCGTCTACGTTTCGGATTGATGCGTCTGATAAATTCTGTTATCGGAAACATCAGAGTCTCGCTGAAACGCGACATTAGAAGAGGACACCCCACTCCCGACGAACCTGCACAATAAAATTAATGAGTCCGGCCCTGATATCTAAGTACTTATCCGTCCGGGTTCCGTCACCAGATTCACAGAATCCTGCTTGCAAAGCAGCAAGAACGTTAGGCGGGAAGCGGCCGTCCGAAGCTGCCTCAGTCTCTTGCATGACACTGCGCTCTAGCCCTCTCCAGCAGAAACGCCCGGCTGGAGCCCAAAGGTAGAAGCCGGGATTTTTGGTGTTCTCTTCTCGAAGTTGAGTACGCGTGAACTGCTGGTCAATGTGAGCCAGACAAATTAAATACTCAAGCCAGTCGAAAGTGGTGGCGTAAACGGCGTCATCCGGCAGGTATTCCCGGAGTGGTTCACGCAGGAAATCGTGCAAATGGTTCGAAAGAGGAGTATGCTCGCGCTCTCTTCCGGGCAAGAGTCGCTGCGCGTCTCTTGCCAAGACCCCTAGGTTGTGCAGTGTTTTGGCTGTAGGCTCGTCAGGTTTGTTGGAATCTATTCTGAGGTTGTGATCCAATACATTCTTCAGGAAACGATAATTCGAATTCGCCAGTGCGGCGAGCCCCATGCCATACATCAACACCAGCGCAGGGTAGCGCCTGAGGCTGAGCCAGATAACCTTTCCCGCTTCCGGTCCGTTTTGGTCAGCAATTCGCTTAAAACTTTTGAGGAACACACTCTGCTGCCCTTGGCCGACCCAATAAGCCCCGCAGATGTGCATTGCAAGAAGAATGCTCAGTTCGGTTTCATACGTCTGCATCCGCGTGAGGATGGTTGCCCCTGTCAATATGTGCGGCGGAGTCTGTAGTGGAAATCGCGAATCAGTAATCGCCCGGTAAACTCTTTCGGTCTCCGTGGAAACCAGGTCCGAAAAACTAATTCTATAGACATCTGCCGAAAGGTATCTCTTCAAGCGTACGATAGCAACCGATGCCGACAGCGGATCTGTAACAGAGAACGTTTCCAAGGCAGACACCTTTTCGTCCAGCTCCCGGAAAAACCCGTCGGCATTCGCAATTTGAACAACCGTGGCACTTCTCAGAGCGACGAGATCAGCAGCCCTCTGTCTCAGCGGGCCTCGTTGAGCCCAGTAAGTCGAGAATCTTCGGTTCGGGCATCGCTGGAATGCTGCACATAGGGCGGTGTCCCACTCTGCCGACCAGCCCGCTATGATTAACCCGTACTCGTCAAACACGCGGTCAAGAAGTTTGTTCATGCCTTCGTCGTAGGTTTCTAATTCGCCCCGAGTATTTCTTAACCTTGTATCCAGGTAATCGCCGTTAATCTTGATAATCGAACAAGGTGAGTGCGCAAGTGGCAACGCACCCTTTACAGCGTCTTCGGTACTGATTACGACGGGCTGAATGCCGATCTCTGCCAGCGCCTGTTCCAGCAGTCGGTCAAAATTCGTGGTGACAACAACGCGGATGTACCCTCTCGCAATTAGCTGAGCAATTGCCTTATGCGCAGCGCTTGGACGTTTGCGTCCTTCTGAAAGTTCGTCCTCTGTGGGCTCAAAATAACCCCGCAGCACCTGTAATCGCTCAGCAGGTGATTTCGCAATCTGGTCCAGCACATCAGAGTAGTTCGGCTCTAATCCGAAAGTGCGAGTGAACCAGGTGTCCGGCTCGGGCTCACAGACTTCTTTTCTCAGGTGAGCGACTTGACGGATGAGATCCAGGACAATCTCCCAGCCTGTAGGAATACCTGAGGACCGGGAAATGCCTGAGCCCAAAAGCAGCGAGTACACGCCCTTGTTGTGGTACACCGATACCGCGAGGCTCAAAATTGGGTCAATCATGCACCGATAATGCATTTAACCGTTAACGAATGTAAACCATTCTGCTGCTGACAGTTTACGACCCATAAAAGAGGTTATGGGATGTAATTTGATTGACCGATCAGCCAGGGCAGGCTATGGTGCGTTCGGTTCTGCAATAACACCAATACGCATTTGTGAGCGAATCTGGCGTCGAGATTATTCCCGCCGTTGCTTCCATCGGATTTTCCGGTGCCGGCGATTTATCGCTTCCGCTGGTGACAAAGCCAGCGAACATTTCCTCGAATTCTTCGCAGCCACAATCCGCAACAAGAACACGCGTGCGGCTTATGTGTCCAGGCCGCAGCGCAATTCTTCCGCTGGTGCGACGAATACGATCTTTAAGGGAAAACTCGCAGGCATGATGCCAAGGCTCGACATGTTTACCTATCACGGCAGGATTTCTACTGGAGCAGCGCTGCGTCGTGACGTTGACAATCTACTGAGCGGCCAGCAAGCAGCAGACGCCGTTATTGCCTTGACGGATGTATACACGGGAACAAATGATTTCCAGGATGCGGCTGACGCCAAAGCTAAAATGCGGCAATGGGTAGGCCAAAATCCCTCATTCCATCCTCACGTTGCCCAGCATGATTTTGAAGCGTGGCTCCTACCGTACTGGACTGAAATTCAGAAACTCGCAGGGCACAACCGCAATGCGCCCGCGGGATTGCCAGAGTCTGTTAATCATAATCGCCCGCCCTCTTACCATCTCAAAGAGATCTGCAAGAGCTCATCGGGGCCGGTTGATGAATCGCCGAGTTTCTGAAAGTCGGACTGGAAACTGGTGCTCGCGCCAGGGAAGTACTTCGGCATGTCGCCGTTGACCTCTTTCCAGAGCTCTGCCGCCATGAATCCAGAGGCACCTACCGGAAGCGGCCGTACACCGGCCTGGACGCACAGATCGAACTCCTCGCGCATTCCGTTGGAGGCAATCAACAGTGCCGCTCGCATCGCGCTTGTTGCCGAACACGAAGATTGCGATCCCGGCGTGCTCGATCATGGCTTTACGGTATTCCCAGCAAATACGGCAGCATTCTTGTTGTGCAGCTCGCGGGTATACTCGCGGATGAGAACGGTTTCCGAAATGGCGTCTGTGCTCATGTAGGCTCTTCCAAAGTTGCTCTCACTGCAAAGTATCGCAAGTACGGAGAAGGGTCTCCGCAAACGAAAACGCGGAAGTTCGCAAGCTAGTCGTGGTGAAGAAAAACAACCAAATCAGAAGCATTACGCCCGAGATAGCGAGCGAAGCCAGGGCCGGAGCCGGTAGCTGGCCAAATGCCGCCCAATCTATGATCTTTCCGGCGCCAAGCAGGAGGTGTTCCTGCGCAAGAACCCAAATTAAACATCCCGCTGCGACGACCATTCCAAGAGGCTTCACCCCGAGTGCATTCCGACGAAACCCGTAAGTGATGTTATCCCGAAAGAGCAAATCAAATTGCTTGCCGCTACCCGGCCGCGTGCGATCCAGCAGCCAGCGTGCTCCTGACTGGTACGCCTCGTCAGCTTTGGCGGGATCGTTTCTCTCTTGTTCAATATCGGGGAAGATCGCGTTTATCTTCGCCGCCAAAAAGGCATGGTAACGACGCTTGGTTACCGAGTCGATGACCCCATCGCGGTGCCGGAGCAACTGGGTCGTCGGTTTTCCTCCCCATTCCCGAAAAAGCTTCTCCTCTTTGCGCTTGCCCATTTCTCGGCAGATATTGGTCAACAGAAACAATCCGCCGCAGGATACAGCCAGCGAGACAACACCCGTCAGGGCGGAAACGTTGGGTGCGTAAAGAAGCGCGAGGAGAGCCAACAAGGGCAGCAGGCAAAGGAGTGCCGGATATAACCGGGCTTGCCGGTCATACGGATCTGTCACCTTAGCAACGATGTCGTCCAGTGTCATAGAATTTCAGAGCGCCTTCTCAACCGGGGCAAAGTGCTGCACCAAATGTGTGTGAAAATCGTCGCCGATCCGCCGCGTAAGCAGACATTTACCTTCCTCGGCGGTCGTGCAAAACACGTGTTTGGCTACCTGCTGGTACGCCTGCACAGCGACTCCATATGGGTGGCCGTACGAATTATCGACACCCGCACTGATGAGTACCGTATTGGGGTTGACCAGGAGAAGCGTTTTAGCATTGAGTCCGCTGCGCGCTCCGTGGTGAGGAGCGGCCATAACGTCGGACACCAGGTATTTACCGAAGTATCGATTGATGCTATCCCACCGCTCGGTTTCCGTATCGCCGGTAATCAGATAGCTGAAGCCGTTCTGATCCAGGCCGACCAGCTTGAGAACGATGCTGCTGTTGTTCGAGCTGTCCATGTCGTCCATGTGAGGCGAAAACAGTTCAAACGTGAAAGACGAAGCAAGTCCCGTGAGGTTTCGCGATTCGACGCGGTCTACCCGTACTGAGTGACGCAACAACGGTCGCGTCGTTTTGGCGCGCCGATTCTGACGACGCGTGATGGTTGCGAATACTTCACCCGCCGCATCCGTGTTTTTGAAAACTCCTGGGTACATAACCCAATTTGGCTGATATCGGGTCAGGATCGATTCAACGCCAGCCGGACAAGCATGGTCCCTGTCCAGGCCGGTAAGGATCAATCCTTGAACGTTACTCTTCGCGAGGTAGTGATCGAGACTCTTCTCAATTTGCTCCGAAGTTATGTCGTCGCATTCGGGCATGTGCGCGTCCACAATGACAGCCTCATTTCCAGCCCGAACCGCGGCCAGAGACCCCTGCCCTACATATAGCGTGAAGATGTCCATAGACACTCCTTTCAAGCGGAAGAATCGACTTTGTGCAACTCCCCGTGATGACGATATATCGCACGATTGCAGCTTCGCTCGGTCGTGATCAATGCCGCGCGGGCTGATGGAAACTCGACGCCAGCCAGTTCTTCCGCAATTGCTTTGAGGGCAGCGGGGGCTTCACGCACCGTTACCGAATAGGTGGGCTTGGACGCGCCGGAGTCTTCGAGCAGCACAACCTCTAAGGTGCTGCCGTCCAGAAGTTCAAGGGGGCCGCGCCAGTACATCCCGAGCTTTGCCGAGGAGAACGGACGAATTCCCCGGTAAAATTCGCTCAGAACGTCTTTGTCATATGCCCGGTCAGGATTGGCACGCAACGCGCGAGATTTCGGATGATGATCATGCTTATCATGGCGGCGTGCTGATGCCGAGGGCCACAGCAAGGGTGTATCCACGATCTCGACTTGATGGTCCTGTAGCTCGTAGATTTTTTCGTCGCCGCGCCGAAACACATAATGCTTCACGCTGTAGCGGCCCAGGGGATCGGAAGCTCGGTGCTTCGCGGTGACCAGTAGCGCATAGAAGAAAGGGGCATGGTGGTTTCGGTGATTCACCGTGCGGTAGTAAGTTTCAATGTCTCCGCCGCTCAGATTCTGCAGGCCGTTGACATGATGCGTGTGCCAGTTCCCTAAATGTTCGATCTCCGGAACATGGCTCTCAATTTTTCGGAATACCTCTTCCTGATACTCCCCATCCTGAAAGAAGCTGACGGATGACCGTCGCGCTTGCGGGCCTGCCTCGATGATTCCGGTTACGCGAATGCCCAGTTTTCCTCGCTGCTCCTCAAACGTGCCGATAACACGTCCGCCCGTTTCGTCTTGCTCGAAGCCGTCACATTCGTCGAAAACTGTTTCTAGCGCTGCTTTGGGCATAAGCAGTCGGATTTTATCGGCAGAGTGAAATTTCATTTGGATTCTCCGTTTGCGCAGATTCGGCAACCTTCCTGGGGATAAAGGCTTATTCGCTGAATTTCAAAGTGTTTGCTGAAGGGATGGACGGGGCGATTCCCCCAAACCAGATAGTTCTGGTCAATCGCCGGCAAGAACTTCGGTCTCTCCGGAAGCGTGCGCGCGAGCGCGTCCAGCACAAAACGAGTATGAAAAGCGGTGATAAAGGAAATATCGACGTTGAGTCCCGGCGAATCTTTAATCTCGCTGATTTCGAGGCCGTACATCTTCTCCCGCTCCTCGTCGGAAACCAGATCGATCTCTCGCACGCCGTCGCGATACTTTGTGCGTTCGAGAAACCCTTCGAGGCAAGCAAGACAACCGCTCTCGCCCGGCCGGTAGTTGAAGACTTCGCCGCCGATGCCGCGCGTGAAGACTTTTCCGATCACGAATGGCGTCTTCGTCTCCACGCAAAGCTGGTTGAGGAGATACCTAGTCGGATCGTTGTCGGTGGAGAGCACGACAACGCTGCTGCGACGCACATGGTCGGAGAGATCGGCACAGGCCATGATGTCGGCGTCGTGTAGTTCGATTTCAAGATTTGGGTTGCGGTCGAGCAACACATCGGCCAGTGCAGCCACCTTTCGCTGGCCCAGGTAGCGACGACCGCAGACATGCCGAATGACATTTTCAGGTTCGAGCACATCGGAATCGAAGAGGCTAAACTTGCGAATGCCTGCCATCACGAGCTGCAAGGCGACTTGGCCGCCGCCCGAACCGCAGCCGGCAATCAGTACCCGTGCATCACCCAAGAGGCCAACGTCAAAGAGCGGTGCTATACGCGCAAACAACTGGTCATCATTCATTCGGCAATTCCTCCTGCTTTGGCCACTGGCCGGTCTGCCGCCAGGTGTCATAGCGCTGAAGCCACTGACGAGTGAGATTGAGAGTGGAGAAAACCGTGTGCTTACCGGGATTCCACCCCGTCATCACGCCGTAGAGACACAGAGCGCCGTCAGCCCAGCGGTGCGGGGCGCTTACCTGAATCGGGCTCGCATAGACGCGGGGACAGTTGTTCGGGTATCCATGCGGTAAGAAAATGGTGGCCTCAACGTGCGTGTCGTCGGCCAGCCTGCAAGGGAAGCGAAACGCCAGCTCGCGGTCCTCGGTGATTGTGGTGCGCGGCTCCTCACCGCGCTGCACGAGCTCTTCGATTTCGTCGGCAATTCTGGTGGGTTGAATGTCGGGGAAGAAGACGGACAGCGGCACCAGACAGGCCTTCTGGCGACCGTTGCGCTCGATGATGAACGCCTCACCCTTGTCGGCAACGCGATCAAGCAACTCGCCTGGGCGGTTGCGCAACTCTGTCATTGAAAGCAGGCCAAAATCGAGCGGCATCTAGTGTTTTACCTCCGCCCCCGGCCACTGGCCTCTAATGCACCACACGTCGTACTTGTTCAGCCACTTCGCAATCCGGCCAAGCACGAAAGTGAGATCGTGGCGGCCCGGATTCCACATGCTCGGGTGCAGATAGCAGATATTTCCCGCATCGTACCGGTGAGGAGTGCCGTCCCGGATTACTGGCTTGGTTATGTACACACTCGGCATTCGGTTCGGGTATTCCTTGAAGTAAATCGCGGCGATGTACATATTCCCGACAGAGGTCTGCAATCCTGCCTTGACAAATACGCCGCCGTCGTTGGTCGGATGAGCCTCGACCAGTGCAAATCTTGTCGTTGCCTGCAGCACCTCAGATCGAATGCGCGGTATGTTCATGTGAGTTAGTCCTCAGCTTCGTTAGTATTCGCCGCCCAAGTCTTCGCGCATGGTGAGAGGCTTTCGCCCGGCGGTTTCCAGCAAAGAGGTCTGTCCTTTCGCCCGAACCTCCCCGTTGGGGAGGATTTCAAGCTCCACGTCTTCCTCGTTGTCCAGAATTGCCTCAAGTTGGGCAATGGTCGGTCTGCTCATGAATCCTCCTAGTCTTACATCGTGCGGTCGCATGGTTGACAGCGCACTCGTCGCATACGACGTCGTAGAAGCGGTGAAGGTCGGCGGCAACGTTGAGGAGGCCGTGAAGGGACTTCAGCGCACCTTGCTGGCCAGCTCCCCTGTTTCCGCACAAAGCTGAGTATGATTTGTTGCGAAAGAAAGGGGAAGAAGGTATGTCGAAGAGCAGGCACACCGAGGCGCAGATGATCGGGGCGCTGAAGCAGGTAGAGGCA
>Ga0182024_10006165_pt1 | contig 26446 bp, 25 predicted proteins | sample P32metaG_FD_120480 | JGI IMG/M metagenome (GOLD analysis project Ga0182024, IMG submission 120480) | Permafrost microbial communities from Stordalen Mire, Sweden - P3-2 metaG (Illumina Assembly) | ecosystem: Environmental > Terrestrial > Soil > Wetlands > Permafrost | place: Sweden: Stordalen... | reverse complement strand
CAGGCTATAAGCCGTTATGGAAGCTCCCGGGTCGCTCCGTTGGACAAAGCCACAAGCGAAAACCGATATTCGTTGTGTCAAACCCCACGCCTTTAGGTACGGATGGCATTTTGGCGAGGGACAACACCAGATGTTCTAGTCGAAGCGTCTGCATCTGCTTGGATTTGAAGGGGTTGAAGTGGTGCGCCCGGAGCGATTCGAACGCCCGACCTACTGGTTCGTAGCCAGATCGGCCCAAATCCTCTAAACGCCAATACCTCAATAGCTTACAACTCCTTAGGAATCAAAGGCCCTATTGATCTGTGTTGAGACCACCTACAAATGCAAGGCTTTGACAGATGCAATCTCGACTACCCACGTTGCGACAATCCCGACGCTTTTCGGCCGGATAGAGTCCTGGCGAGACACAACACCCGTTCCGTCAGTCCAGGCCGGAGCCCTCGAGGCGTATAGCTGTCCAGCGCGCGGTCGATCAAGCTGTCCAGACAGTCCAGGCTACGCAGCCGGTTATTGTCGTCGTTCATGGCTTCTTCACCTTCTGCTCTAGCAGTTCCTGCCTGAGCGTGGCCCGCGCCGTGTGTATTCTGCGCCGCACCATTCCCTCGGGCGGGCCGAGAACTTCAACGATCTCCACCAGCTTCAATTCGCCCAGCGCAGCCAAGGCCAGCGGGCTGGCGAAGCGTCTTCGATCCCCCTTGTAGACCTGTAGAAATGTCTCCTGTACCAGGTTGCCTTCTTCGTGCGGGCTGCACACGAATCGCCAACGCGATGCGAAAGATCAAACGCGAGTGGCGTTCGGCGAGCGCGGCAAACGAACCCTCCTCTGGCTCGCCTTCGCCCGTTGTTCCCGGCACAGGTTCTCCCCGCCTTACGACGAACATGCACTTTGCATGACTGCTTACCAGTAAAGAGCATCGAAACGGCAAAACGCTCGCTGCTTTTCTAAATTTTTGCGGCTGCGAAGTGACGGCGTGGTAATGCCTCGGCTACAGTGCTGTAGCTGCAAAAGGCAGGTGCGCTAGCCGAAGCCAGCCCGTCGCTTTGAACCCGAATGGTTTGAAATGGGGCAATTGGATTTGAACCAGCGACCCTCAACTACACGCAGTACGTTGCTAGCATTTCCGGTTTGTGTCAAAACCACGCGCTTTGAGCCGAATCGAAATTATGGCGAGATACAGCAGGGTCGAGATAGAACTCGAAGCCTACACCAAGGTCAATTTTAGGACTCGATTTGCACAAGCGATTCGCTGCCAAACACCTACTCATATTCCGATTGCTGAAACCGCTCTTGGAGCTGCGTGTTCGTATCGGGAGTCCCGGCGGAAGCCATTCTACGTCCTGATGGAACTTTGTCGAAGCACAGCATTCGGATAGAGAGGAAATAGCGCCGGTCCTGCGACCACTATTATTTCTCTAAGCTGCTCCGAGGTAAATTGGCTTCTCCATCGACCCACTGACATGGCATCAATGGATCGCCCGGGGTCAGTTCGCCCCATCGCACGACCGTCCAACCCTAACTCAAAGCGAGGAGAACTGGGATGTCTCAGGATCGCCTCCTCCCAAGGGATCTGGAGGAACGCGCAAACTCGCAGGAGCTCGGTGCGTGGAGACGCAACGAGTGCCTCATACCACAATGGCAAAAGCGGATAGCCACGGCGCAGGTATCCGAATAGAGCATCCATTTTGTAGCGCCAAATAAGCGCGGCTCTAGCAATCTTGGGAAATCGTGATGCTTCACAAAATGATATTTCCGTGCTATACCGATCTTTGAATTTGCTATCCCCGGCAATCCTAGCCTCAAGAACGGGATTTCCATACCGCTCAAACCAATGAGGAAGCGTCACCATAGACGCAACTACGTCTCTAGCGTCTCTAATCATAAAGATGATCTTCTGGCCGATGTACGGATTGCGAACCTCAAGATCTCTGCCGCCGCCTTGTTGATAGAAGTTATCATGCCTCAAAAGCGGCCACGCTAGTTGCTCTGTGACCTGCGGAACTTTGAATCCGATTAATGGCCGCTGGCAAATCAACTCGGCAGATCCTCTAAATACGTTGTATGCTAGACTTTCGTCGTGACATTGAATACTGCTATGCGAGTCTAGTATTAGACGCATCAGGGTAGTACCAGATCGTTGACAGCCGACTATAAGAAAGTAAAACCGGTCGGCGCTTTTAAGAATCATGACCAGAACCTCGCTCGACACTCGTATTGCTGTTCGTGCAGCTCTCAGTTTTCAAGCCACGACCAGATGCAAGGATGAAGCAGAATAGTGGGATCTTCGTTATGGCCTTAGGCTCCTAATCCGTCGAACATTAGCATCTGGTCAAACACAAGTCGCGGAGTAGCATCCGACCACGGGCGGCTCTAAGATTCCCCTCTACAACGGAGTTCTGCTTCTAAGCCGTCGCGAATGCAAAGCCATCATGACCCATAACCCTCGTGCCCGACGGAAGTTCGTATCCGTTCAGAATTGGCAGTAAATGGTCCTTATTATCGAGCAAGAAGCGGCCTGATACGCCTTTATAGGTGATTTGCTTGTCAATCGCATCACTTCTCGCTTGCGAGACCTGCATAGTTGTCCAGCCTCCGCCCCAACCGCCGCCGAAATGTAGCGTGGTAATGGCGATTTCCTCACATCCCCATACTAGCGTAGCATCCGTTACATCCGCATACGTCTTATTGATATAGTCTGAGCGGGCGGCGACATGACGATATGCCATAAAGGAGTGTAATTGCAGATCGACGTTGAACGGTCGCCTCCGAGCGGCAGCTCTGTGAGCGATCCAAAATACTTCACGACTATTAGGCAAATACAGCAGCGTCCCGTCAATAACACATGCATCAGCGTAGCTAATATTTAAATACTTGATTTGTTCTTGCAACCGCTCTGGGTGGTGCCTCACCCGCAAATCCCACTCGCAGACCAATGAACCTGCCGAAGATTCCACTGCTTTATCGCGAAGCTGAAATGTAGAACAGTCTGGAAAGTGTAATGCAGTCGCTAACTCGTTGATTTCAGCATTCGCATCCAGACAGATGATGGAGTGCTTTGTGCTGGAATCTATCAATAGCAATTCTCGATAAGCATAGGTTTGCCGAACAAAATCATTGATTGCCAGGCGTTGTTCCGGACGACCGACATCCCCGACGTGTGCGATGCACGTAACCGTTGGGGTTTCTTCGTTGTAGACAGTAATTTGATGCGGATTGACAAATATTTTGTCGCATCCACGCGATATCATCTGCTCGTGTAACACGACATGCTCACAGTCATCGCCGCCATAATGGACATTGGCCAATGCTCGCGCAGAATAAATCGCTAGACCGCCAAAGCAGGAGCGGCATGGAACCCATACGTCCGACCGCGGGAATGGACTTCGTGTAAATCCGTTATCAAACGAGTGAGTTCCCGGATCCCTAAAGGCCCATGCGTCATAATATATTGGCATGCGCTTCGTTTTGCCATTAATGTCCAGGTAAGACCGATAGGCAATGGAGTTAGAACCCACAACATCCCAATCATCATGCGCAAATGTGCTAGCGATGCCATCATAGCTCCACCCGACTTCGAGATCAGTATCTAAGACGATGACGAAATCGACGTTGGTCGATTGAACGCTACGCAGATAGTTATTTCTTAGATGAGCCATTTGCCGCGTCCGAAGCCGGTCCCTGCTTGAAGGATAGTGTTTCAGTTGCTGATTGAATGATGTGATACTGACCCGATGATTTCTGTCGGCCCAAGAAGCCAATTGTTGCGGTGTACTATCGCACGAATCATTCTCGACAAGAAAGACCCTATAATCGTGGAACATACTGCCGGTTTGCTCGATCCGCGCAATTGTTCTCGGAAGGATTCCTGCAATTGAACGTGCCAAGCCGCAGATGGCAACAGTTGACTTGGCCATCCTGTCTCTTCCCTTGCGAATCGCGCTTGAGTATGTGACGCAGTCGGGATCTCTCAAAAAGTGATTTTCAGGAAACGACGAGAGTTCGGCGTTTCGCAGCCCCCCTGCACGAAGAGATCCAGTCCAAAGGTTCATGCTAGTGCCTTGACATTCTTAGTGGCAGCTTGCAGGAGGAAACTCAAATGCAGTCTCCTTTGGGCGGCCCGGTCGTTGGTTGAGCGTCGTGTACGAAAATTACAGCCGCTGTGGCGTTACAAATATTCGTTGCACAACTAAGTGCTACAACATCAGCAAGTCCTAAGCGGACGACTCCTGATATTCACAACTATACAAATGTACAATCTCAAGAAGCTTATTGACAAGAGTTTTCAACTTGAGTGAAAATCCCTCAGACCCGAACCCCCAGGGGACGCGCTCGTTGAGTTGGCCACATGGACGATTGGCTAACCGGAGAGTGGCAGGATTAATTATGATGGTGTGCCGGTGCTACGCAATGGTCCCGTCGCTGATTCGGCGGCTGTCACCTCAAACTGCGTAAATTGGTTTCCTTGCGAGAGGGGGCAATCACGTTCTGAGGCATTGGACACCTGCACGGCTTCTCCATGAACCATTATCTAGCAAGGGTTTGGCATACGTGATGAGTTCATATGGGTCAGTCGACGCATCTGGCCTCCTCTTCAAGGGAATCCCATTTCTAACATTCTGACGCTTCGAGGTTGTGGTAATGCGCTGATATAACGCCGAGATCGACCTTACTGTATCCCTGAGATGGAGCCGATGGAGCTAGGAAATCAGTCGACATGCTAATCTTTTGACAATGGTACGCTGTGCCGAGGAGCAATTGCCGTGCGTATTGCGATATTTGTGGCTCCCATTTGCAATCAGTTAGTTGCATCAGTGATGCACGGCTTTAGGGAACTGGGTCACACGGTATATGCCAATCGCGGATGGTGCTGTGGAGTTTATGATCCTGCCTGTTGGCGCATTCCCGTCATTGCCGAATGGAATTGGTGTCAATTTGTCTCGGATGCCGACCTTCTAGAGCTAGCTCAGAATCCGGACGTACTTGTCATCGGAACGGTGAGATATGCTTCCGTAAGCTATTGGGAGCATGAAACAGACGGAGTGGATGCACAAAAGGCAGCGAGTTTGCAATTGGAAGCCGCGAACCGTGGCTTGATAGATCTTTATATAGATGATGGTGACTACGCCCTGGTCTATTCCCAGATGAACGGAGTCCCTTACTACTTCAAGAGAGAACCAACCGGTTTTCGGTCGGTAATCGCCTTACCATCCGGTCTGTGTCCTTGGTTACCCGTGACTGCTTCGTCTCAGGACGGTCTACGGCCTTTGTTATTCAGTGCCTGTTTTCCTATGGCAGCGCGAAGAAGATGGGACAGGATGAAAACGTTGAAAGCGTTGGCAGATGAGTTTGGGGATCTGGATGACATTTGGATTGGGCCGATTAAGGAACCGACGCGATCGCGGCGGTTTGTGGCAACGAGCAATCGCCAAGGGGAATGTTATCTGAATGTGCTCCAACACAGTCTTTCATCGCTGAGTTTACCTGGAGAAGGGTGGGATACGTTTCGAATGTGGGAGATATTATCTTGTGGTGCATGTCTGATTTCCCCTAGACGGATTATAAGTGACCTGTCAATTGATCCTCCGCCTAGAGAAGGAAAAGAATATTTGGGCTTCCATGACGACGACGAGCTGGTAGAGCTTCTTAAGCACTACAGGAATGAGCGAAACGCATTGGCTACAATTGCGGCGGCAGGCCAACTGTGGGCTGTAGAGCACCATAGAGGTGTGAATCGAGCCCGAAAAGTTCTGACCACCATATACGATACACGATGAATTATGATCGGGAATGACTCGCCTCTGCCGCGTACTCCTTCCAGTCTGTCTGGAGAACCCATTTGATCCTTCTTGAACTCAAATGACCTCCTTTGTCAGGCAGCTAACGTGAGTTCAGGAACGGCGTATCGCAGTCGTCCAGTTCTTGCCGCCTCGCTCCCTTGCCCGCCACACAGGAGCCCGGAAATGGAAGTCAAAGCCTGACTTGGTTGAGCACGATCGCGTCTATGTTCCGTGACAACCGATGGCCCTTGTATATAGCGAGTAAGTGTCATCCGCGACGCGAGACCAATCGCCTAGTGCGCGCGCGTGAATCAGTCCATTATCTCCGAGTGAACGAGCCAGGCTATCATCGGTTATTACTGCTGTAATCGCCTGAGTAAGACGGTCGCAATCGCCAGCTGGCACCAAAATACCTGTCTCACCGTTAACAACCGCTTCCCGGCAACCGGACACATCCGATCCGATCACAGGCTTGCCACAGGCGCCTGCTTCCTGAAAAACCATACCAAACCCTTCGCTATCCAGGCCCCTATTGGAGACGATATCCAGTGGAACCAAGACAAAAAGGTTGCAGAGATTGTACAGGACGGATAGATCACGTTCGGACACTCTTCGCAATAATGTCGTGCGGGATGCCATGCCACGTCTCCTCAGTTCTTCAACAAACTCAGGGAACAAAGGCCCCTCGCCAACCACAATCCAATGGAATGGAATGGAAAGTTTACAAATTGCTTTAAGCAGAACCATATGACCTTTTCTGGGTACAAACCGGCCTACGGTTAAGAGTATTGGACAGTTGGTTGGAATACTAAATTGCCTTTTGATGGACAATGCGTCGAATTGAAAAGGGCGAAAACATTGCAAGTCGCAGCCATGCCTAATGACGCTCGTCTGTGTAGCTATTGCAGACCGCTTGATCAGTCCCTCAGTATACTCGCTCACCGTAATGATGTGGCTCACACTGTTAAGAGCTTCGATCACTGCATCTTTGGCGGTGCCATGAGGTACTAATTGCCATGGTGCCGTCAAATCATTACCATGAACAGTTGCGAACGTAGGGATTGATTGTGCCACGGACGCCTTATAAACCGCCACACCGGCATTTGAGAAATGGACAACGTCAGGACCGTACGTAAGTACAATCTCTTCTATATGTTTTTTTGTTGATACGAATGCTTGCTCTGTTGTCGGGTGGCGAATGCAATCTACAGAAAAACTCCGTATTTCATTGTTAATCGGAGGATGCTGCCCCGACTCTATTATTAGGCCGACATGACATTGTTTGGCCAGAGCTCTTGTAAGCAACTCGGTATATACCTCGAGGCCGCCAATAATCGGATAGAAATTCCCGGTAATCCATAGTACTTTCATTGCGGCCTCAGTAAGACCATAGGCTATCACGAGATGCCAACGACGATATACGGATTGGTTACCCTGATGTCTATCGGCGAACTCCCGATACTCCTATTGATAGCCCACTTTTATGCGAGATGAATCGACGGTAAACAATGTGCGAGGAGCAGGATGGTAAAGCTGAGAGTAACAACACGCGTTGAGCTTCTTGGCCATACTCTAGTACTGAGGCACGAGATGCCTACCAATGAAGGCCGCCACTTCTATCCTTAATGCTATGCGGAGGAACGTACCTGTTCCCGTTGAACCCAGGTTGAAAATATTGGATAGGCAATCAAACGGCCACGCGTTCATTTTAAAACAGTATCACGAATCGCAACGGGAATAATGCCGATGCCATCCAGATCATAAAGCACTCTGCCGGATGCGAGTTGGGTTCTCAAGAAAAGCGTGGCCTTGAAATTGAACCACTTCTCTGGATTTGCGTCAGGGTTCGAGTAGAGTGACGACTGAAAAATGAGAACGGGTTAGCGTGACTGCGAATCTATCGGTCCGGCCATGTGGCGCCTGAGTCTGCAAGCGCTCCGTTGCCCAAGTCCTGATCAAGGCTCACATTCCTTCCACGGCAGGATCGAGTGTTAGCGCTCCGGCGCGAACAAGCAACCAGGCAACTTTAGAAACGTCGGAGTTAGGACTCTGGTCATGCATATCGGAAATGGTTATAGATGTTTTGCCCGCAATCAGCCAACGAATGAGACTCTGATCCTCCGCACTGAGCGTCTGCAGTTCCGTGATAACCCTCTCACCACAGCCTTGAATACCGAGGCAGTCGAGGTGCCCTGCCAATCTCCTTAACGTCGGTTGCTCTATCGTAAATATGGAGCGCTCTCTAGAATTGACGCCTATCTCAATGTAGCGTGGTTCGTGCATATTTAAGTCGATTCCTGAATTATCCCGAAAGCCAAAAGGGCCTCCTTGCATTCTAATCGGAGCATAAAGTGTGGCTGCATCTGAAAGAAACCCAGCCCACCAGGAAAATGTACTGTTGGAGAGGATAATGCGGTCAAATTTCTGGAAAAAGCTCAGATGTTCCATAGGAGACCCATCATAGTAAATAGGGTGATATCGAGCAAATGCTTGTCTGATGTGTGCATCAATACCCGTACCGCAAATATATACCCTACCGATACCCTTTAGACGCTCTAACGTATTTGTGTAATAGGTTACCGGAAGTAGCCAATCGTGAATCGCATAGTCAAGCCCTCGCCGAATGTTGATCAAGACGTCTGTATGCCGTATGCTGTGCGAAACAGGCAAGACTGCAAAAGAAAACCACTGACGCACCTTGTCGCGGTATGGTCGAAAATACTCATAACGCTGAAAGTATCCAGCTAAGGTTATCTTTCGTGGCTCGGAATTCTCTAAAATCTTATTCAGGTCAATCGAATAGCCATTCCAGCCTGGAGTGTCTCCTACAATAAACGATTCCGCAAGATGTTGACTCCGCACCCCTGGGATAAAGAGAGGAGCGTTCCGGAAATATCTAGCAAGTCCAGTGAGAGTGCTCGGAGGCCTGTTGGTTGTCTTAAACTGCGGTGGAAATACTGCTCGCGACCTACAGTCGAGTTCAAATCCATGATGTTCCGCTATGATTCTGCCAATCGTATACTGAAACATATTGTTCCCGAGCCGACCTTTAAAGCGGACTTCCACGGACATGCGAGTCAATCCTTTAAACGCAGAATGGCTTACCTTGGATCTTGCGCACCATACTAAATAGGTGCGCTATGGAGTGAGGATTATAGCGGCGCAGTCTTCTGGAATCTGCGCGAAACGTTTCATTTCCCCACGAGAACATCGTTCGCAGGAGCGCCGGCCAGAAAAGCGCAAAGAACAAGCTTTCCCCAGCCATCGAAGTCCAGTAGTTGACGTGCATTCCGAGGGAGAATGCCTGCGGATATTGTCCCTACTATCCCGAGCTTTATTGCCCTTAGCCAGAGCCTATTAGCAGCAGCTCCTGAACGAAAGAGTAGCTGTCGGTGCCCGTAGGAGCCGTGTGCCCCAATAGCCTTTTCAAGGCTGCCAACGATCCAAACAGCTGCAGGCGCATCCTGAAAGCAAGAGTCCACGTAGAGTGGTGGAACTGTACTCGAACGAGGAACAGCCTTTACGAAGTTAAGTGATCGGTCGCTGTGTCGGTATTCATAGAGTGCACTATTTCCATCTGTGGTGTTCTCCAACAAAAAAAACTGAAGAGCTCTACGTTGCAAGTGTTCCTGCGGCCATTCGGCAATATCGGCCTCGTAGGCCAGCCATAGTAGAGCTGTCAATATGTCTTTCGACACGTCCTTTCGAGCAAATCTACGGACCGATGCGCGTCTCATAAGGACGTTCATCAATTCTAGATTGACCGGCTGTTTTAGGGGGAATGATGCGCTACGCTGAAGAGTGTTAGGATTTTCTTCGTGGGTGGTCCTATCAGCCGGCGAGGTTCCGCTGCGTGTGGTTCTCATACTTTCCAGGTAAAGTGCTTCTGCCAAACCACGAGACAAACGTTGGCCCACAGTGTCGACCAGACCACCAAGAGATGCGTCAATTGGAGTGGGAAACGCGTGGTGCTGATGTCCGCCCCGTGTATCATGAGCCTGCTCTGCTGTGGAAAGTCGAGCGACAGCTGTCAAGTGTTCACGATGTCGAGATAAATTGAGATGTCTCGTCACACATTGCTCGTTGAGGTCTGTAATCAGAGTCAAGCAGACGTTGAGCGATCGCGCGATTAGCGAGGCCTGACTAAAGGCTACTCCGGCATCCAGATGGACGAGCCGATAGCCGAAAGCCCCGTACTTTTGTCGTAGGCGGTGATATGAGCCGGTAAAGCACAACGACGCCTCGCCTTCTGAAAGAGATGAGAGGGAGTCACAGCAAGAAGAGAGCCGCCGAAAGTCCATGTTCACCAACTCGTGGGCGAGCGGTCTGTAGTTGTAAAGGCCAGGGGGCAACCCTCCAACTCCATTGGCGAATACGAAGAGGTCTGGAGAGCCGAGATTACCAGCGCTCGCAGCCCAACGGCTCGCAGCGGATCGCGATAGATCAACAGAGCGTAGCCCTACGCTATAGAAAAGAATTGCAGTCAGCTTCTCTAGCGTCAAAGAGTCTGAGCGGTGGAGAGTTCTTGCATCCGAGGGCTCGTCGGCACCACCATTTTCCAGCGGCGATGGCTCCGCGAGAGCAATACTCGCGCTGTTTGGAAAGGGTTTAAGTACTAAGGATCCGCTAACGAATCTATTGGTAGTGGACAGTGATGCTTGATACGGCCGCTCTTTGCCGACGCAATCCTCGTATACCAACGCGGCATGGCGAGAATTCTCTGGAATGAGTACCTCTATGGTGCGTTTGGTACTTGGCGTAGGTCGGCGGCAACGGCAATAAGGTAAGGAGGTCCGCGGAAAGTAGGTACGTTCCAAAGTCGCTAGATCAAATCTCTTAAAGCCATTTGGCGTAAATGTGTGTTTCGTTTGCGTATAACCTTCAGCGAGAGAAGACGCAAGCACGTTGCACCAGAAGGCAACAGTGGAGCAATGTGCACGATTTGTAACTACATTCCGGCGTTCTTTCAGATAAAGCTGAGCAAAGCACTTGTAGCACGACGTATACCCAGCGAGGAAGATTGGGCCGACGTCCGCGTATCCCATGTCTAGATCAAACACTGCCCTGACCCAGGGCATAGATTCACTTTCACACCAGTCTTCTATTAGAATGTTCTGGTCTAATGATTCACCCATGAAGGAAAGTGAAATAACTAGATGCGGGACTCCGCCTCGCCTTTCTAAATCTGTTGCCCTGAGTGCGTCGACGGTCATTTCGCACGCGTTCGAAATTCCATGAAAGGCAAGTGAGCGCCGGAGCAAAGAGGCGGAGGACTTAGCGGGATCTGCATCCACGATCCATATAGACGGCGGTTGTGCAGTGGCATTCCCGACGGTATTGTCGCTCATTAGGAGCACCGCGTCGAGCCGCTCTAGCAACTCCGGAAGCTGGCTGGGTTCTCTAGTCATGGATACCTTGAAGTCACATAGCCGGATCAGAGTAGAGATACGAGATAGACTCGCGCATTTGCTTCGTCGAGATATCCCATCCACCACGGCCTAAACCACATAAATCGCATCGATCGACAACTATGACCTTCCGTCCAATAATTTCGCGATTGTTGAGGTCCATACGCCACACAAACCCTGCTGGCGAGAGACGAAGTTGCGATACATGTATTAAGTGCCAGATAGCAGAAGAGACGAGTGGCAGGAGGTTGGGAAACTCCTTTTGCGTATTGCCAGCCTTGGGCTGCCCTGTATCGCGCGGTCGTGTGTGCTGTTTGTACCGTCGCATTGCGCAGTGCCAGCAGGGTCCTCTGCGCGGGCCCATAACAGGACCAAGCCATAAGCTGTCCGGCTGTAAGACCAAGGGAATAGAGATGCTCGATCTGGTATAGCAGAGTCGAGAGAATGCAGCAGTGTTGGCCACGGATGGATCTGCGACAGCGAGAACGTCAGTCGCAGCACCCGAAAAAGGTTCGTCTAGAACTTGCCCCATCTCCGCGCTGTACGTAATGGCTAGGCTAGGAATGTACAGCCGCAGAACGTGCGCGACGGAAGCGCCAAACGAACCAACTGCGTATATGTGGACTTGGGTATTCCTATTCATGGTGGAAAATTTCATTTCCTCGACCTAGCCGAAGGGCTGCGGCCATGAGTTGATCTCGGGTTCGGCTCGCACGGAAAATCCCATTGCTTGTGGTGCATTATAGAGACGAGGATGGCCCAAGAAGCGCGCCCGCTGCACCCATGAAAAGGGCATCAAGCTTGGGATGACGGCTCGAACAACACGCATGTCTGCCTGCAATGCCTCGTCCGTGCTCAGGTCCACGGCATAAACAGAGTGGCCGAGAGTGGCAAGACGCGCGAGAACTTTAGCAAGCGCAAGTCGACTATTGTCTGTCGAAAGAGCGGGCGAATTGGCAGCTACCTGCGCCAGCGGAATGCGAGCAGGGCCATCTAATAAGAAGTCAAAGGCATCTGCTTGCTGTTCCCGCGCCATATAAGAAGGCCCATGATAAAGCCGATCAAAGTCGTCTACATTGCCTGGGACCGTGCCGACTCTTCGTAGCCAAACGGTGGATGAGGCTAGATCAAGCATGACTTTGCGACAGGCTACGGCAGAATCCAGTGAACTGCTACAGGCAACTTGCGTATGCAAGAGTTTATCGACGGAACTTACTCGAAGACCATAGACAGTCGGAATACCCAGGTCGGTTGTGGCGTCGAAAAGAACGACTCGGATCGCTTTTGAACTGCACTGATACCGCTCCCACAGTTCACCAAGTGCTGCCACAGGATCCTCAAGATCGATCTTTGGCAATCGCAACTTCTGCAGCCAAGCGACACTAAGGGCATCACGCTCGACGACTTCGAGAATGGCGGATAAAAGGGCCGTCTCATACGAAGTGTGAGCGGCGCATCCGGTGCTGATGGAGTTCACAAATCGCTCAGCCTTGGCAGCAGCGTGAGTAATGTATACCGAGACAAGTGGTAGATAGACGAGACTGCCGTCACGCAGCGACAACCCTTGGACCCATCGGATTTTCTCGTTTTTGCTTGGCTTTCGTAATGGACACGAGGGATTCTGGAGTTCGCGCTCGCTACACACCGGAAAGCTGTCTAGATCGATCGCGCGATCGCCTAGCTCACAGGCGGAGGACCATATGAACTGGTCTTCGGAGAAGACTGTCGCGCAATATCGTTCCAGCGCCTCAGCCAACGCAGGGATCCAAGTCTCCTCTTCATCGACAGCCGTTCCGCTCCCGCTGAGCAGAACCGTTTTTCTAGCAGGCGAGACGTCCTCTCTGAGAGGGTCAGGATAGATAGTCCTCGTGATGATTTCTGGCTCATCGGCCGCGGCCCTAAGCACCTCTGTTCGCGCAAAGAGACCGACGTGTGGCTCGAAAAGTGCACGGAGGCTAGACATCGGCATCATCCTATCACAGGGACTAGACGGTGTTGTACGACTCAGCAGTCAGGCAACGCAAAGAAAAATTTGACACAAATTTAGCAACTAGTCTTTCGCAACTCCAATTCGACCCTCCTCGTGGTTTAGGATCGCAAAGACATAATAAAGCGGAGGCGTTGTGACCGAGAGAATGCACCAGGGCTTCACGTTGTGGTTCACAGGCATGTCTGGAGCCGGCAAAACGACCATCTCATCTCTCCTGGAGACACGGCTTCGTCAACATGGAGCCCGCGTGGAATTGCTTGATGGAGATGAAGTGAGGAAGCGTCTCTCCAAGGGATTGGGATTTACGCGAGAGGATCGGGATGAGAACATTCGGCGCATTGGGCTTGTTGCCGAATTGCTGTCACGGAACGGAATTATTGCCATCGTTGCGGCCATCTCGCCCTATCGAGCTGTGAGGCAGGAATTGCGTTCGCGTATCTGCCCATTTATCGAAATCCATGTCGATTGCCCGATAGACGCGCTTATCGCTCGCGATACAAAGGGCTTCTACAAAAAAGCCCTGAAGGGAGAAATCGCCCATTTCACCGGCATCTCTGATCCCTATGAACCTCCGCTGGCCCCTGAACTGATCATCGAGTCATCGATTGAAACTCCGCAGCAGAGCGCGGCACGCGTATGGAACAAGATGAAAGACCTGGGCCTGATCGGCTTCGACGATTAGCTGGCGGTATTTGTCGCGGGTCGAGAAGCGAGTGTCATAGACGCAACTCCCTTTGATAAGAGGATCGGCTGCCACGGGAATGTCTAACAGAGCCTGACCTTGTTAGATCAAATTTGACGAGGTACCCAATCGTTCCAACGCTAACTGGTCGCCGGGAACCCCGGAGTACCGTGGAAACTTCGACGAGTCGATTCCTGCAGTAAGCCACAGAAAATAAGCGCTTTGACTGGCTACGCTCTTTAAGAGCGAATCTGTCCCAGCCCAACGTCCTGTGTTGTAAAGTCAGCGACCCGACAAAAGGGCTCCGCTTCGGGGTTGATAAAACTACGGTCTTCTGCATTTTCCTCTTGACATGGTCCTCCTTCTTATAGGACACTCAGGATCGAATTTCCCCGGCCCCTTCACCACCTAATTGAAGCCTTCGGTAACTGTAGTGTTACTGGGCACCCCAAGTGCCCATCCTTGCTGTAGGAGAAGTAGCTAAAAAAGTGGATATCAGGCGAAACTGTTTGACCGCATTAGGTTATCAGGATCTGACCCTTTGCGGGTTCAGGATTCCTGACCCTCCAGGTACTCCCCTCGCCGTTGATGTTTACTTAGCACAGCCAACCATCTTGGAGCTACCCGATGTCTTAGCTCAACCGTCACCAAGCTATATACACGCCAGGGGATGGTCGGATCTGACCGAAAATCTTTATTCGTATTTGCTCGAAAGAGAGATCGCATGAATGCAATCACGCGCCGAGATATGTTGAGAGTTTCAGGTCTAGCCCCTTTGGCGATTCTAGCAACTGAGTTTACCCAAGATTCAGCCTTGGCTCAATCTGTGGGTCCTTCAGTGGTTGGGGTGCCTTCCCCCGCGAGCACAGCCGATCTAAGCGCATATATAAAGAATTACGGGCCCCAAATCATAGCGAAAGCCAAGGAACAAACCCTAAGCCCCTTGGATCTTAAGAGACTGTCCGGCCAACTGAATCTTTTGGCTAATCAACTGGCCACACCGAGCGTCGAGTCCGCGAAGACTCAGCTTATCCAAATGATTCAACCATCAGACTGTGATTTTTCCTCGACGCCCGAATTTGATGCCCTCTATCAGAATGTTGCGCTACATTCGCCGAACATGACTCGATCCGAAATGGGCAAACTGGTGACCTTTTCTGCCGAGCAGATAAGCAAAGGCAAGGAGTTACTCAATGGCAATTCCCTTGAATGGACAATGCGCTCAGCTGCAGATAGCGTGCGCGCGCTACAATTAGCACCGGCTATTGCACAAAATTCTGGGATTGCACCTGCTCTATATAATCCTCGGCTGTCCCATGGCATCGTGAGAGATGGGGTATATGAGCTTTCAAGTCCCGCTCGTCTCAGTAATATTTGTTGGTTTGGGCTGACAAAGGCACAGACATGTAACGCAATAAATGGTCTCATTGCTTTTGGCCTCTATAGCGCTGCTGCATTTGAAGCCTATGCCAGCTCACAGGGAATTGCTTACATCGCGGCTGCAATTGGAATGGATCCAGCACTTCTGATACTGCTTTTGGGGGTAGCGGCGGGTTTGTTTACATACTATGCCATCTTCTGCTGATATTGTCATCGAGCTGCCTTATTATCGCGAAGTCTAATAATCTCTTTCCCGAGGCTCATGGACGGCAATGAAACGTAACACGATCATGGTAAGTATTCTGTCGGCAATTGGATGCTGTCTCATTCTTACGCTAGTCGTAAGAGCGCCAAATGTATTTGCTAAATATGTTTTCGGAGCCATGCCTCTGGCAGCAATCTTGGGGATGTGGTTTGCTCACCACGCTGGAGATGAAAGGCTTGCGCAGTTGGACGAAGCTGTATCCTTCGATACGAAGAGACCTGTATCAATTCGCCAAATGTTCGCGATTTTATCGATGTTGGGAATAGCAGGGATTGTTATTGCAGTCGCCGTGGGCTGGGAGCTTGCTGTCCTTAGCGTGCACTAATTAATTGACGTAATCGCAAGAATTAGGCGAAACGGGAAGATCGCAATAAGGCAATTTGTAAATGTCGTGGTTTTCTAGGTTGTTCGGAGAGCACAAATGAGTATCGGGTTATCACGTAGAAAGATGCTTCTTGTGGGCGGCGGAGCACTCGTAGCCTCGGCGGCTCTTGTTTCAGAGCGGCGAGTCGAAGCAGGGACCGAATCGTTTTCGGGACCGAACCGCTCTGTGTCGGCGATTTCAGGTTCAGATTCCGACTTTAGCTCTGCCGTGGGTGCACTCTTCCCTGGCTTGGTGGATGATCCCGTGTTTCAGAAGATCGTCCCACTTGCCCTATTGGTCACCCATCAGCAGGGCCCTGCGGTCCGGGCATTCTCCGTGTCGTGGGCGATTACCACCTCGGCAGGAACGTTTGAAGTTCCTTCGTATTTCTATGTTTCAGTTGGTTCTGTTGTGACCGGCCACATCCTGTCCTCGCTTGGCTCGGCGCGGCGAGACATCCTTCCGTCTAGCCAATCGCGCCTGGTTACACCTTTTTTCAATTGGACTCCCGCTTATTATCAAAGCAATCCAACTCCAGATTGGAAAAAAGTGCTCACGCCGACAGAGCCTGGCGCCTTCCTCGTCTCCGAGCTGCTGAATGCGACCCAAGTCAAGGTATCGCTGGATGGAGTAGTCTTCTCCGATTGGAAGATGATAGGGCCGGATAAACACACGCTGGGATTGAAGATAAGGGAGAGAAGGAACGCGGAGCGTGATGAGGGGCTCATGGTTTATAAGCTCATGACGAAAGGCGCGTCCGACAGCGAGATTATTCAGGCCCTTCAGACGGATGCCTCTGCGGCGAGGTCCAATAGGAAGAATTTAAAGGGCCGTTGGTATCAACAGTCGCGGCGGTTTCATGCGCAGGTGCTTCTCAGGGCCTTTCAGGACGCGGATCGGCCAACTTTTACGGCGGCATTGACTCGTTTGAAGAGACAGCGGAAGACCGTGATTACGAGAGCGGATGTATGACCTCATCCAATCGATAGCGGAGTGACACGGAGGAGAATCTATCATGGACAATCTTAGGCAGATAGCGGGCACCGGCGAAGTTCTCCTCAAGCCGTCTATTCTCGACGACGGTGCGGCATCCACGGATGAGCAGGCCACGAGAAGTGATGCGGGCAGGCAGATCCTTTCAGCTGCCGCCCTGGCTGCCGCTGCCGCTGCAATAGCTCTACCCCTGATAGCAGTCAAGGGCGCGGAAGCTGAATTAGTATATTGCGCGGCCGATGGTTATATGGGGCAAGATGTTGGTGATCCTGCGGATTGCGCGGATTGCTTCTATTCTGCCATCCCCGCGGATTGCTCCCTTAGCCCCCCCAGCGACGGCGACGGCAGCTGTGCCAGCTGCAGCTGTAGCTGTAGCTGCGGTTGTAGTAGCTGCGACGACCCCTATGGCTCATAGGCTGCTCTATGCGACACAAGCAACATAATACTCGACTCTGGCTCGCGAAGCGTAGCCCTATTTACTCTTCTACGACTTAATGACAGTTATGGCGGACGCGAGCATGGTCTCAATGGATTCAACACTGCGGGAGGCGCCCGCAGGAATGGATATTGCCTGGCTGCTATCCCCATTCAATTTAGTAGAGTTCGTAAACCAATACTGGACAAAGAAGCCGCTTCGAATCGGCAGGGACGATAATACCTACTACTCACGGTTATTCCCAGAGGCGGAGCTAGAATCGACGCTTTATACTGCGTCGCAAGCCGCCGGCGCTGTTGAATTGTTGAGCGAAGATGATCTCCCGCAAAATTGCCGCTCCCACGGGCAGGCGCTTGAGGGCTTCCGTCAGGGCAAATCATTGCGCATCGATGCGGTTCATCGATACTCCCACGGCATTATGATGTTGGCTCGCAACCTGGAAGAGGTCATCCACTGCCCAGTCAACGTCAATATGTATCTGACACCTGGCGCGGGGAAAAAGGCCCTGAACCGTCACTATGACACACACGACGTGTTTGTGCTTCAGGTTCATGGAAACAAGACTTGGCGCCTTTTTGACCCGCCTTTTCCCTTTCCCCTTGAATTTCTTCCTCTACAGCGTTATGAGTCCATGAGAGCGATGAAGAGGCTTCGCTTGAATCATGACTTGAGGGCTCGGGATTCCTACACACTGACTGAGGAGTTCACACTCAATGCTGGTGATTGTCTCTACCTTCCCAGGGGTTTCTGGCATGAGGCGGAAAGCAAACCCGGGGAAGTTTCCTGCCATTTGACCGTCGGTATCCAGCCGACGACCTACCTCGAGGTGCTGAGCGTAGCTTTGTCGCAGGCTGCTCTCTCGGATATTCGCTTGCGCGAGCCGCTGCCGTTTGGTTTTGCCACGGACCCTGCTGCCGGCCGAACTGTTGCCGCTCGAATGGCTGAAATCGTCGAAGAGCTTCCCGCGAAGCTCGATAACGAAGCTGCTTTGGGAAAGATTGCTGCTCATTCTCTTCGCGCACACAACACGGGCTTCCAGAACAATCTCTTGGGCCGCTTCGACAGTGCTGCCTTCAACAGTCTAAACGATGAGAGCCGGGTTCGCCTGCGAGCGGGCATGCGCTGCACGATTGCTGGGAACACACTTCCGGTGCGGATGACATTTGGTTCACAGATATTCGAGATCAGGCCTGCATATGAGGAGGCATGCCGCTTCATCTCAAACACGCAAGAATTCATCGTATCGGAGCTGCCCGGTGACTTGGCACTCGCCGAAAAGTTGGCGTTGGTTCAGCAACTCGTAGGGGAAGGGCTGCTTACTGCTTCCCCTGACGGTGTTGCCGCCACTAAACTCGTGTCTGAATCCATAAAATGGCTCCCCATCCATCTTGATCCGCGAGGAGATAGTATCCAATGGCTGGATTTTGGAGCCCGGTCTCTGACGGAGCCTTTCTTTCAGCAGAGCGTCCGTCAACTGAAAAGAGAAAATCCTGATACAAAGACGCGGTCTACGGGCATCCGCATTTTGAATGAGCTCGATGAGGACATTTCGCCATCAGGCTTCATCTTTCATATTTCGCGTTGCGGGTCCACGCTCTTGTCGAACGGCTTGCGCGCAATTCACGGTGCGGTTGTCATTGCAGAAGCGCAGCCGATTGGCGAAGCAGTAGCGTCTGTGTCAGAGTTAGGTTCTCTCGCTAGCGAAAACGGTGGACGCCAGGTTGAAAGTCAGAGACAGCTGCTGCAAGGCATTGTTCGCGCCTATGGGCAGCGTCGTACAAGCGGTGACGATGCCCTAATAATCAAATTCTCGAGCTGGAACATATTGCATATTGAGACTATTCGAAGGCTATGGCCCCAGGTTCCGTGCGTAATCGTCGTCCGGGATCCGATTGAGGTAGCGGTCTCATGTCTTGAAGAGCCCCCGGGATGGATGCATTGGAGAAGCCAGCCGCGTATTGCTCAGTCTATGCTTGGCTGGGGAACAGAAAATCTTGCATCGATGTCGCTAGCGTGTTTCTGCGTGAGGGTGATTGGCGCTTTTTTGAAGTCCGCGTCCTCCGCTGTTTCCGCGGGCTGCCGTGTCATCGATTACAGAGATTTGAACGCGGCCGCCATTGTGGATGTCGCGCAGCTGTTCGGGATGGAGATAAATGATGAGGACCTCAAGAAAATTGAACAGAGCCTCCTAATGTATTCGAAGGATCTTTCAGGCGAACGCGTGTTCATTGAGGATCAGGAATTCAAGCAAGCAAAAGCAACGAGTGAACTGCGCAATGAGATCCAAATTTGGGCTCAACAAGCGTACGACAACATCGCGCGCGAAAGCTTTAGTCGCTGATCGGAGGTAGCGAGCAATCGATGCCAGTTGCCGCGCGCGCATTGGAATTTCCGGACGCCCATCGAGGCTAGCTATATGGCCGTTATCTCTCCAAATCACCACCTTGCCGCCGATCTGCACATTAAAGCACTTGCGGAGCTATCTTTCTGGAATGCAGACAGACGATGACCACTACCGCATAACTCCATTCCTGCACTTCAACATGGGCGCTTCTTCGGAAGTGCTTTATTCTATGTTGTCTAGGAAGACTGTCGAAGTGGTCAGGGGAACTGCCGACAGACTTCGCAGCCTTGGAACGGCGCAGCCGCTGAGTGCATATGCCGAAGCGCTATCTACTGTTACCCGCGATCCGGGCAGCCTGATTCATGTGCTCATGGAAGCCCGCATAGTGGCCTCACTTGGATACCTTCTCGATGATGGCTGTAGCGAAAGCAGAGCGCAACCGCGCACAGCGCCTGCGGCCATCTCTTGCATCGCAACACCAACGCGTGGGCGCTCGCAACTGCTTCCTGTCAGTTTCGGAAGCTATCTCGCCGATCTTCGGGAATATGGCCACACGCCCGATCTGTTGATTGCAGATGATTCCACGGACGAGACAGCCCGGCGCACAACGTTGAATATAGTTGAAGAGATGGTCAAAGTAGCAGATCGGCCAATTGTCTACGCCGATTCGGTTGACAAGTTGTTGTTTATTCAAGCACTTGCAAATGAATGTGATGTGCCGGCTTCCGTTCTGCGGTTTGGATTACTTGGAGATTCTCGCTTTTCGGTAACAACGGGTGCAAATAGGAACGGAATTGCACTTTACGCTGCTGGATCCCTTCTGCTGACTGTAGATGACGACTCACAATGTCAGCCTATCTGCATGTCACAGACCGCAGTTCGCGACTCCATCAAATTCGGAGGCGGGACGGAATCACCAAGTACCTGGAGGGCGGCTGAAAAAGCCGAGGCTGCCTTAGATGACAATCTGAGTGGGGATATTGTCGGCCAGCACGAGATATTCCTGGGAAAGACCTTGCGTGATGTTGCTGCGGAACATCGCTCTAATCTAGAGCTAAACAGATACTGCGACTCGCTTCTTATGGATTTATCCAAAGACAGAGGGAAGATAGTTATAACGTTCACAGGTGTTGCAGGAGATTCTGGAATGAGGTCGACTGCGCCGATCGCAATGCAACGCTGGTATGAAACTCAATTGACAGCGGAGAACGAGTTGCAGTATAGCGAAGATCTAACGCGGCGCGATGTAGTTCGCCACTTTTCGTCGGCGACGATATGCCGCCGCGGTTTTCCAATGACAACAGCCGTTGGGATCGATCATCGTGTGCTGTTGCCCCCCTTTCTTCCGGTCTGCCGAAACCAAGATGGTCTCTTTATAGCCTCGGTAAAACGTATACATCCGCATGCCTATTTTGCGCATCTGCCTTTTGCGCTTACACATAAACCGGGTGTCATAAGGAAGAACGATCCCGCGTGGACGTCGTCAACGCGGATTGCTGATCAGATCATGGAGTACATCGCGGCGTGGCCTGAGCCTCCGAGGCAACAAGCGGCTGACACGCGATGCAGTTCCTTAGGAGAATTTCTTATTGGGATTAGCTGCATGAGTCGGCCGGACTTCGAAGAGATGACAAGAATTTTACTCTTAAGGCGGGCGACTCGATTGATCAACGATTGCGAGACCGCAATGGCGCACTATGATCGTCAACCAGCATTCTGGGCTCGCGATTTATCTGACCGAATTACTGAGATACGACAAGCAACGATCCATGCTGAGTTTACTGCGCCGTGTGACCTTGCTGCGCTGTTTTCGTCTGAGCATCTCCACGACGCAACACAATTGTTGCTAAGACAATTTGGAGAGCTCTTGTGCTGGTGGCCAGAGATCGTAAAAATTACAAAGAATCTGGCAGACGGCGGACTAAGACTCGGAAGACTAATAAAGCCCCATTGATTTGCCATCGCCGCCCTCAGCGGCTCATGGGCACCAGCGGCTGTTAGGGCGTCCGTAAGGTAACTGTCTTGTAAATTCTCGTTTAGCATGGGGCTGGGAGGACCATATACTGCTGGAGCGTTGTTGCACCTCCCGCCGCCGCGCAGGTATGGCTCAAAAAGAAGTTGCTGTAGGGCCTCCTAGCGCAATGGAGCAGATTCGGGTGACAAGAATCGTTGTCATAGGACACAGCCATATCACGGCGCTGGCGCGAGCCTATCGGATGCCAGGGCATGCGGTAGCACGTGCCCAGACGCAAATGGACTTCCTCATGCTTAACGAACCGCAATTCCTGCCGGTGCTGGAGGCGGAGGCGCTCAACCCTGCAATTCAGGTGCGCGTGCGCGCCGAATCGTTTGATCTGCATGTGTCGCTACTTGGCGGCAACGACCATTCCATCATGGGAATGGTGAACCATCCGCAACCATTTGACTTTGTGCTGCCGCAGGTGCCGGAGCTGGCGGTAGACGAGGCTTGCGATATCCTTCCCGCCGGGTTGCTGCAAGAGGAGTTGGCACGCCGGATCGCCCCACACCTGAAAATATTGAAAATCTACCGGGATCTAGTGTCGGGGCGTCTAGTGCATGTCGAATCGCCGCCGCCCATCCCTTCGGTGCATATTGTGGCATATCCGCGCTCGCTTTGCGAGCAGATCACGCAGCTCGGCGTGGCCCCCGCCTTGCTGCGCTATAAATTATGGCGGCTGCATTCGGGCCTGTATGCCCAAGCCTGCTCGACCCTCGGTGTAGATTTTTGTCCTGTCCCGACGGAGATGCAGGATGCGGATGGCATGATGATAGAGGCGGCCTGGAACCACGACCCCACACATGGCAACGCGATCTACGGCGCTGCAGTTATTGAAAAATTGAGCTCGCTGGCATGAGTGATCATCCTTACAAGCATCTGCCAGACCGTGCGTTCTGGCGCCGCGCCGTGGCGCAAGTCCCGCCCAGTGAGGTGAATCCGGCCATCACATCGTCCTTTGCCATTTCACCTACCGACGCGGTGATGACTGCCGGGAGTTGCTTTGCCCAATATATCGGACCTATGTTGCGCCGGCTTGGCTTCAATTATCTGGTCACCGAGCCGGCGCACGCTTTGTTTCCCCCGGAATTGGCGACGGAGTTCGGTTACGGTATGTTCACTGCCCGAACCGGTAACATTTATACCGCCCGGCAATTGCTGCAATTATATTCCACCGCACCTATGGCAATTTTCAACCTGCCGAGGATGTCTGGGTCGAGGGCGCGTGTTTTATCGACCCGTTCCGCCCACAAATTCAGCCCGGCGGGTTTCTATCGCGCCGCGAGTTTACGCTGGACCGAGAAAAACATCTGACTGCGGTACGTCGCGCATTTGAAACGCTCGATGTGCTGGTGTTCACCTTGGGTCTTACCGAAGCCTGGGCGCTAAAATTAGATGACGCGGTGTTCCCCCTCTGTCCCGGAGTGGCTGGCGGGCAATTCGACCCGGCTCGGTACGAGTTCCATAATTTTTCGGTGTCTGAGGTGGTGGCGGATATGACGGCGTTCATCGACGGGCTGCGGGATAAAAACCCGAAATGCCGGATTATTCTCACGGTCTCTCCGGTGCCGCTGGTGGCCACGGCGCGGGTGGATACGCATGTATTGGCCGCCACGGTCTATTCCAAATCCATATTGCGCGTGGCGGCAGAGATGGTGGCACAGGCTAGGTCGCTGGTCGCCTACTTTCCGTCCTATGAGATCATAACGGCACGCTACGATGCCGGCACCTATTTCGCCGCCGACCGGCGCGCGGTGTTGCCGGAAGGGGTGGCGCATGTCATGCGTGCCTTCGCTGGGTGCTTTACCAATATTTTTGCCCCATTGCCCTTGCAGGTGCAGGAGGGTGCTGCGCATATGCGCGAGATAGAGGCACTGATACAGGCACAGTGCGATGAGATCGCGTTGGGTCCGGAGTGAAAAGGAAAGAACTTTTGGATCATGCGGAGAGTGAGATCGCGTAATTCGTCGTCGACGCATCTTTTTCGGGGCGAGTTCGATGCCGCGAGGAGCTAAATCAATAAAACCTTGAGCCTGTCTGATGCCAACGTACTGATGTATTCGTCTCGATGAAGGAGATCAGGACGCTGGCGTAGCGGTGGCGTGTTCACTACGAAACCGTAGGGTGACACATCTCACTGCCACAAACATCGGGCAGGCCATCAAAGAAAATTTCGCATCATCAACCTGTGGAAGGTGGGCAGAGCGATACTTTTTCATCGACGGCTACCGCCGCGTTAGCGACCAATCCTGGTGCGAACTCCGTTGCCACTTACGGCTTAGGTCTGGAGCATACCTCAGAGCGGAGAAGGTTGAGAGTGTAGCGCCAGAGTCTTGGAGAAGACGGCCCCAAGCCATCTCGAGATGCTGCCACTGTTCTGTCGTCTCATCTGCCCCATCGACTCCTAACGCAAAGACCTGCACACTCAGTAGACTGGGTGACATTGGTACTACACCGTGGCGTTCGTTCAAGGCGTCGGTCAAACCTCTCTCCGTTTCTAGGTCCAGCTCACCCGTATGGTTGCGCATGTCGGAGAAGAGCACCAGAATCTTATGTTCATTACCTGACGGTTGCTGACTAAATATCTGACTTGCCAGTTGGAGGGCGCCTAGAATATCCGTCTGTTTGAACTTTGGCTCCAGCTTGTCGCTGCGATCCTTCCATGCCCTCACAAGTTCTGCGTGAGCGGCGCTCAGCCGCTCGCCGAAGTAGCCTGGATCGTCGGGCACGGCAGCCGAGAGCAGAATATATGGCTGAGCGAAGCTGCGGTCGGTAATGCCGATGACGGTGACGTGCGAACCGGCGGGTACTTGGGCAAGCACGCCGGTGACACCTTCGACATTCTTCTCGAACTCGGTGGTCCCGTCCGGGTCTTTGACGTCGGTGGATTTGGTGAGGTCGAGCGCAATGACCAAATCGAGGTGTTGCGGTGTGGCTGCACGGGCCATCGGCACGAAGGCGATAGTCACGGCCAGAAGCAGCAGCTTCGTCATCGCGGTGCGCACGGTTTGGGTGAGCATAGAGCGATAGAAGTCGCGCCAGAAGCTGGCATGAAAACTAGCGGGCCCGTCTTCGAGCCGGGTAATCTCGCCGATGTGGGCGATGATCTGGGAACGGATGAGAACGAGCTCCGCTCGCAGTCGCTTCCACTTCTCGGGATCATGCGGTGCCTTGGCCATTGCATCGCGGAGTGCCAGTCCTGCGCCAAGCTCCATCGCGAGGGCGAGGAGAACCGTAGCCAGACGAAGCGAGCCTAGCGTTTTGGCGTAAAAGTCATCCTGCGGCGCGGGCTGCTCGGATTGGGCATCATCGATGACGACCGCAGGTGGACTCTGCACTTCGTGCTCCAGAAGATGCCCGCGCACGTCGGCCAGAAGCATAAGGCTGGCGATTCCCGCAACGGCAGCGATTCCAGCGAGAGCTTTGATCGCCACCTCAAACCGCTCGTCATCGAGCAGGCGATGGATGAGAAATGGAACGACTACAGCGATGCCGGCACAGAAGAGATACCCCTGCCAGCCGAGGCGGAAGGGCGCGAAGGTCAACACCGCCAGGAAGAATCCGGTGACCGTGAGGACCGTCGCTACAATCCACGCCATGATCTTCTTGCGCCTGTGATGACGGAGGTCTGTAGGGGCCGGAGCATCGCGCAACTGCTCCCGAACGCGGCTTTCCTCCTCCATCAGGAGCGACAATTGTGCCCTCATTTGGACGATTGGAGCGTGGTTGTCAAGCGCGATACGCTGCTCCTCGTGGGTGCAGTATTGTTCCGCCTTGGCGACGACGTTGCTGACGCCGTCTTCTCCGAGCTGTCTGCCGATCTGTTGTTCGGGGTCCATGATCTCCTCCTAACAAAAAGGAGTTTGCGGGTGATGCAAACTCCTTGTAATGGGTGGATGGGTTAGTCGCCTTCGAGAACGCTTTTAGCCTTCTGGAGCTTGGCCAGTTCGCGCTCCTCGTGGGCGACGGCGACGCGCATATCGGCGACCTTCTTTTCTTGCTTGCCGATCTGGTCAAGGACGACATCGACTGGCGTCTTCTTGATCCAAGCCTTGCGAGCGTTGGTGGCCGGTATTGGCGTTGGCGGGGCGGCTGGTAGGGACTTTGCGGATGCTGCTTTCTGGGTTGCCATTGGATTTCTCCTATCGGTTTGATTGTGAAAGAACTGCCTACTCCTGAAGCAAGAGCAGGAAACTGCGCATGGTGTTGAGCTCGTCTTCGAAGCCAGCGATCCCGCCGAGTGCGGCGCGATGCTGGCCCTGCGCAAGATCGTCGGCGACGGTGGTGAGCCGGGTGACGAGATCGATATTGATGGCCTGCGAACGCATGAGGATGCGTTCGCGGAGCGCATCATCTTCTTCAGCCGGGTTGATTTTCATTGGGGATCACCTCCTCTCTGGGGGTGGGATGCTGATTCCCTTCCCTTTCGGTTTTCAAAGAGCTGAGTTTGGCCGAGTGCCAGGCTTCGAGGCGCGCGATGGCGTCCCGCAGCAGAGGCAGCTCGACGTGGGTATAGAGCGAGTGAACATCGCCTCCTGAACTGTGGCCCATGAGTTCCTTGCGGATGTCGGCGATGATGCCGACCTCGACGAGCCGGGAGAGGAAGGTGTGGCGAAGATCGTGGAAGCGGTAGCGGGGATGCCCGCTCGCCGGATGGCAGCCGCCCAGCCGGTCTTCAGGCTCCCAATGAGGTTGCCTTTGTAGGTGAAGACCAGGCCGGACGGTTGCCGCCGCCGGCTTAGGAGTTCAAAGGCGCGGCTCGTGAGCGGAATCGGCCGCATCTCCCCTTCTG
>Ga0182024_10006164_pt1 | contig 26446 bp, 25 predicted proteins | sample P32metaG_FD_120480 | JGI IMG/M metagenome (GOLD analysis project Ga0182024, IMG submission 120480) | Permafrost microbial communities from Stordalen Mire, Sweden - P3-2 metaG (Illumina Assembly) | ecosystem: Environmental > Terrestrial > Soil > Wetlands > Permafrost | place: Sweden: Stordalen... | reverse complement strand
GACGAGCGCGAGCTGGCCGATGTGATTTACGAATTCGGTGAGGAAAGGAGGTCGCGGAGAATCGCCAGAGCCATTGTCCGGTCGCGGCCGATACGCACGACGACGCAACTTGTCGAGGTGGTAGCGGCCGCGGCCCGGTCAATGAAATGGAAACATGAGCGAATTCATCCAGCGACCAGAACTTTTCAGGCTCTCCGAATATTCGTAAACCGTGAATTGGATGATCTGAAAGCGTTGATGGAGGCGGCTCCGCGGGTGCTGAAACCGGGCGGAAGGTTGGTTGTGATCAGCTTTCATTCGCTGGAAGACAGAATCGTGAAAGATGCGATGCGGGCCGGGGCGAAGGACATGAACTTTCGATTGCTCACGAAGAAACCGCTGACGGCATCTGAGGATGAGATTCAGAGGAATCCGCGGTCGCGCAGCGCGAAGATGCGAGCGGCGGAAAGAATGTAGCGCCGGCGTCTCGCCGGCAAGATTTTGAGTTTGAGCGATTTAAGTTTGCTCCGGAGAAACTGCCGGGCATCCCGGTGCGGTGATAGTAAGGCGTGCCGGGTAAAGATTTTTGGTAGGCGCGGTTGTTCGACAGGGGCGACCGCAACTCTGTGGTGGAGTTTCGCCGGAGCGGCCAAGAAGAATAAAACAAGGCCGGGTCCGGCGAAGAAAACTGGAAGATTGAAAATGACATTCACCGGCAATCTGATTGAAGGCTTGATGGTAACGGTGGAGCGCGCGGAGCGGCGGACGGCTTCCGTGGCCGAACTTCCGCACGTCGAACCGATATTCGCGGACGCGTCGCGCGGAGAATCGATTCTGGCCCAACCTTCGCTGGTTGAAGCTTCGCTTATCGAGCCCTGGTTCGCATCGGCTCAGGAAAATGCAGACTACGATTCCAAATTTATGGGAGTGGCATAAATATGAGCGCCGTCGCGATGCAAACTGTGGCACTCGGCCGGAACAAGGCGTGCTGGCTGGGGACTCCGGAAATTTACTTCCGCAAGACGATCGACAACTCGCGACTGGTGAAGGTCGAAGACCCGCGCCGCGGACGCGAAATGAGGCAGTTTGGAATCGCGCTGTGTCTGCTGTTCGTGCTGGTGATGGGGTATGCGCTGCAGCATTTCCGCGCCATTGAATATGGGTACAAGATCGAGACGCTGCGAGGGCAGCGCGATGGGCTCACGGAGATGAACCGGGCGCTGCATCTGGAAGAAGCGTCGTTGCGCGATCCGGAGCGAATCGATGTGATGGCGAGGAAGCTCGGACTGCAATCGCCCCGTCCTGGTCAAGTGGTGCGTATGGATTCGGCGAGCGATATGGCGGCTCCGGTGATGGCGAGTGTGAGGCCGGTGTCGGTCGTGTCGGCGCGATAGCGCGATCACGGTAGTGGTGTGCGGACTGTAGTGTTCGCGCAACATTTTCAACGGCGGCTCTTCGGGGCCGCCGAAAGTTTCTGAGGACTGGAAGTGGCGGCGAGTCCATCTTCGAACGGCGCACGATTCCGGATTTATGCATTGTCTGGATTGCTGTGCCTGTGGCTGCTGGCGATCTGCCTGCGGCTGATTTATCTGCAAATTTTCTGCTACGGCGATTTCGAGCGGCGCGCGCAACATCAGCAGCAGCGCAGCTTTGACCTCTCAGCGAAACGCGGCGTCATCTACGATCGTGCAGGGCGCGAGCTGGCGATGTCGATCCAGGTGGATTCGGCGTTCATCGTGCCTTCGGAGACTCCTGACCTCGCCAATACTGTGAGCCTGATTTCGCGCATCACGCAGGATGATCCGCGAGTGGTGCTGGCCGATTGCCGCGCCCATAAGACCTTCTGTTGGGTAGCGCGCAAGGCGGATGCAGAGGTAATCGAGCGCATACGCGCGCTCAATCTGCAAGGCATACATTTTCAAAAAGAAGCGAAGCGCTTTTATCCCAAGCGCGAACTGGCAGCGCAAATTCTTGGTTACGTGGGCACAGACGATCAGGGTTTGAGCGGGCTGGAGCGGCAATTTAATTCGCAGCTTCAGGGCAAGCCCGGGAAGCTGATGATTTCTGTCGATGCGCGCAAGCGTTGGTTTGCGAGCGTGGAGAAAGAGCCGGAAGCAGGCAGCAGCGTGGTGCTCACGATTGATCAGAACATTCAGTACGTTGCCGAGCGCGAACTGGAGCGCGCGATGGAAGAGACCAAAGCCATCGCCGGTACCGTGGTCGTCGAGAATCCCCATACCGGTGAAATCTTGGCGCTCACCAATCGCCCGACATTCAATCCCAATAACCGCAAAGAAATCCGTCCCGAGACCCTGAAGAATCACGCCATCAGCGATGTCTATGAGCCAGGGTCGACCTTCAAAGTGGTCACCGTTTCCGCCGGATTGGAGGAGAAGGTCACGCGGCCCGACGAGATGTTTGATTGCCAGATGGGTTCGATCGTGATCAACGGCACGCGTATTCATGACAGCAAGCCGCACGGGTTGCTCTCCGTCTCCGACATCATCGCCGAATCGAGCGACGTGGGCGCGATCAAAGTGGCCATGCGTCTCGGAAACGAGCGCTTCTACAAATACATTCGCGCTTTTGGATTTGGCCAGCCCACCGGCATCGAGCTTCCCGGTGAAACTCGCGGACTCGCCAAACCGGTCGATCGCTGGTCGAAGATATCGTTCGCATCCATTTCCATGGGGCAGGAGGTGGGCGTCTCAGCCGTGCAACTCGCGGCGCTCATCTCGACGATCGCCAATGACGGAGTACGCGTTCCGCCGCGCATCGTTGCGGGGACGATTCAGCCGCAGAATTCGCCACAAACGATTTCGTTTCAGCCGGTTGAAGGCACGCGCGTAATATCACCGCTCACCGCCGCCGAGATGAAGCAGATGCTGCAAGGCGTCGTCTTGCATGGCACGGGCCCCAAAGCGCTTCTCGAGGGCTATACCTCGGCCGGCAAAACCGGCACGGCGCAGAAGTTTGATCCAGCCGTCGGCAAGTATTCGCACACGAAGTACTACGCTTCGTTTGCCGGATTCGCGCCGATTAATGACCCGCAGATCGCCGTGGTCGTGGTTCTCGATTCAGCCGTCGGTCTGCATCAGGGAGGTCAGGTTTCCGCTCCCGTCTTCCACCGCGTCGCGCAGCAGGTGCTCGAGTATCTGCACGTGCCGCACGATGTGCAGCTTCCGGCGAACCGGCAGGTTTTGCTGGCGCGGCGCGATCTGCCGGACGCGAGCCTCGAAGAGGGTACGCCCGATCATCTGGGTGCGAACCTCGATATTGCTGAGACGAATGAAGTGCCGGCTGCTCCGACGGCGGCCAAGGCGGCCCTGATCAGTTCGCGGATTGTTGCGGCCGCGCTGACTACGAAAGTTCTGGAGCAGGGTAGTTCGGCGCCTGCGTTGGCGTCTTCGTCCGGGAATTTATCTTCTGAGAAAATGCCGGAGCAAATGCCGCAGAAATTGCCGGCCGGCGGGACCGTGGTCCTCGATGTGGAAGAGGGAGGGATCGAGGTTCCGTCGTTCCTCGGGAAAAACTTGCGTAGCGCCTTGGAAGCCGCGGAGGACGCGGGGTTCGACCTCGATGCTATCGGCAGTGGCGTGGCGCGCGAACAAATGCCTGCGCCGGGCGCACACGCGGCGGCCGGATCGCGGGTAGTTGTGAGGTTTGGACGGTAGGACTATTTTCGGCGCGCATTATGCCGATGGGTCACGACTGTTACATCAGAGTATGATGGGGGGTTTTCCATGCCTAAGAGTCGGAAGCATCGAGAATATCGATTCGAGATAGACGCTTTTAGTCCAGCAACTATCCCGATGTCTCGCTTGGCCGAGTACGTTTCGGACCTCGCGAAGATGTTCGGCAACAACAACAGCGTTCATCTCTTGAAAATCGCTGAGGGAAGCACTGTCCCAGTTGTCATGGTGGAGTGGGAAGCCGAGCCCAAAGTGCGCGATCGTCTTAGGGCAATCAAGAGCCATGAAGCACCCGACGAAGCTCAGCAGGCCGCAAAAGATATCAATCGTCGTTTACTCCAAGACAATGCCACAGGTGTTCTGATGGACCCGGTTGGTAGCAAATTATTCCGGTTCCCAGGGCGGGAGGCAGCTACAAGGATGGAATTCGGCCCCATCAATCAACCTGGCGTATTTCAGGGTATTCCCATCAAAGTTGGTGGCGAGAACGACCCTGTACCCGTTCATCTTGAGGATGGCAAAGAAAAATACATCGTTCTAGCCCGCAGATCGCTGGCCAAGGAAATCGCTCAGATTTTGTTTACTTCCGTGGTTCGGGTAGAGGGAACGGGGCGATGGATCAGGCACACTGATGGGGAGTGGGAGATGCTGTCTTTTCACGCTAGCTCCTTCAGGATTATTGAGGACGCCGACATCAGGAAGAACATCGGCGAACTCCGTAAAGTTCCTGGCGAGTGGAAGGAACTGGAAGACCCCCTCGGCGAACTGGAGCAGATCAGGCGCGGGATTAAGCTGCAATAAATGGTTGCGATTGACAATACGTTCTTAGCCTTGATGCTTAACCCGAGGGCTAGAGCGCCGCAAGACCCTTCCACAAAGAGGCCTGTTGATCGCGTCGGCGACCGAAGTGAGAAGTTGCTGGAGGATTTGGACAGCGATTCCGAGCGAATAATACTGCCGACACCGGTGCTCAGCGAATTCCTTATTTTTGTCGGGCCGGACGGCCAGGCGTACCTTGAAAGACTTTCGGGAATGAAGAATATCCTGATCAAACACTTTGACGCGGTCGCGGCGATTGAACTTGCAGCGCTTGAGATTGAAGATCGCCAAAAAATAGGCAAGCGAGGGGGATCTGCGAGCCCTTGGGCAAAGCTTAGATTCGATCGTCAGATTGTGGCGATTTCCAAGACAAGTGGAGCCACGCGCATCTACTCCGACGACGAAGACGTGATGAAGTTTGCAGCGCGTATTGGGATCCAGGTTGTACCCACATGGGAGCTCCCGCTTCCTGCAGCCAAGCAAATCGATATCGACTACAAATAAGCAACGATGTCGGGGGCCCTGTTCGCACGGTACCCTATAATTTAATTCAATGACATTCCAACAACTGTTGCAAGGTGCCGAGGTCCTCTCGCAGAGTGGGAATCCGGGCGTTGCCGGTGTGGAATACGATTCACGGCGCGTGCGGCCGGGAACGGTTTTTGTCGCGATGAAAGGGGAGACGAGCGACGGGAATCGTTTTATCGATCAAGCGATCGCCGCCGGAGCGGTCGCGATCGTTACCGACTCGGCAACTGAAATAGCTCGTCCCGGTATCGCCTGGGCGCAGGTGGTGCATGGACGGCGCGCGCTGGCTCGGCTGAGCGCGAATTTTTACAAACGTCCGGCGGAGCGAATTGCGAGCGTTGGAATTACCGGCACAAACGGGAAGAGCACGACTGCATTTTTGCTCGAGTCGATATTGTGCGCGGCGGGCCGCAAGACGGCGCTGGTCGGGACGATTGAATATCATGTGGCGGGAAAAATTCTCCCCGCTCCGCATACGACTCCGGAGGCGCTGGAGTTGAACCGGCTCTTGGCGGAGGGGCTGGGCGTGGGAGTCACCGACGCGGTGATGGAAGTGTCATCGCACGCTCTCGAGCAACAGCGAGTATTTGGAATTCCTTTCGACGTGGCGGTATTCACGAATCTGACACGCGACCATCTCGATTATCACGCGACGATGGAAAATTACTTTCGCGCCAAACAGATTATTTTTGACGGTTGCGGAACGGAAGCGCCGCGCGCTGCCGTGCTCAACATTGATGACGAGTATGGCCGCCAGCTTTTAAAGATTTGCAAGAAAAAGAGCTCCGTGGTGCTTTCGTATGGTCTTGCGGCTGGCGACTTTCACGCCGAGTCGGTCGAGATCACGCCGCGCGGGACGCGATTTCAACTGGTGACGCCCTCGGAGACGATTGCGATGTGGTCTCCGCTGATTGGCAGGGTGAACATTTATAACGCGCTTGCCGCTTCCGCTGCGGGATATGCGCGCGATTGTTCAGCGGAGGCGGTTGCAAAAGGAATCTTTGATCTCGCGAGCGTTCCAGGACGCTTTGAGCGCGTGGATTGCGGCCAGCCTTTTACCGTGGTCGTCGATTATGCGCACACGGACGACGCGCTGCGCAATCTCACGGCACTGGCGCGCGAATTTGTGGATCGCGCCGGACTCAAGGGGAAGGTCATTACTGTGTTCGGTTGCGGAGGTGATCGGGATCGCGCCAAGCGTCCGCTGATGGGCGAGGCAGCGGGGTCGGGGAGCGATTTCGTGGTGCTGACGTCCGATAATCCGCGCTCGGAAGATCCGATCGCGATCATGAATGATGCGTTAGTGGGGCTGCAGAAGTCGGGCGCGAAATACTCGCTGGAGCCGGATCGGGGCAACGCTATTGCGTTCGCTCTGCAACGGGCTACGCCGGGCGACATCGTGTTGCTGGCGGGCAAGGGACACGAAAAAGTTCAGGTGACGAGACAGGGAGCGATTCCGTTTGACGATGCCGAAGTAGCGCGTGGGAACCTGAAGGCTATGGGGTTCGACTGCAAGAGTGTGGCGAAGGCAGGGATTGGGGCATGAGACTTTCGCTCTCACGCATCGGCGAATTCTTGCAGGCCAGCGGGCAGTACGATGGCCAGGCGACGGCGCAGGGATATTCGATCGATTCGCGGACGGTGCAGGCGGGCGAAGTTTTTTTTGCCGTCAAGGGCGAACGGCTGGACGGGCACGACTTTGTAGAGCAGGCACTGGGACGGGGCGCGATTGCGGCGGTCGTGCAGAAGGATGAGTTGGCGCGCTATCCGAAATCCGCGGGTCTGCTTGCCGTCGATGACACGCTGATTGCGCTGCAGACGCTGGCTACGGCGGTGCGAAAGATATGGGGGAAGACCGCCATCGGGATCACGGGCTCGATGGGCAAGACTACGACCAAGGAAGCGATGGCGCATTTGCTGGCGACCAAATATCGCGTACATCGCACCAGGGGAAATTTCAATAATCATTTTGGTCTGCCGCTGGGGCTGCTGACGCTGGAGCCGGAATACGATTTGGCGGTTGTGGAAATGGGGATGTCGCACGCGGGCGAGATCGCGGCCCTGGCGCGGATCGCCCAGCCCAACGAGGCGGTGATTACGAATGTTGCACCGGTGCATTTGGAAAATTTCGATTCGATCGCCGGGATTGCGCGGGCGAAGTATGAGTTGATCGAAGCGTTGCCGCACGGCGGCACGGCGGTGCTGAATGCGGACGACGAATACGTTTGCCAGTTCGGACGCGATTTTAGGGGGAAGGTTGTGATGTTTGGGATGAGCGGGAAGGGATGTGTCCCCGCGGATGTGCGAGCGGAAAATATCGAGATGCTGGGGCCGGAAGGAACGCGCTTCGATCTGGTGAGCGATGGAGTGCGGCAGATGGTGCAGAGTCCGCTGCTGGGGCGGCACAACGTATCCAATGTGTTGGCGGCGGCGGCGGTTGCGCTGGAGCATTCCATTACTCCGTCGGAAATTGCGGCGGCGCTGCCTGGCTTACAGGCTGAGGACAAGCGTGGGCAGGTCGTACAAGTGGGTAACGTTGCGGTGCTCTACGATTGCTACAATTCAAGTCCGAAGGCGCTGATTGCGGCGGTGGATACTTTAGCGGCGATGCCGGCGATGCGGCGGATTGTGGTTGCGGGCGAGATGCTGGAGTTGGGCGCTACGGGCGAGGAACTGCATCGCGAGTGTGGACGACATATTGCGACAAGTAACGTTGACTTCCTGCTTGGGGTGCGGGGCGTGGCGAAGGCAATGGTGGAGGCAGCTCGCGCAGACGGCGTGGAAGCGGAGTTTGTCGCTTCGCCGGAAGAAGCGGGCGAGTGGTTGGCGCGCGAGACTCGCGACGGCGATGTTGTGCTGCTGAAAGCGTCACGCGGCGTGAAGTTGGAGAAGGCACTGGAGACGTGGAAACAGAAGCGTGGTATTTCTCTTGCGGGTCCAACCCTGTAAGCGTGAGAAATTGATCATTGAGAGCTGACGGCTGAGAGCTGACAGCTGATTTTTTTGGAGGCGGATTGCTCTACTGGCTGCTCTACCTGAAGCTCTTCCATTATTTTCCGCCATTCCGTATTTTTCGCTATCTTACTTTCCGCACTGCTTTCGCCAGCCTGACCGCACTTTTTACGGGCCTGATTGTCGGCCCGATTGTGATCCGGCGACTGCGCGATTTCCAGATTGGGCAATACATTCGCGAAGAGGGACCGCAGGCGCATCAGAAAAAAGCGGGCACTCCGACGATGGGCGGGCTGCTCATAGCGATCGCGATTCTTGTCCCCACGTTGCTGTGGGCGGACTTGAGCAATCCGTTCGTATGGATCGCGGTTTTCTCGACGGTGGCTTTTGCCGCAATCGGTTTTGCCGACGACTACATTAAAGTTGTTCATCGCCGTAACCTTGGACTTACGGCGCGCGCCAAGATTGGCTATCAGATACTGGCCAGCATACTGATTGCGGTCGCGCTGATCGCGTTGCAATATCGTGGAATGTATTCAACGCGGCTGGTGGTGCCGTTTCTTAAGCAATTTCATCCCGATCTGGTGATTGAGCGGTGGGCGGTTCATCCGCAACTGTGGCCGCTGGCGTTTCTGCCGTTCGTGGCTTTTGTGGTGCTGGTGATTGTCGGATCGAGCAACGCCGTGAATCTTACCGATGGCCTGGATGGACTCGCCATCGGCTGCACGGTGATCGCGGCGGGAGCGCTGGCGGTTCTCACTTATCTCAGCGGGCACGCGACGTTTGCCACTTACCTCGAGTTGCAGAAAATGCCTCAGATTGGCGAGCTGACGATTTTTTGCGGAGCAATGGTCGGGTCGTCGATTGGATTTTTGTGGTACAACGCGCATCCGGCGGAAGTGTTTATGGGTGACGTGGGCTCGCTGGCGTTGGGCGGCGCGATTGGCACGGTGGCGGTGATGATCAAGCAGGAGCTGTTGCTACCGTTCATCGGCGGGATTTTTGTGATCGAGGCGTTGTCGGTGATTCTGCAGGTAGGGTCGTACAAGCTGCGGAAGAAACGCATTTTCAAAATGGCGCCGATTCATCATCATTTTGAGTTGCTGGGCTGGTCGGAGTCGAAGGTGATTGTGCGCTTTTGGATCGCGTCACTGGTGTTTGCTCTTTTTGCGCTGACGACTTTAAAGCTGCGATAGAAGAATCCACCACGGAGGCCCGGAGGAGCAGAAGAAGGCGATGGTTCGTTTCGTCGCAGGAACGTGCTTCATGGTGAAATGAATCCTGATGGAGCTTAACAACAAACGCGTGCTGGTGGTTGGCCTCGGGAAGTCGGGGGTGGCTTCTGCGCTGTTTCTTAAGTCGCGCGGGGCTCGAGTTACGGTTTCGGATTCGAAGCCGGAAGCCGAACTGCGCGATGAGATTTTGCTGCTGCTCGAACATGGAATTACGGTCGAGACGGGCGGGCACGGGGAGCGCACGTTTCGCGGGCAGGATTTGATTGTGGTGAGCCCTGGGGTTCCTATCGATGCGCCGCAACTCGTGCAGGCCCGCAACCTGGGAGAGCTACTGATCGGCGAGATCGAACTGGCGGCGCGCTTTTTGGCGGGTCCGATCGTCGCCATCACCGGAGCGAACGGCAAGACGACGACGACTTCGCTCGCCGGTGAAATCATTGCGGCGGGGAAATTTTCTACGCTCGTCGGTGGCAATATCGGTACTCCGGCGATCGGTCTGGTCGATCAGGCTGGACCGACGACGTGGACGGTGCTGGAAGTATCCAGTTTTCAGCTGGAGACGATTGTTGAGTTTCGCCCGCGGATCGCGGTCATCCTTAATATCACGCCCGATCATCTCGACCGGCATAAGACGTTTTACAACTACGTTAATGCGAAGGCGCGCATCTTTGAGAACCAGCGGGCGGAGGATTTTTCGGTGCTCAACGCGGATGAGCCTACCACGGCGGGATTGGCAGACCGCACGCGAGCGCAGTTGTATTGGTTCAGCCGAAAAAAAGAGGTGGAACGAGGGGCGTTTGTGCGCGGCGCGAATATTTATTTCCGCGACGGGCATGGCGACCACGAGATTATGCCGCTAGCGGAAGTGGGGCTGAAAGGCGCGCACAATCTGGAAAATATCCTGGCGGGAATTTCTATTGGCATGCTCGTAGGATGCAAGCCGGAGCAGATTCGGCAGGCAGTGCGGAATTTCAAGGCCGTCGAACATCGGCTGGAGTTTGTGGCGAGATTCGCCGGAGTCGATTATTACAACGACTCGAAGGCGACGAATGTGGATGCAACGATCAAGGCGCTGGAATCTTTTCCAGCGAACATTCACTTAATTCTTGGCGGGAAGGACAAAGGCAGCGACTACACCGTGCTGCACGACTTGTTGCGCGAGCGGGTGAAGCGCCTCTACACGATTGGGGCTGCTGCGGAGAAGATTGAATCGCAGATAAAGGATGCAGCCGAGATCGATCATGCGGAGACGCTGGAAAATGCTGTGCGGCGGGCGAGCGCGGCGGCGGTGGCGGGAGATGTGATTTTGCTGGCTCCGGCCTGCGCGAGCTTTGATCAGTTTCAGAGTTATGAGCATCGCGGGCGAGTTTTCAAGGAGCTTGTGCATTCGCTCGCTGTGGCGCGATCCAGCTAGGGCGAGATTAGAAGCCTACGATAGAAAGCCTGGGCTCGGGAACCAATTCAGTCATCACCCACCTAAAATCCATAGCGGAAAGCGCTGCACAATGGTATGGGTCCGTGGTGAAATGGACTCTCCATGGCCAAGCGAGTTAGCGTCGATCGCTGGATGTTCACCGTGACCACCATCCTGGTTTTCATTGGGTTGGTCATGATTTTCAGCGCCTCGGCGGTCATGGCCAAGGAGCGGTTTGGGTCGGCTTACGAATTTTTGCTGAAGCAACTGGTGTGGGCGGTCGCGGGATTTGTCGTCATGACCGTGGCCATGAAGGTCGATTACAAACATCTGCAACATCCCGCGCTGGTTTTCTCGGTTCTCGGTTTTACCACGCTACTGCTCATCTCGGTTTTTTTTCTGGATCGCGCGCACGGCACCCACCGGTGGTTTCACCTGGGGCCGGTTTCTTTGCAGCCATCGGAGTTGGCCAAGCCCGCCCTCATTTTGTTTCTGGCGTGGTTTCTAGAAAACAAGGCTAACGCCATGGACGACTGGCGCAACACATTGATTCCGGCAGTTGTGCCTACCGCGGTTTTTTGGGGACTCATCGTTTTTCAGCCTGATCTTGGGACGGCTATCGCTTGCGCTGGCATTACGGCTTGCGTGTTGTTTGTGGCGGGAATTCGATTGCGCTATTTCGGATATGCTCTGGCGGCGGCGATTGTGCCGCTTTATTTCCTGATCTTTCACGTTGCGTATCGGAGAGACCGCATTCTTGCTTTCCTGAATCCTTATGCCGATCCCAAGGGCTTTGGCTTCCATATCATTCAATCGCTGATTGCGGTGGCTACGGGCGGAGTGACCGGACTGGGGCTGATGGAAGGGAAGCAGAAACTGTTTTATCTCCCGGAGCCGCACACAGATTTTATTTTCGCGGTGACGGCGGAAGAGTTGGGGCTGGTGGGCGCGCTCACCGTGGTTATCCTCTTTGCAATTTTTCTCTGGCGCGGAACGCGCGCCGCGCTGCGGACGCAGGATAATTTTGGCCGCTTCCTGGCGGTTGGGATTACCAGCATGATCGTGCTGCAGGCTTTCATCAACATCAGCGTGGTGCTGGGGTTGATGCCTACCAAGGGGATTCCGCTGCCGTTTGTTTCCTATGGCGGATCGTCGCTGTTTGTGACTCTGATGTGCGTGGGCGTGCTGCTGAATATTACGAAGCAGGCGGAGTAGGGCAGGACAGGTAATAGGCGACTGGTGTAAGGAAAACCAAACAAGCAGGACTTAGGTCGTAAGAAACAGCTCTCGGAAAAAGCAAATTTTCTTCCTTCAATTTCCACGTCACTTGCATAGGGACCCGCTCGTGAGCGGATTGCGATTGCGGAATGGGCGATGCATCACTAGAATGGCTCCGCTTCACTCTGTCTTGAAATCTGCTTCTCAATCAGGAGAAAAATGAAGAAACGAACGATAGGATTGGCAGTAGCTGTGTGCTTTGTGGCAGTGGCAGTGAGCTTCGCCGGCAATCCGAATATGGGGACGTGGAAGTTAAACGAGGCGAAGTCGACGATTCCGTCTATGGGGCCGAAGAACAACACGGTTGTCTATGAAGCTGCGGGCGACAAGGTAAAGGTTACGGTGGACGGCGTGGATGGCAGCGGCAAGCCGACGCACAACGAGTGGACGGGAAAGTTTGACGGGAAAGACTATCCGCTGATGGGCGATCCGGCCGCAGACACGCGATCCTACAAGAAGATTGATGATCGCACGGCCGAGTTGACGAATAAGAAGGGTGGCAAGGTTACGGCGACGGGTCGAATTGTGATTTCGCCGGACGGCAAGAGCCGCACGGTCACGGTCAGCGCAACCGATGCGGATGGCAAGAAGGTCAAATCCACGGCCGTGTATGACAAACAGTAGAGGGATCTCGCGCGAGATCTGATGGCAATGGGATGCCCTTCCGCTCGATTGTGGGCGGAAGGGCGTTTGCCTTTTTGTCGAGGCTGACGACGGCTCGTTCGCGAACTTAGTTTTGGTTTGATCTCTTTTCCTGCGGAGGCGTAGCGGACTCCGCGCACGGGCCCCCAGTTGGAGATGTGCATGCGCATCCGGTGTTGCTGTTGTAGCGGCACTGATCGCCGGGATGGCCGAATTGGTTACAGATGGGATTGCCGCAGCCGGGGAGTTTCGGAATCTTGCTGCACGCAGTGTATTCGGAGTATCTGTGGGTTTGCTCCCACGCGCTGATTTCGGGAGCGGCGAAGCGCAATTCTTCATGGCTGAGCACATGGAGTTCAAGACCCTGAGGGCCTTGTACTTCCTGTACTCCTCCGTTTACGTCCAGGGAATACGGGCCGGAAATGGTAATTCGCGTGTCGCTGGATTTCGCTTTGCCGGGAACGAAGTTGATGATCACGGCGGTCTTACCGCCATTCTCTTTGGTGATGGAGATATTGCCGGCGGTCACAATGGTGACACTGGCGCTAGTATCTTGTTTTGGTGGCTCCTGAGATTGGACGATAGTCGCGATCAGCAACGAGCATAGAACGACGGTTAAGGCGCAGTTGAGCTTCATATTCATACGATCTCTGGGTCGCGTTTAGTTGAAAATCCTATGGCTAGTGTAACTGCTGCGGGGCTAGCGGCGGCCTGACGCGACGTCGTTTTTGATGCGGTTGATAAACAACTGAATAAAGACTCCCGAAATCAGGCAACAGATAAATCCTATCCAAAGCCAGACTGCGTCTCTCTGCATAGCTCCCAGGCCAAATACAAGAATGCTCAGAAGACTCATGGTGGTGGTGAGGACGGTTTTTATTGTCAGTCCTCGGTCTCGAGAGGATGACCGAGAGTACCTGCGAATTTGGGACAACGGTTGGGTACGCATGGAGAATGCTCCTTCCCCGCACAGGAAAATCGTAGGCTGAACTGGGAGTCCAGTCAAGGACGGCGCGCGGAGAGGGATCGAAGCAGCTGGAATGCCTGGCTCGCATTACTCATCGTCACAGTCAGGCTAATCGGGATCGGGCTTTCGAGTCGGTCGCGGCATCAGGCGATTGAACATCACTGCGCGCGGAATGCACTCAATGTAAAAGGGGCAGCCCTTGATGCCGGCCGCCCCAATAGGTGCCTGATTACCGCTTAGGCTGCGACAAGGGTGTGGAGAGTCGAGGTGACGGCTTCAAACGTCTGAACCTTCGGCGTTCCATCGATCACTTTTGCAAAAACTCGCAACACTTCCGGGTATTGATTTGTGTTGTAAGCCTCGGCATGGGCTTTGCTGTCCCACAGACTGATCGAAACCACTTCCTGGCTCATAGGATTTGACAGATTGATTTCTTCCTTGAAGCCGGCCTGCTTGCGGAGCAAGGGCAGGATTTCATTTTCAAGAGTCCGGGTATAGTCAGAATACGTATTCGATTTCAGACGAAAAGATACATTGCGTGCAAACATATCAACCTCCACGGGTTGTTGACGCTAAGAGGGGAGAACTTCAGATGAACTGACTTAGTTTCAGGGGACCTGAAAGAGGTGGAAGCCACCTCACCAATAACCCTAGGCCTCTGGAAGGCTCTTGTCAAACCGCGGAAATGGGTGGTAGTGCCTCAGTTTGAAATTTCATAGCGTGGAATCATGGCCAAGACGCTGAGGATTACGCCCAGCATGGCCGCTGGCCTGAGTGACCGCGTTTGGAGTCTGGAAGAAATCGTGATGATGGCGGACTCTTACATGCCGAAACCGAGCAAACGCGGTCCTTACAAGAAAGGGGAAGACAATGCATCCGAGAGAATGTAATTACTAGAGAGGGGCGGCCTTTTGCAGAACCTGGGAAATCTTAGGCATACCACGTCTGGCAAACCTGAACTCCCATACCGCGTAAAGGCCACCCAAGAGCGGAGCCTAGGCGCTCTGGACCAGGTAGTCAACTAAATTTCAAACTGAGGCACTACCAACTGGGTCGGTCCACTCCGGGACTTGAATCCGGCGCCTTGCTCCGTGCGAGTCTGGTTGAGATTCGGTTCACGCAGATCGAGTGCGAGGTTGAACAGCTCGCGAAAAACTATCTTCCGTGCCGCAGTGTGATTTGAGCGGCGGGAACGTGGAACTGCCTGTCGCGTGGAGGTCCCTCTTCACCGTCTGCGCTCCAGGACTAATAACTGCTCTTTGCGCTCTACACCCCAGCGATAGCCTCCCCGGTTGCCATCTTGTCGGACGACCCGGTGGCAGGGGATGACGACAGCTACGGGGTTGGTGGCGCAGGCCCGGGCTACGGCTCGGGTGGCTTTGGGCATTCCTATTTTCTTGGCCACGGCACTGTAAGAGCGAGTTTCTCCACGCGGGATTTCTTGCAGAGCTTCCCAAACTCGACGCTGAAATGCGGTCGCTCTTATGTCTAAGGGTAGCGACGAGTTCGTTTCCTCGCCGCGAATGACGCGGGCTAGAGTTTCTTTCCAGGGCTGAAGGGCTTCGTCATCGCGGCGGCGAGTGGCGAAGGGGAATTCGCGCATCAGGCCTTGCTGGAGTTGTTCGTCACTGCGCTTAGTATCCGCATCATTATTATCATTATCGGGCGAATTATCGGGCGATCTTTGGGCGAATTGGATGGAGCAGATGCCCTTGTCAGTGGCGGCGATGAGCATGCGTCCCAGCGGCGAGTCGGCGATGGTGTAGCGCACGACAGCGGCGACAGCGCCGCGGCGATACTTTTCCGGAGTCATACCAAGCTGGGCAGCGGTGCGCTCGTAGAGGCGGCTGCTGGAGCCATATCCGGCGGCATACAGCGCGGTAGTGACATCGTGGCCGGCCTGCAAATTTTGTTTTACGCTGCGAAGGCGCACGGCGTCGATGTAGGCCTTGGGCGAGACGCCGAGAACGGATTTGAAGGTGCGCTGGAGATGAAAGGAACTGCGGCGGAATTCTTTGGCGAGGTGGCGGAGGGTCAGGCGGTCCTCGAGTTGCTGATCGGCTATATGCTGTTCGATGTAGCGGCAGATGGCGCGGATGAGCTCGGAGCGCGGGTTTCCGTCGACAGCTTTAGGGCGGCAGCGCAGGCAGGCGCGATAGCCTGACTGCTCGGCCTGGAGAGGATGAGCGAAGAATCTTACGTTTTTGCGGTGCGGCCGTTTTGCGGGACACGAGGGACGGCAGAAGACTCCGGTGCTCGAGACGGCGAAGACGAAGGCGCCGTCGAGGGAGCGGTCGCGTTCGAGAACGGCCTGCCAGCGGCGGGAGTCGATCTGGGCGCTGATCTCGCCATTGATCCGGTCGAGAGTTCGCGGCTGTTTCGGCGCCTCGGCTCGCCCAGCGTTCGCTTGTTGAGTTCGGGGCATTGTCTCTGTCTCTTCTGCAAGTATCGCATTGGTGGCCATGCGGCTAACATAGGGCAGCTACGGGTGCGTGGGCTATCCAAATGTTGCGGTCAAACGAAATTCGCGTGGACCTGGCGCGGCGCTTTGACGGCGTACAGCCTCTATGCGGGGCGGACGTACGTCGTCCTAAAGGTGGACGAGACGCAAATTTTCGGGCGATGGGTGCGGAGCGCATTCGCCAGCGGCGGGCGGCGTTCCTTACCAAAAAGTGCAGAGGCTTGCACCCTCCCCTCTTGATCAATTTCTGGTTCTCTCGCTAAGTGCAGTTCGTACAGCGAGATACATGCCGCCAATCATATGGTTTCAAGGGTGCACTAACGCAGGGGGAAGCCTATAGCTTCGCGGGCTTGCGGGGGCGAACTTGACTATCATTTATAGCGCTGAATGCAAGAAAGCTACTTCGCGACCGACGGGCATCCTGCCCTTGTTGGTGATCCTCTTCATTGTGTCCTACGGGATTCTTACCATGCTGGTTTTCGAGCAGGGGCAGACCATTGAATCGCAGCGCAGTTTGATCCGCGAAATGCTGAAGGACAGCACGCAATTGGCGGCGCTGAAGGGGAAAATGGCAGTGACCGACGGCTCGCGCACGCCAGACAAGGCGGCGTCGCCGGCGGATAACAAGAACGCGGAGAATCCTGCGGCTGGTGCGAAAGGATCGGACGCTAAGGGCGCGGACAAGGATGTGAAGCGGCCGGGTAAGGCAGCGCGATCGTCGAAGACGGTTCCGGGCAAGCCGGAGGCGGATTTAGAGGATGTGCGGCGATCAACGCGCGTGATCTAGTGTGCGGCGAGATTTGGCTTTGAAGAACGAGCTCGAAAAATAGTTTAAAGAAAAAATAGTTTAAAGAGAAAAAGTTCTGTGGACGCGGCCTAGTGGTAGGCCGGAATGGAAGCGAGACCCAATCATGAAGGCCCTGGCCCTAGCCCTAGTTTTGTCTCTTCCTGTTCCAAAGTTAGCACCCCCAGCTCAGCTCTCCCCTACCCCCAGCCAACAACCGGCAAAGCCCAAGGGAGGGCGGTGGTATTTCGCCGCCAACGGACATGCAGTCTATTGCTATGGGCCAGTGATGACAATGCCGCAGGCGCCGGGCCGGCTGTTGAAAGTTGCGACCTTCTGCCGTGGCGATCAGACGATGGTCCCGCTGAAAGACTAGGCGCTGGCTGGCGCTTCAGGATGGCGCTTCAGGATAATGAGGCAGTTTGAACCTTAGCCAGTAGGAACAGTTAAATTATTAGAAGCCCGCTCCGTTCGGAGAGCGGGTTTTTTTCGGCTCTTCGCCACAGCTGCTAAGCTGCGATTTTTCGGCCGATAGTGCGAACTTTGCACCAACTTTCGTGCGGACTTTGTGAAGTTGTTTGCGGAACGAGCAGGCCAGTGCGATGAGTCACCGTCATCGCACCGCCGTTTGAAATTGCACCTAGCTGTCAGTCTCCGTCGGTGCCGGTGAATGCGGCGTCCGACGCGCCATAGCGGCTCTTCATGTTGCTTACTTTGTTTTTGACGTTATTCGTGACATCGGCCGCCTTGTCGCGGATAACGCCGCGCATTTCCTCGCCAGATAAGGGCGCGAAAAGGATTCCCAGGCCGACTCCGACGCCGATTCCGCCGATAAAACTCAAGGTCGGCGCGAGCCAGTGGCTGTCACCGCGCAGCGCGGAACTTGCATTCGAGAAGCGATCGCTCGCGTCTTCGTATTTCTCACGCATCGCATCATATTTATCTTTCACCACATCGCTAACCTCGTCGGTGCGATCCCTCAATTGATCGTTGAGAGAAGACCACAATTTTGGATCGCTGAGGACAAGGCCAAACTTCATAGCAAATCTGGCCCATTGTTTTGCGGTATTTCGTTTTCCGAATGACATAGCTGATTCTCCTTATTCCGTCGTAGTAATTAAATTCATTTATACGAAGGATGGGAAAGAACGGCTATACACAGCTTCTTGTAAGGAGAGCGAAGAATCAGCGTAGATTCACATGGGAAGTAAGATCGCGGCCGGCATTGGGAAAATTTTGATTCTCAATGCGAGCCGCGCTCGGCTAGGGTTTTGTTTTCAATCAGGCCTGATGCCGATTGATGAGGGTTTAGGCGGCACGCTTGGGCGTTTTTCGTCCGGCTTTGGAGTCATCTTGTTCCGTCGCCTCATTAGCCTGGGGATTGATTGTCTCGGCGAGTTGGGTCAGCTTCTCGTCAGTTTCTTTCTCCTCGTCGAGAGTCTCTTGCAACAGCGAAGCGTGCTCGGACTCGCCAAGGATCTTGGCGAAGTTGCACACCGTGCCATAAGCAGCGATTTCATAATGTTCGACGCGCTGCGCAGCACCGATGAGGGCAGCGTCCATCAGAGCGCCTTCGAAGTCTTCCTCCATCACTTCTCCACCCTCTTTAACGAGGCCCTCCATGGCGGCGCACTTCTTGCCTTTGGGGCTCTCGCCGAGGGATTCGAAGATTTGTTCGAGTCTTTGCACGTGACCCTTCGTCTGTTCGAGGTGCTCTTCGAATCCCGTTCGAAGTTCATCGGAATTGGAGGCTTTTGCCATTTTGGGTAGAGCCTTCACCAGTTGAGTTTCGGCGTTGTATATGTCTTTGAGTTCATCAATGTAAAGTTGCTTCAGTCCTTCGTTCGGCATGTTTTCTCCTGACTATATTTATGAATTGTTTCGAACTGGTCGTTGACCTGTGCTGACTCTTGGTTGCCTGCAAAGCTGTATGGGTTGGTGAAAATCGGGAACGGCCTTGTCAGCGTGGGGCGACGGCCAAAATCCAAAGTTGCAATCCAAAAAATCGTGCTGCGATTGAATTGCGATTCGACGGCGAGAACTATGAGGTTGGAACTTGGCGATGTTTGACCGGAACACGCGGGAGAGCAACCTGTCCTCGCAAGATTGGGATAGCTTCTACAGCGAACACTGTATATGCCTGCCGTTCCTGATCTCGCTATTCTTTATGCTCCCGCTATCCTAATAAGGGCATGGCGGCAAGCATAAAACTGCTTGGTTCGACCGACGTCTAGCCACAGAGCCAGAAAACGTGAGTGACTATTTGCCTCGCGTCGAAATTTTCCATCGTGGAGCGTCGTCTAGTGGATTCAGTTCACACATTCAATCTTTGCGGCCGGCAATGCACACCGAGACCGCGCTATTATCAGCCAATCTCCCTGTCGAGTTGCGATATTATCTAGCGAAGGCGTTGAAAGCAGCGCTCCCATAAACATCAACGGGCCCGTAGCTCAAGCGGATAGAGCATCGGATTTCTAATCCGAGGGTTGCAGGTTCGATTCCTGCCGGGCCTACCACGCTTTACTTCTTCACGGTTTGTCTGCGGGGAACCCTCTCTGGCACAAAGAACTTCAATATAAAGAAGGACGGGATGAGCCGCCTAGCAAGGCGGAGTTCATGTTGAAGATGGTGTGGTTTCCTTCGTGGCCGCCCCACGCGAACATGATGTAGACCATGGGGAAGCCTCCCGCGCGGAGAGTTAGGCCGGTGGCGAAGCTGTGTTTCAGATGATCGAATCCGAGGTCTCCGCGCGTCAGCGCGACACGGCCTTGATCGGTCATGAACAGGAAGCCGAATGGTCCCCAGATGGAATGCTCGAAATCTTCCTGCAGCAGGAGGATGTTGGGCGCGCGAAAACGATAGTCCTGATAGTTGCTGAGCGACGGGGCGCCGTCGACATCGGCGCCGCCCAACGTTTGCTGGAAGTAGAAAGGGACGACGCTGGTTCCGGAGGCGATCGATTCGGATACCAGGAGTCTCGCGCTGATCGCGCCGTTCAGGTTGCGCGAGTAGGAGATGGGCGGGCATTTTTGTTTCGGAGGCGCGCATTCGTCGGGGCCGTTTTTGTCGGTGTTCATAGCGGAGGATTTTGTGCGGCCGTATAAGTTGAAGGTGTGATTGAGGTCGGTAGTCCATCGGCGGAAGGAATACTGTGAGTTTGAGGGCGCGAAGAACTGCTGAAAGTTTGCCAGGTAATCGAGTTGCAAGTGGTCGCCGATGCTGGGCTCGATGCGAAGGCCTTCGCCTAATTGAATAAAGCCAGGCTGGCTGGCGAGGCCCGGCGCGGTTGCGTTGGTGTAGAGAGTTTGAATCGAAGGAAAAGATTGTCCGTATTCGCCTCGGAGGTTGACGAAGCGGCCGTTCGCTTCGCCGAGCAGCGCGAGATTCAGTTTGCTGATGGCAGGCCATTCGAAGACAGGCTTGATGACGCTGCCTCCGACGATCGTGTGGGTCATGCCAAAGACGGAGGCTCCCGCTTGCGTGGAATCGTTGCCGAGGCCGTAGAAATTTATTTTGTTTAGCGAAATAGATTGGGCGTAGAGGTTGAAGACAGTGTAGGGATGGGTCAGATCGACGCGATGCTTTTTGGGAGGCGTCGGTTTGGACAGTTCTCCTGGCTGCGGAGGAGCGGGGATGCTTATCTTTATCTGTTCGCGCGGCGTGTGGATCATCTTCATGTAACCGCCGGCGCGCCACGAGGCGCTGGATGAGCCGACGGCGTCGACGTCCCAAGTCATGCGCCAGTTGGTTGTATTTTTGTCGGTGACTGCGGCTCCGCCTAGGCCGAATCCGTTTTGCGGTGGCATGCTACCGGCGTCGATATGAAAAGGATGGTCGGTGAATAACTCGTAGGCGCAACCCGGAATGGCTTTGAAGCTGAATTCCTTGCAGGCGTCGGCGACACGTTCACTTTCGCGGCGAGTATCGGCTTCCGGTCGTCCTTCTTGAGCCAAGGCCGTCGCGGATGCGAGCCACAGTATTAAAACCAAACTCCAACGCATAATTGCTCCTGCAAGAGGCGAGCGCGAATTACTTCTTGCGACCCTGCTTCTTGTTGCTTTTCTTCTTTCCGCTGCTCGCACTTTTCGCTCTGCCCGCCGGCTTTTCGGCGGCAGCAGCGATGGCGATTCCGCGTCTACGCCTTGCTGCCGCGGCTTCGTGTGCCTCGTGGATCGCAGTTGTTACCTGGCGGATATACTCGGCGGCCTCGCCTTCGGTCTTGATCGCGTTGATGTAAATGTCAGTTTGGTGACGGAGCGGTAGATTGTCTTCGGCATCGTGTAAATGCTGAATCTGCGCTTTGAGCAGCGCATTCACGGGGCGAGTGGGATCCATTGCGCTTTTTAAATCGGGTCGGGGTACGTGGATGAGTGTCATCGGTCAGTCCTTCGTCGTCGGTGGTTGGTCGCTCGTTGGTCGCTCGACCTCCTCTTCATACATCGAAGTCCGGGCAATCGGTACGCATTGCGGCGAGCGAGAGCAAATTGCGCGCGGGATCGACCGGCGCGACATTCGGTTCGATGAAAACGTCGGCGCTCGTCTCTCGCGGAGAGCGCGGCGAGTAATCGCCCAAGAAAAACTTGGTGATGGTTGCTGGAATCGAGGCATGGTCGAAGACGCGGCCGTCAACCACTGTGCCTTTTGGAATCCACGGCGAAATAAGAATGGCGGGTACGCGAACGCCCAGACGATCGAAGGCAAAGGGCTGGCCGGTTCCGGTGTCGTTCGCGGAAGCGGTGAATTGGTCCGGCGTGCACGCGGGAGGCACGACGTGATCGTAGATGCCTCCGTGTTCGTCGTAGACCACGAGGAGCGCGGTGCTCTGCCATAGGGTGGCGTTTTGCTTGATCGCGTTGTAGACCGATGCAATGAACAACTCGCCTGCCTGGACGTTATGGTCGGGATGCTGGTCGCTCGCCACTTCTTCGCCGGTGTCGGTGTCGTGATCGCTGTAATTCGGCTCGATAAAGCAGTACTCGGGGAGATTGCCGCTGCTGCAATCATCGAGGAATTGATCGTAGGTTCCGAATAACTGAGGTTCGTTTTGAAGTAAGTTGGCCACCTCCATCGTAGAGCTGGCAGTGTCGTAGTAATAGAGTTTGGCGGTATGTTTCGGATTGGCATTGATCAGGCGGCTGTAGATATCTTTGAAAGGCTCGTTCACATAAAGAATGTTCATGTCGACGCGGCCGAAAGAAGTGCCATAGTGGGCGAAGGCGCGATTGCAAATGGTCGGACCGGGGATGGAGGCGAACCAGCGGTTGAAGACCGCAAACTCCAGCGCCAGCGTGGTCAGGACAGGTAACTGGTTTTGCGCGAAGTAATACATGATTTTCTGGGAGTGCGCCACGTCCTGCTGCTGGTTGAAGTAACTCTTGATAAAGCCCTGCATGTTGGCCTGGCGTCCGGCGCTTGTATTTCCCCCGAAGATTTGTAAGTCGACAGCAGGAAAATGATGGTCGGGATCCGGATCTAACTGGCCTTGGAACTGGGCCAGGGGCTGAGGATTGACTAATGCCCCGGTAGTGTCGGGGTTACTAAGTTGGGCGGTGACACCGTCGATGCGGGGATCGACGGCGGTGAGAGAGCCGAGCATGTGATCGAAGGAGCGGTTCTCCATCATCAGCACGACGATATGTTTAAGATTATCCAATCCAGGCGGCATGAATCTCCTCGAACTTCTTTCCCAGTTGCTGCCAGTCGACTTGTGCTACTGCGAACTCTACTTACGTCTTTTGGCCGGCGGGCGCGGGTTGCGGGGAAGGGGTGGCACTTTTGTTTTTGGTGAAGGCCCCGATCAAGCTCTCTAAGAATGTAAAGAACACATCTACGGCATAACCCACGAGGAAGGCGATTGCCAGGGGCGGAATGGTAGCTCCCTGGGTGATGTTGAAGTTGTTGAATAGACCGACTACAGCACCCCCTATCGCAGCGATGAGAAAGCGGGCGGAGTTAGCTACCGTGGGCATAAAGGTACGAATGGCCATTTGCTGTTCGAAGGTTCGCAGCAGATAAGCACACGTGCCTAACAATGCGTAGAGAACGGGCAGAATGCAGGTGGCAATCGCGCCGTAGTAAACGGAGACGAGGTCGAGCGTGTCTTGCGCGAACAGGCGGTCATCCTGGTAGGTGGAGGTTAAGTCATCCAGAATCTTGGGCATGTTACTCAGGCCGACTGGAAGTTGAAAGAGAGCCTTGAGCTTTGACTGGTTGTCGTTGTTCTCTTTCGCGGATTTCTTCGGATCCCACCGCAAGTCGATGTAAGGATCTCGCGCCGCTCCCAATACAAACGCATTTAATTGGCGCGTGCGAGCGTCGATGCCGCGTACGGTGGAGGCATAAAGCTGGAGTTGACCAATGACGTCGGCTTCGCTCAGGCTTGGGGGAAGCGCCTTGTCTGGAGTTCCGCCCTTCGGCGCGTCCGCAGTTCCGAGTTCAGCTCTGAGCTTTACGGCCAGGTCGTTGGCGGTAGTGATGTCGGTGCGAATGGCGCTAGAGATAGCGGAAGAGACAAAACTGGCGATCGAAAACGGAACGATGACAATGGCGAGGAGGATGGCGACGATCCAGTAGGTGCGAACGGTGGACTCGGTATCATCAGCATAGGCCTTCAGACTTTCAGCGCTGATAGGGCGGAGCCGGGCTGCAAGCGCGGTGAGCGCTGCCAGTAGATTAGCGACAATTTCTTCCGTCCATCCGCTGCCGCTGGCGGCCCTCGCCTCCAAAATATGATCGCGCGTAGCGCTATCGACATCGACGCCGGTTTCAGCCGCATATTTCAGGAGTCTCTCGGCATCGTCGAGCGCCTCGCGAACATAGAGTGGAGGCTCGGGATAGTTGGACGCAGGTTGGCTGTGGGACGGCGTCGATGTATCGGACGGCGCCGGTACAGGGCCTTCGGAACTTTGAGTGGCTGCGCCGGCGGGAGATTGTATGGTTATCGGCTCTACGGAGTAAGGAATACGACTGTCGGAAGGTTGAACCATGAGAATCCCACCATTGGCAGACTTTCGCTATGCCTTGCACATTAGAACGAGAATCGGGATGTTTTCCCTTCAGGCGGGTAGGGCTGGTTGCCGCTGAGTGTGTGGCTCGCCGGGCGATCGCGAGAGCACGGAGTGAGAGTTCGGTCATCCTCCGGACTTGGATTCACAGGCGGTCCGTTAAAGGGCGTTTTAGGGGGCGGAAACCTAAGAAAATCAGGCGGTTACTGCTTACCTACCAGAACGTCCTATGGAGTCACCCATTCGTGCCATTCTCGTCCAGGCGAGGAGAACGTAGAGTGGTTCCTGAGCAGACTTCGGGGGAGGGCTGTTCGACGGGCGTCCGCTGACTCTAACGAGTCCGGACGCTTTCGTTTTTGCCTGTAACTTAGCCATCCGTGGCGAACCCATCGCTTTAGCCAACCCCAGAGTCCCCGCGAGCATTATTCCTTCGTCTTTTTCGGTTTTGGTTTCATCATCTCCCACTCTTTATTAGTGAGCTGCCTGCCTAGCGCGGTGAACTCGCCTGCGCCTTGCAGCCATTCACCGCCATCCATAGTGACAACCTCTCCGTTTATATAGCCAGAACCATCGCTGATGAGAAATGCCGCGAGATTGGCAAACTCTTCGGTGGTGCCAAAGCGTCCCAGAGGATTGCGCTTCTTCGCGTCTTCGGCGAGTTCGGGGCGGGGCAGCAAGCGCGAGAATGCTCCTTCGGTGGGAATCGGGCCGGGGGCGATAGCGTTCATGCGAATGCCGCGATCTCCCCACTCCACGGCGAGGCTTCTGGTGAGAGCCTGTACGCCAGCCTTTGCGACGGCTGAGGGGACTACATAGGCAGAGCCGGTCGTGGTGTATGTGGTCGTGACGTTGAGGACAACTTTTTCGCCCTCGCCTTTGCGGCCCGCCGCGAGCCAGCGGCGGCCGCATGCCATGGTCGTGTGCAGCGTGCCTAAGAGGACGATACCAATTACAGACTGAAATGCGCCGAGAGAAAGCTCTTCGGTGCGCGCCAGAAAATTTCCGGCAGCATTGTTCATCAGCACATCGAGCGGAGCGTCAGCCCAGATTTTCTCGATCATCTGTTCGACTGCTGCGGCGTCGCGAACATCACAGGCATGGGAGTGGATCTGGCCGCCGGTGCTCTGGTGCAACTCTTGCACGGTAGCGGCTAAAACTTCCTGGCGGCGGCCGCAAATATAAACCTCGGCGCCCAGTTCAAGAAAACGCTGAGCGGCGGCTTTGCCTAAGCCGGTGCCGCCGCCGGTGATGAGAACGCGCTTGGCTTGAAGCAGATTTTTCTGGAACATTTAGCCCCCAGTGGATTGAAACGACGATTGTAATGGAGGATCGATCGCGCAGTTGAGGTATACGGCAGGGCTTTTGTCCTCACTCGTGATCGGAATCGAGTCTCTCCGCCGCCCAGCGCGCATGTTCTGCCACTACAGCGTCCGAATCCTCGCTCAACTTCTTGAGCGTGGGAATAAATTTTTTTCTACCGCTGTTCCCCATGGCGATGACAGCATTCCGTCGCAGGCCTGATAGCTTGGCGCGGCGAATGGGTGATCCGCGAAAGACTTCACGAAATTCTTCGGGTTGCATTTCGGCTAGCCAATCTAGCGCGGGATTGACCAGGCCTTCTCGCGGCTGGAACTCGGGCGCCGACGTTACAGGTGCTTTGCGGTTCCAGGGACAGACATCCTGGCAAATATCGCAACCGAAGATGTGGCGGCCTATGCCCGCGCGCAGATCGAGGGGAATCTCGCCGCGCTTTTCGATGGTCAGATACGAAATGCACAACCTCGCATCTAATTCGCCGGGCGCGATAATTGCCTGAGTTGGGCAGGCGACGATGCAGCGAGTGCAGGTCCCGCAACGATCGGGCGCGGGCAGGTCAGCAGTGAGATTATCGTTGGCAAAATCAAGCGAGGTTAGTATCACTCCTAGAAATAACCACGATCCTAATTTCTGGTTAATGATGCAGGTATTCTTGCCAATCCATCCGATGCCGGCGTACTTGGCGTAGACGCGCTCTACTAGCGGGCCGGTGTCGACATAGGAACGCAAGTGCCCGGTACCCGGTACCCAGTGCCCTGTGGCCTCAAGCAGTGCACGCAGCTCATCTTCTAATTGCTTCAGGCGGCGAAGAATGGAGTCGTGGTAATCCTCGCGAGACCAGGCGTAGCGCGAGATCCATCCGCGGCTACCGTCTTCGGGCTGCGTGTATTGTGTGGAATAAGGATGCGCGGTGTTGTAGTTGATGGCGCAGACGATTACGCTGCGCGCCCAGGGCGCTACGCGGGGCAGGGCGGAGCGCTTGAGTTCTCCGGCGTCGTCGCGCGCTTCCATATATTTCATCTCGCCGTGCTTGCCGTCGGCGATCCAGGCGGGAAAAACTTGCAATTCGCCGAAGTCGCGGACGGGCGCGATGCCGCAAAGATCGAATCCGGCGTCGCGGGCGCATTGCTTGATGCGAGTTGAAAGGTCGGTCAGCAAGTGGGCCAGTGCTTGCGGCCGGGTTGCCGCAGGAGGTTTCGCATCCTTTGAAGAGGCTATCACTTTGGAATCCGATAGCGCATGGCGCAGTTCTGAGTGTAATCGCCTTCCATGAGAAGGCCGGTCGGAGTCAAGTGGGTTCTTTTGTTTTTTCGTTGGACATCCTTTTTTCTCCGGCCGAGTCGCCACTGTCGCCACCCTTCCATCCGCACTCTT
>Ga0182024_10006163_pt1 | contig 26448 bp, 23 predicted proteins | sample P32metaG_FD_120480 | JGI IMG/M metagenome (GOLD analysis project Ga0182024, IMG submission 120480) | Permafrost microbial communities from Stordalen Mire, Sweden - P3-2 metaG (Illumina Assembly) | ecosystem: Environmental > Terrestrial > Soil > Wetlands > Permafrost | place: Sweden: Stordalen... | reverse complement strand
GGAAGTCGGGGCGCATGCGAATCAGCGCTTAAACCTCGCCAAGCTGGGAAGGCCCATGGAAGAAATGCCAAGGTTCCGAACCGGACCTGGGAAAACCGGCCGTCCGGGATTATCGGGGGGCCCTGCGAAACGCAGCCATGGTGGAATTGTGAACCCGTCTTGCAACCGAAAGGGCAAGTGCGGTAACCCTGCACCTACAGCTGGCGCGCGCGGGTTCTATCCCAACCCCGGGTGGTCGGCGGGTTTTGCAGTCAAGGTTTTTTGCTGCTCGCGACCAGGTCGAGGAAGGCGCTGTGCAGGCGCGTGTCGTTGGAGAGTTCGGGGTGGAAAGTGGAAGCCATGGCGCTCCCCTGCCGGACAGCTACGGGGCGACCGCCTTCTGTGGCGATGATTTCGACGCCGGGGCCGACGTACTCGATCTTTGGGGCGCGGATGAAGACCATTTCCAGCGGGGAGTTTCCCAGTTTTTCCTGGATAAATCGGCCTTCCCGGATGGAGCTGTCGAGCTGGCGTCCATAGGCATTGCGACGGATGCGGATGTTGAGCGCGCCCAGGCCAGCCTGCTTGGGGTTCTCGACTTCCGTGGCTAACAGGATTGCGCCGGCGCAGGTGCCGAAGGTGGGTTTAAGGCGGACGAATTCCTTCAGCTTCTCGAAACCGGCATCGCCGAGGAGTTTGAGGAATGTGCCGGACTCGCCGCCGGGGATGACGAGCCCGTCGATGGCGTCGAGTTGCTCGGGCTTTTTGACGAGCACGACTTCGGCGCCGAGCTCTTCGAGTCGGCGGCGGTGGGCGTCGAAATCGCCTTGCAGGGCCAGGACTCCGATTTTCATTCTGGATTGATTTTACCGGAGATGAAATCAAAATCCCGCCCAAGCGGAGCTTGGACGGGGCGCCCTCGGGAGTTCTGGTGATTTAGAACTTCAGGATCGGGCCGAAGGTGACCCGCGGATTATTGTGAGTGCCGTTGTTGAAGTAAATTTCGTCGCCTAGTTCGAATCGCAGGCCTACCGGGCCCAGGCTCGCCTCGACTCCCGCTGCTGGACAGATTGCGGCATTCAGGCTGGAGCTGCGAAGGCCGAAGATGGCGCTGGCCACATCGCTGTAGGGGAGCAGGCTGGGGCTTAGGCGGAAATTCACGAAACCGCCTTTGAGAGTTACGAAGGGACGGAATCCACCGCCTGAGGGCTGGAGCTTGGGGCCGAATAGACCCTGCGTAACGCCGACGGATGTGCGTTCGATCGCGGTGATATTGCCGTTGGCGATGTTGAGGTAAGCTTCGTCGAAGTTGATTCCATAATCGTACGCCAGTTCCGCTTCCAGCATTACATCGCGATGGACGCGGTAGCCGAAGCGTCCGCCTAATCCGAAGTTGTTGGTGCTGGTTTCGGAGATGTTCAGGTAATCGATGAAGACGCCGGCTTCAACGCGTTTCTGTGCGAAGGAAGAAGACGAAGTTGCGAGCATCAGGAGAGCCAGGACGATCGGAGAGATCTTGTGCATGCGTGGGGATATGCTTCTAGGCTTCGATCGAGCTAGGATGCGAAGAGACTCTCGCCGGTTGGTGGCCTCACATCGGTGGCTTTCGTAAGGCCGCTCCCAGTACTTTGCCCGGGCCGGGTTCCTGCACTAAGACAACGAGTCTAACGTTTTTTGGGTCTGTGCCGGGCTTGAGTTTCAGCTGAACGTCCTGGGCAAAACTCTTTCCCTTCGGCAGCTTTCCTACCTTTGAGAGCTCCTGCACAACCGCAATGTGCACAAGGTGTCGGCCGCCATTTTCTCCGCGTAAGACTTGCGACTCCACGTGATCGAGAGCAACAGCCACGTACACGTCGGCGTTATGTTTATCGAAATTCGCGTCGGTTTCGATGCGCGCTCGCAGGAGAGTCGGATTTCCGGGGTCAACGGTCACGTCGCCGATACGCACGGAAACCTTGGGGGTGGCCGCGGCTTTCTGCAGGGTCTCCTGGATTTGTTTCGGGTCCCCGGCCCGCACTTCCTGGGTTCCATCGACGATGAGTTGGGGAGTGTATACGGTCTTCGCGCCAAGAACGCCTTCATAGGAGCTTTGGCGGTCGGTCAGCGAAGACGAGGAGTTGGGATCTTTCCAACCGTCATGGTCCCAATAGGTCACGTGTTCGCTTAGGACGATCAACTGCGCGCCAGGAATGGGTTGGCCGGCGTCCAACTTTTTGAGAAGGACGTCGACAGGAGGACAACTGGAGCAGCCCTCCGAGGTGAATAGCTCGATGAGAACGGGCGTGTTAGCAGTGGCGGTTTTATTTTCGACTTGCAGGCCGCGCGCGGCGGCGGTCGGCGCCGCTGGCAGGGACAACAGGCCGACGAATAGAAACGCGGGCAGTGATGATCGCGCTGAACTGTGTCGCGACATGGCAATATTTTATCAGACTCGGGTCAATGGACTGCGAGCGAGCTGGAGTCTTTCTTATGTGAAGTTGCGGCCGGCAGAAAATCCCCCGCCCAAGCGGAGCTTGGACGGGCCCCCTCGGGAGTAGTGGTGCAGGTCAGGGTGGCCTACCCGCGATTTAGCCGAGTGGCCTTTCTCTGTCCGCTTGGGCGGGATTTTTACGCTGCTACCAACCCCGAGTTTGCAACATATGCGCTTCGTCCAGGCCAGCCACCGCCAGCCCTTTCATCGCTCCTGCCAAGTCTTCGCTGACTTCAAGTAATACTTTAGGGTCATTGAAGTGGGTGGCGGCTTTCACGATGGCGCGGGCGCGCTTTTCGGCTTCGACGGGGTCGGCGAAGGTGGTGCTGTCTTTCATGAAGATGCCGCTGCCTACGAAGACGGCTTCGGCGCCGAGTTGCATCACCAGGGAAGCGTCGGCGGGGGTGGCGATTCCTCCGGCGGAGAAATTTGGGACGGGGAGCTTCCCTGCTTTGGCTACGATGCGGATTAACTCGTAGGGAGCGCCGTGCTCTTTGGCTTTGGCGTAGAGTTCTTCTTCGCCGAGGACGGTGAGGATTTTCATCTCCTGCACGATCTGGCGGATGTGCTTGACGGCGTGGACTACGTCGCCGGTGCCGGCTTCGCCCTTGGTACGGATCATGGCTGCGCCTTCGGCAATGCGGCGCAGGGCTTCGCCCAGGTTGCGGGCGCCGCAGACGAAGGGGACTTTGAAGGCATGCTTGTCGACGTGGTGAGCTTCGTCGGCGGGGGTAAGGACTTCGGATTCGTCGATGTAGTCGACGCCGAGTTCTTCGAGAATTTGGGCTTCGGCGAAGTGGCCGATGCGGCACTTGGCCATGACGGGGATGGAGACGGTCTCCATGATCTCGCGAATCTTTTTGGGCGAAGCCATGCGGGCTACGCCGCCTTCGGCGCGAATCTGCGCGGGGACGCGTTCGAGGGCCATGACGGCGACGGCGCCGGCTTTTTCGGCGATGGAGGCCTGCTCGGCGTTGGTGACGTCCATGATGACGCCGCCTTTGAGCATTTCGGCTAGGCCGGTTTTGAGGCGGAGACTGGTGGTGGTGCCGTTGTTTTTCGACATTGTGGGCTCCGGAAAGCGGCTGTCAGCTTTCGGCTGTCAGCTATCAGCTATCAGCTAACCCTTTGATGATGCGTGCTCGGTGGGTTTTCGCTGCTGATTTATTCTACAGCGGGGGGAGTAATTGCGGAACCCCGAGGGAAATTCGCCGCCGCGGGGTCACCATCGTGCAATCGAGGTCAAAATTCCCACCCTCGTTCGCAAAAAACGCGAGAGAAAGAAGGGTGGGCACCCGCGCGTCTATCTCTCCACGAATTTGGCGAACATTTTTTCGGGGTCGATGGCGATGAAGGTACCTTTGCTGCGAGCCAGGACTTCGTTTTTGTCATTGCGAATCTCGGCGGCGTTGATGTGGATGCGGCCGTTGACGGTGACTTCCCTGCCTTCGACGTGCAGGGGTTTGTGCAGGGGCACTGGCTTCAGGTACTCGACGGTCATCTCCTTGGTGAGGGCGATTACGTGGCGGAGCTTGTTTACCTTGCCCATGGCGTCGTCGAGGATAGTCGCGATGATGCCGCCGTGGCAGTGGCCGGGCGGGCCGGTGTAGCGCTTGCCGAGGCGGAATTTGCAGACGAAGGTTTTGCTCTCTTCGTCGAGGGTGAATTTTAGGTGCATGCCGTCGGGATTGTTTTGGCCGCAGGCGAAGCAGTAGTTCTTTTGCAGTTGGACGTAACGCGTGTCGTGGCCTTCGGACTTTCGGGGCATGGGAAGAATTCTAACGTGTGGCGGGAGTTTGAGCGCGGCCGCGTTTTCGGAAACGCTTTGCGGAGATTGTTCGAGTGAGTATAGGGAAGGGATCCTTCGACTGCGGATGCGCTTCGCGTTCGCGACGCACATCCTTCGCAGGATGACAGGGCGCTTCTAAGTTGAAGAAAAATCCTGTATACATATCAGTTTTGTAAATCTCTATTACCGCCGAGGACGCGGAGAGCGCTGCTGCTATCAGGAGCGCGATCTCTGATCGGTTCCTGGTCGGATGGGAGCTTCGCTTGAAATCACGGTTTGGAATTCTTCTGGTTGCGTTCTCGTTGTTCCACCTTCCGCTTGCGGCACAGACCGTGGCCCCGGTTTCGACGGACAAGGACGCCGACAAGAAAAATCCGGCGGTTGCGAAAACTCCGACGAAAGATCTGAAGAAGGACGAAAAGAAAGAGGAACCGAAAAAAGAAGAGAAGAAAGCTGGGATGAATGCCGACACTTTCTCGGGGCTGAAGTTTCGGCTGATTGGGCCGGCGGTGGCCTCGGGACGCGTGATGTCGATCGCAGTGAATCCCAGGAATAAGAACGAGTATTACGTGGGCGTGGCGTCGGGGGGAGTTTGGAAGACGGTCAACGACGGGACGACCTGGACTCCGGTGTTCGATGGCGAGGGATCGTATTCGATTGGATGGGTCACGCTGGATCCGAGTGATTCTTCCGTGGTGTGGGTGGGCTCGGGCGAGAGCAACTCGCAGCGCAGCGTCAGCTACGGCGATGGAATTTACCGGTCGGAAGATGGGGGCAGGAGCTGGCAGAATTTGGGACTGAAGAAGTCGGAGCACATTGGGCGAGTGGTGGTCGATCCGCGGGATTCGAAAGTGGTTTACGTGGCGGCGGAGGGGCCGCTTTGGGGGCCGGGCGGGGAGCGCGGACTCTACAAAAGTTCCGACGGTGGGAAGAACTGGAAGGCAGTGCTGACGATCAGCGAGAACACGGGCGTGGTCGATGTGCAACTGGATCCGGGGAATCCGGACGTTGTGTATGCGGCGGCTTATCAGCGGCGGCGGCATGTGTTTACGTTGATTGATGGCGGGCCGGAGAGCGCGATTTACAAGTCGACAGACGCGGGAGCTACATGGAACAAGTTAAAGTCGGGGCTGCCTGCGGTGGATATGGGGCGGATTGGACTGGCGGTTTCAGCGGCCGATCCGAATGTGGTCTACGCGGCGATTGAGGCTGGCGATGGGAAGGGTGGGATCTTTCGCTCGAGCGACAAGGGCGCGACGTGGGAGCGGCGCAATGAATTCGATCAGGGGGCGATGTACTACGCGCGAGTGGTGGCCGATCCGAAGAATGTTGACCGCATTTTTGTAATGAACGTTCAGCTACGCGAGTCGCTGGATGGGGGCAAGACGCTGCACAAGGTAAACGAGGTGAATCATCACGGAGACAATCACGCCATCTGGATCGATCCGGACGACAGCAAGCACTGGTTACTCGGTTCCGACGGCGGGATGTATGAGACCTGGGACAACGCGAAGACTTGGGAGTTTAAAGCGAATCTGCCAACGGTGCAGTTTTATGACGTTGCGGTGGATAATGCCATGCCGTTTTATCACGTATGCGGAGGGACGCAGGACGACTTTTCGTGGTGCGGCCCGGCGCGGACGCGCGATGTAAACGGAATTGCGAATTCCGAATGGTATGTGACGACCGGGGGAGATGGGTTCCATTCGCAGGTGGATCCGGTGGACGCGAACACGGTTTATTCCGAATCGCAGTATGGGGTGCTGGTTCGGTACGACAAGGCCACGGGGCAGGAACTGGTGTTGCAGCCGCTGGAAGGCAAGGGTGAGCCGCCGCTGCGGTGGAATTGGGATTCGCCGATTATTGTGAGTCCGCACTCGCACACGCGGCTTTATTTCGCGGCGAATAAATTGTTTCGCAGCGACGATCGCGGCGATACCTGGAAGGCGATCAGCGGGGATCTGACACGGCAGATCGATCGCAACAAGCTGCCAGTGATGGGAAAAGTGTGGGGTCCGGATGCGGTGGCGAAGAATCAGTCGACGTCGTTTTACGGGAACATCGTGGCGCTGGCGGAGTCTCCGAAGAAAGAAGGGTTGATTTATGTTGGGACCGACGATGGGCTGATTCAAATGACTGGCGATGGCGGTGGGAGTTGGACGAAAGATGAAGAGTTTGCGGGCGTTCCGGAGATGACGTATGTGAGCCGGTTGGCGGCTTCGAATCATGACGCGAATACGGTTTATGCGGCGTTTGACAATCACAAGAACGAGGACTTTAAACCTTATCTTCTGAAATCCAGCGACGCCGGCAAGACCTGGACTTCGATTGCGGGCGATCTGCCGGAGAATGGGCCGGTGCTGGCGTTTGCGGAAGATACGGTGAATCCGAATTTGCTGTTTGCGGGGACGGAACTCGGGGCGTTCTTTTCGATCGACGCCGGGCAGCACTGGGTGCGGCTGAAGGGCGGGCTCCCGACGATTGCGGTGCGCGACATGGTGATTCAGGCGCGGGAGGGCGACCTGGTGATCGCGACGTTTGGACGCGGATTTTATGTGCTGGATGACATTACGGCGCTGCGGCAGATTAAGGCTGAATCCACCCAGCAGGCTGCGGCGGTGTTTCCGGTGAAGGATGCGCTGCTTTATGTGCCGCGGCATCCGCTGGGAGGGCGGAATAAAGGATTTCAGGGCGATGCGTTTTATACGGCGGAAAATCCGCCGTATGGTGCGGTATTTACCGCGTACATGAAAGAGAAGATTAAGACGAAAAAAGAAAAGCGGCAGGAGACGGAGAAGGATGCGGCGAAGAAAAATCAGACGCTTCCCTACCCGACGAATGATGAGCTGCGTGCGGAGGCGGAGGAGGCGAAGCCGGAAGTTTATTTCGTCGTGTATGACGAGAGTGGGGCGGCGATCCGGCGGGTGGGCGGGAGCGCGGACGCGGGGTTCCAGCGAGTGGCGTGGGACCTGCGTTATGCTGCGCCGCAGGTGAAGAAACATTCTGATGACGAGGAAGAAGATTTTCCGCGTGCGACCGATCAGGGGCCGCTGGTGCTTGCCGGGAGCTACTCGGTGCGGCTGTTCGATAAGGTCGGGAGCGTGGTGACGGAACTCGCCGGGCCGGAGCAGTTCAAAGTTGTGACCGAGGGAGGGTCGGGGATGAGTGCGGCGGAGCGGACGGCGCAGGAGGAATTCCTGCGGAAGGTGACGCGTCTGTATCGGGCGGTTTCCGGGGCGCTTCATACTTCCGACGAAGTGGAGTCGCGGTTGAAGGCGATTCGCGAGGCGTTACGGGAAACACCCGCGGCCGAGAAACAACTGGGGGCTTTTGCCGATGGGCTCGAGCAGCGGGAGCGCGAGATAAGGCGAGTTCTGCGTGGCGACGTGGAGATGGCGAAGAGGAGCGAGAATGTGCCCTCGTCCATCAGTGAGAGGGTGAATTCCATCATTGAGGGCGAACGGTTCTCGCTGGCGAAACCGACGCAATCGCATGTTGATTCTTACAACATCGCGGCGGCGGAGTTTGGGGAGCAACTTGGTAAGTTGCGTACGCTGGTGGAAGCTGATCTTTCGAAGCTTGAGAAGGACATGGAGGCGGCGGGGGCGCCTTGGACTCCGGGGCGGGTGCCAGAGTGGAGCGAGAAGTAAGAAACATTCGCCACGGATTTTCACGGATCTACACGGATTAAACCCTGGCGGATTAAACCCTGGAAGAGATTCGATGCGCTTTGATTTTCTAAGCCGTGGGAAAGCCGTGTTGATCCGTGGCCAGACTTTTCCTCAGGAAGTCCCTTGATATTTTCGCGGGTGGCTGTGGTACACTCGCCGCCGACTGTTGCTTGCGCTGTGGGGCGTGGCAGCGGCCGTGGGGAAATCTTTTTGCATCGTCCTTAGAGTTCGGGAGGGCTGGGGAATGGGCCTCGCGTTACTGCTCTTGATCTGGCTGATCACGTTGGCCAGTACATATTTCTTCGTCGCCAAGACCTGGTGGCTGCCGGCGGGTGCGTCCGCAGCTGCGGGCTGGATCGACCACCAATTCGCTCTCACCTTCGTCATCATGGGGATTATTTTTCTCGCGGCGCAGCTTGGGCTGGGGTACATCGTGTGGAGGTATCGCGAGAGTCCCTCTGCTCCGCCGGCTTCGTATTCTCACGGCAACACGACGCTGGAAGTCGTGTGGACGGTGCTCACTGCGGTGCTCTTCATTGGGCTGAACCTGATGGGCAGCAGCGTTTGGGCTAGCCAGCGGTGGGATGCGGCCGAGGCTGGCGCGGTGCAGGTGGAAGTAACCGGGATGCAATTCGCCTGGTACTTCCGCTATCCGGGGCCTGATGGAAGATATGGCGGGACCAGTCCGAAGCTGATGGATCCTTCGGCGGGCGGCGAGGCCGCAGTAGGGCTGAATACTTCCGATCCGGCCGCGAAAGATGACGTGGTGACGGGAACAATGTATTTGCCGGTCGATCGCGAGATCGACGTCAGCCTGCGCGCGGTGGATGTGATTCACAGCTTCTTTGTGCCCTCGCTACGCTTCAAGCAAGATACGGTTCCGGGGCTGAACATTCACATGCACTTCAAACCGACCGCGATCGGCGAGTACGAGATTGCCTGCGCCGAACTTTGCGGGCTTGGGCATTACAAGATGCACGGCATGGTCCACATCGTCAGCCAGGAGGATTTTGACAAGTGGCTGGCGGCACGGGAGGCGGAGAAACAATAAAATGGCGACCCCGGCTTCGGTACACGCGCACGCTCCTCAGGGTTTCATCCGGAAATACATTTTCAGCCTGGATCACAAAGTCATCGGCATACAGTATTTTTTCCTGGCGCTCACGGCGGTATTTGTTGGGATGTTTTTGTCGCTGTTGATGCGCATTCACTTGATCTGGCCGGCGGCCGTGTTGCCGTTTGTCGGGGAGATCAAGCCGGAAACGTATCTCAGTCTGCTGACCATGCACGGCACCATCATGGTGTTTTTCGTGCTGACGACGGCGCCACAGGGCGGCTTCGGAAACTACTTCCTGCCCATTCAAATCGGGGCGCCGGACATGGCCTTTCCAGTCCTGAACATGCTTTCGTTCTGGACGACCTTTGTGGGATTCGTTGTGATCATCGCCGCCTTCTTCGTGACCGGAGGGGCGCCGCTGCACGGGTGGACGGGATACGCTCCGCTCAGCGCATTGCCGTCGGCCGGGCCCGGTGAACAACTGGGCGCCGATCTGTGGATTACGAGCATCGCGATCTTTTGTTTAGCCTCGCTGATGGGTGCGTTGAACTTCCTCACGACTACGCTCGATATGCGGGCCAAGGGCATGACGATGATGCGCATGCCTCTCACCGTGTGGTCGTGGTTCATCACCGCCATTCTCGGACTGCTGGCGTTCGGGGTGCTGCTCTCGGCGGGAATCCTGCTGCTGATGGATCGCAATCTCGGCACCAGTTTTTATGTGCCGCTGGTTGTGGTGAACGGGGTAGTGATGGGCCACAAGGGCGGGTCGCCGCTGCTGTGGCAACATCTGTTCTGGTTCTTCGGACATCCTGAGGTGTACATCGCCATCCTGCCGGGCATGGGTGTGACGTCGCAGATTATTTCGACATTTTCGCGCAAGCCGATTTTTGGTTACCGGGCCATGGTTTACGCCATGTTGTCGATCGGCTTTTTGGGATTCATGGTTTGGGGCCATCACATGTTCATGAGCGGGATGAGCCCTTACTCGGCGTTTGCGTTTTCGATTTTGACGATGTGCATTGGTGTGCCCTCGGCCATCAAGACGTTTAACTGGCTGGGGACGATGTACAAGGGGCGTATTCGCTTCCATACGCCAATGCTGTATGCCATCGGGTTTGTCTCGCTGTTTGTTTCGGGCGGGTTGAGTGGGCCCTTCCTGGCGCAGCCGGTGCTGGACATCTTTTTGCATGATACGTACTTCGTGGTCGGGCACTTTCACTTGATCATGGGAGTGGCGGCGATCTTTGGCATCTTCGCGGCGACCTACTACTGGTTCCCCAAAATGTTCGGGCGCATGATGAACGAGCGAATGGGCAAGCTGCACTTCTTCATCACGCTGGCGGGTACGTATTCCATCTTCATGCCGATGCATTATCTGGGGATGGCGGGGCAGACCCGGCGCTATTCGCAATTCACGGAAGTGGCTTATCAGCAGAAACTGCTGCCGCTGCAGACGTTCATGACCTATGCGGCGATCATCACGATTGCGGCCCAGTTTATTTTCGTGATCAATCTGTTCTGGAGCATGTTCAAGGGACCGAAGGCCAGCGACAATCCGTGGGAAGCGACCACGCTGGAGTGGACGACCGCGACTCCGCCACCGCATGACAATTTTGGCGGCGTGACTCCAGTGGTGAATCATGGACCGTATGAGTACGGTGTACCCGGCGCGGCGCGCGATTATGTGATGCAGAACGATCCGGCAACCAGTGCGACACATTGACGGGGTAAGATTAACGCACTGATTATTTATGGCGACTTATACTCCACCGACTCCGATTGATCACATTGGCCACGGGCACAAGCCGCCCCTGCCCCCTGCGGGTGGAGGCGATGACGGGCATGGCGGCGGCGACGTTCCCAATTACGGGGCGCGGCTGCGGCGGGCGCGACTGGGACTGATCTGCGGGATTGCCACCGTCTGCATGGTGTTTATCTCGCTGACCAGCGCATACATCGTGCGGCAGGGGCTGCCCACGTTTGATGGCGCCTCGAATAGCTATGTCCGCGATTGGGGCCGAGTGGATTTGCCCTGGCTGCTGCTGGCGATTAACACGGCGGTGCTTCTGGTTAGCAGCTTGACCATGGAATTGGCGCGGCGAAAGGCGGCGCTGCAGGCGGCCTTGGCTCCGGTGAGGTCGATTCCTGGAATCTCGCTGGGAAACGAGAGATCATTTCCGTGGCTGGGGATTACGGTTTTGCTGGGGATCGGATTTCTTGCGGGGCAATGGCTGGCTTGGGGAGAGCTGCACGCTCGCGGGTTCTTTGTGGATACGAATCCCAACAGTTCGTTTGTGTTTTTGCTGACGATCGCCCACGCGGTGCACCTTTGCGGGGGAATGATTGCGCTGCTATGGGCGGCGAGCGCTTCCCTGCTGCATAAGCCGGTGGAGGCGCGGCGGATTGTGGTCGACATCACGGCTTGGTATTGGCATTTTATGGCGGTGCTTTGGATTTATGTGTTCGCGTTGTTGGGATTTGCGCGATAAGTCCCTCAGCGCCTAAAGCCGCCAGGAGTGCGCGCCATAGACGGCGCGGCTTGAAGCCGCGCCCTTTCAGGACGATTCACTACGTTCAAAACGATTCACGAGCACATTACAGGCGAGGCTCCTGAGATAGACTCGCACGATACGAGAAAAGGGGAACTTTAGGAATGGCTGACGCCACGCTTCAGCATGATGCCGTGCAACACGGGCTGCCCGGAGCTTACGAGGCCCCACTGTTTGGGGCTTACTCTAAGAAGGTGGGAATGTGGCTGTTTCTGGCCTCGGACTCGCTGACTTTCGGGGCGCTGCTTTTTGCCTTCAGCTATAACCGGATTTCGATGCAGGCCTGGCCTACTCCGTTTGGCAAGGACAGTATTACCAACGCGACCATCATGACGGCCTGCCTACTATCGAGTTCGTTGACGATGGTGCTGGGCGTGTTCGCGTCGCAGCGGGGCGACCGGGCGTGGACGCGATATTGGCTGCTGGCCACCATGGCGTTCGGCACAGCGTTCATTGTGCTGCACGGGATGGAGTGGAGCAAGTTGATTGGCGAAGGCCTGACGCTCCCGGGGTTTCCGAAACCGGCGGGACAGGCGGGCGAGTTTGCGGCGGTTTCCGCGGCGGTGCCGCAGTTTCCGGCGACGTTTTTTGGGCTTACGGCGATGCACATGCTGCACGTCACCATTGGCGTGATCTACTTGGGCGTGGTGGCGTTTCGCAAGTGGTTCCTGCCGGTTCTGGGTGTGATTTGGATTGCGGGATATTTTCTGATTCCATCCGATAACGTTTTTCACTATGGGATTCATGCGCTGGGGCTGGGGCTGCTGGTTTCGGCGGTGATTCTCTTCCTGAAGCCGAAAGATTATGATGCGCACGATGTGGAAGTCTCGGGACTTTACTGGCACTTCGTCGACCTGGTGTGGATGTTCATCTTCCCGCTGGTGTATTTGATGTCGACGAGGATCTGAGCGTGGCTTGCGCCGCTGAGGAAAAACACAATGCACGATGCTGCAACGCACGACGACAGCAAGGGGCAGTATTTCTGGGTGTGGGGAGCGCTGCTGGTTCTGACGGCGGTCGAGGTTGTGCTGGCCTACCGGCAAGTGTTTCAGCCGGTGCGCATGCTGGAGGTGCTGCTGCTGCTGTCAGTGATCAAGTCGGCGCTGATTATTGGATACTTCATGCATCTGAAGTTCGAGACCGCCCTGATGCGCTGGATGCTGGTGACGGCGGTGGTCGGGTGCTTCATCATCATGTATTTCTTCTTCTTCCCCGATGCGGGGCGGATTCTGAGACTTGGGGTGCACTGAAACGGCCATGAAGGTTGCCGGGAAAATCCGTGTGGCTTTTCTGATGTTGCTTCTGGCGCTGTGGACAGCGCCGGCGTGGGCCCAAGGCTGCGCCATGTGCGTTGCGAATGCGAAGGCTACGCCCAAGGAAGCTCAGCGGGCGCTCAATCGCGCCATCTTTGTGATGCTGCTGCCGCCTCTCGGCATCATGCTTGTGGGGTTCGGCTTCGCGGTTCGCTACGGAAAACGGCGCGACCGCGAGAACGACTGCATTCTTCATAACCCAAATCACTTATCGTAAATACCTTGCCTGAGACACCAGCTGGGCGCTGGTCCGTGATCTGGTGCTGACGAAAGCGCGCGGGCGTGGGTGCCCGCGCCACACCTTCCCTGCTTTATAATAGAAAGATTCGATAGCTCTTGCGGAAGGCTCTGAGCGGGTGCGCTTGGGGCGAGCATGGGCTATCGCGGCCCTTTATCGATGTCTTCTGACTTGACCCACACGGACAGCATTGTAGTACACGGTGCCCGCGTCCATAACCTCAAGAACATTGATTTTGAGGTCCCGCACAATATGTTGACGGTGGTGACCGGCGTCTCCGGGTCAGGCAAGTCCTCGCTGGCGTTTGACACGATTTATGCCGAGGGACAGCGGCGGTACGTGGAGTCGCTGTCGGCCTACGCGCGGCAATTTCTGGAGCGGATTGAGAAGCCGGACGCGGACACGATTGACGGGATCGCCCCGGCGGTTGCGATTCGGCAGAAGAATACGACGCGGAATCCGCGGTCGACGGTGGCGACGGCGACCGAGATCTACGATTATTTGCGGCTGCTGTTTGCGCGAGTGGGGCGGACGTATTGCGCGAACTGCGGGCGCGAGGTGAAGAAGGATACGGTCGATGAAGTCGCGGACGCGATTCTGGCGCTCGATCCAGAGACGCGACTGCAGGTGTTGTTTCCGCTGCAGCGACCGGAGCCGGTTATACAGGAACCTGCTGCCGAGCCCGCGCGGTCCTCGAAAGCGAAAAAGTCTACCGCGACCGCGCAGTTGACCGAGGCTTTGAAGACTCGGCTGTTTGACTTGCGGAAGGCGGGGTTCAACCGGCTTTACCAGGCGGGAGAGGTTTTCGAATTCTCCACGCCGGAATCGTTGCTGGATATTAACTTCGCTGAACCTGTGTTTGTTCTGGTTGACCGGCTTGTCGTATCCGCTGAAGCTCGGACCCGCGTGGTCGATGCGATTGAGACTGCTTATCGCGAGGCTGGGGAGGTCATTTTTGAGATTCCGGCAGATGCGGCAAATGCCGCGGACGGGGGCCCCTTCGACTTGCGCTCAGGGCAGGTCCGCGGCACACGGCCGATGCGCTTCGCGCAGAGGTTTGAGTGCAAGGAATGCAACTTGCGGTATGAGGAGCCGGAGCCTAGGCTTTTTTCTTTTAATAATCCTTATGGAGCATGCCCGCGGTGCCAGGGATTCGGGAACACGATTGATTTCGATCTCGACCTCGTTATTCCGGACAAGATCAAGACCCTGGCCGATGGCGCGATTGAACCGTGGACCAAGCCCAAGTATCGTCCGCTGTTTACGGATCTGAAGCGCTACGCCAAGCAGGCGGGCATTCCGCTCGATGTGCCGTGGGCGGACCTGGAGGCTGGACACAGAAACCTGGTTCTCAGCGGCGAAGGAAAGTTTCTGGGGGTGCGCGGATTTTTTAATTATCTGGAGCGTAAAAAATACAAGCTGCATGTGCGCGTGTTTCTCAGCCGCTATCGCGGGTATTCGCTGTGCCCGGAATGCAACGGGTCACGGCTGCGGCTGGAAGCGCGGCAGGTCAAGATCAACGGACGAAACATTTGCGAGATTTGTGCGCTGACCGTCGAAGAGGTGCTGCGCTTCTTTGAGCAGGTCGAGTTGAGCCCGCAGGAGGCCGAGATTGCGGACAAGCTGCTGCAGGAGATTCGCGAGCGGCTGCGATTTCTGAACGATGTGGGGCTGGAATATCTGACGCTGGACCGGCTTTCTTCGACGCTGTCGGGCGGAGAGGCGCAGCGGATTCAGTTGGCGACTTCGCTAGGCTCGCGGCTGGTGGGCACGCTGTATGTGCTGGATGAGCCGTCGATTGGGCTGCATCCGCGGGATACGCACAGGCTGATCAAGATTCTTCATGGGCTGCGCGACCTGGGAAACACAATTCTGGTGGTCGAGCATGATCCCGACATCATGCGCGCGGCGGATCGGATTCTCGACCTGGGGCCAGGGGCGGGGGAGAACGGCGGCAAACTGGTTGCCGAAGGGACATATGACGAGATTCTGCACAACCCCGTGTCGTTGACCGGGCGCTATCTTTCGCAAGACTTGCGCATTCAAGCGCCGGTGCTGCGGCGTAAGCCGGGAGCGCAGCAGATCAGGATTCGCGGGGTACGCGCCAATAATCTGAAGGGCGTGGATATCAGCATTCCGCTCGGCATGATTGTCGCGATTACGGGAGTTTCGGGGTCAGGCAAGTCGACCCTGCTGCATCAGGTGCTGTATCGGGCTCTGGCGCAGGCGAAGCAGCAGTCGGGCAATGGAGCAACGGGGCCGGCCGCGAGTTGGGAGAGCCTGGAGGGCGATCAGTTTATCGAGGAAGTGGTGCTGGTCGATCAGTCGCCGATCGGGCGCACTCCACGGTCGAATCCGGTCACCTACATCAAAGCGTTTGATGCGATTCGCGACCTGTTCGCTTCCCTGCCGGAAGCGAAGAAGCGCGGGTTCGGCGCGGGACATTTTTCCTTTAACATCCCCGGAGGGCGCTGCGAGGTTTGTCAGGGAGACGGCACGGTCACGGTGGAGATGCAGTTCCTGGCTGACGTCGAGCTGATTTGCGAGGAGTGCAAGGGCACGCGCTACAAGCCGACGGTGCTCGAGGTGCGCTATCGCGGCAAGAACATTCATGAAGTGCTCAACCTGACGGTAAAAGAAGCGCTGAAATTCTTCGCCGAGGTGCCAAAGATCACCGAGAAGCTGCGCTCGCTGGAGGAAGTTGGCCTGGGATACTTGCGGCTGGGGCAGTCGGCAACGACGCTCTCAGGCGGCGAAGCGCAGCGTATGAAGCTGGCGGCGCACTTGCAACCGGCCGCGCGGGAGATAAGCCGGGGCGCGTCAGGCAGCGAGGGACGGCTCAAGCGGCGCCTGCTGTACATTTTCGACGAGCCTACGACTGGGCTGCATTTTGACGACGTCAGCAAACTTCTGGCCGCGTTTCGCCGTCTGATTGACGCCGGGGGATCGATCGTCGTCATCGAGCACAATCTTGAGGTGATCAAGACGGCGGATTGGGTTATCGATCTCGGGCCGGAAGGCGGGAGTCGTGGCGGCAAGGTGGTCGGTGTCGGGCCGCCGGAAACGATCGCCAAGCTGGCGGGTTCTTACACAGGAAAGTATTTGGCGCGTATTCTGAACGGCAATGGTGCATCGCGTTCCAATGGTCGGTCCTAGGCTGGCGGTCGGGGCGCTTCTGGCGTGCATGGCCGGGGCATTCGCGGGCGCTCAAGCTGCTCCGCCTTCGACGCAGACGGACTCGCCAGCGGGCGGCTCGTCTTCCAGCGCTCATCACAAGAAGGGAACATCTTCGGGTCATCACACCACATTTGCTGAGGAAGTCGCACCCCCGCCGGAGCTGACCAAGGCTGAGGAGTTGATTCAGAAGCGGGATTATGCCGCGGCCGAACCGCTGCTGCGCAAGGTGGTCGGCGACGATCCCGCGAACTACGAGGCGTGGTTTGATCTCGGCTTTGCGGAGAATGGCCTCGGCAAAATGGATGAGTCGATTGCCGCCTATCGGAAATCGGTAGGGGCGAAGCCGGATGTTTTTGAGTCGAACCTGAATCTGGGACTGCAACTCGCCAAGAGTGGGCAACCGGATGCCGAACAATTTTTGCGCGCGGCCACCCAACTCAAGCCGACAAGCCACGTCGCGGAAGGCCAGGCGAGGGCGTGGCTCTCTCTGGCGCATGTGCTGGAAGCGGCAAAACCGGATGAGGCGCTTGCCGCTTATCGGCAGGCTACGGGGTTGCAGCCGAAGGATCCTGAACCTCATTTGGCCGCTGGGCTTCTGCTGGAAAAACAAGAGAAGTTTTTTGATGCCGAACACGAATATAAAGAGGCCCTCGCGCTCGATCCCTCCTCCTCCGATGCGGCGACGGGGCTGGCCAATATTTACATGCGTGGGCGCCGCTTTCCCGAGGCTGAGGCGGAACTGCGTAAATTGGTCTCTGCGCATCAAGACCAGCTTGCAGCCCGCATTCAGTTGGGGCGAGTGCTGGGGGCCGAGGGCAAGGGCGACGAGGCGATCGCCGAACTGCAGGCCGCGGCGAAGCTGGCTCCGTCGGATGTTTCGCTGCAGCGCGATCTCGCCGATCTGTACGTCATCGCCAAGAAATACGATCAGGCCGCGGAGGCGTATCGGGCGTTGCTGGGCGCGAATCCCAACGACGCTGCACTGCACCAGGCACTGGGAAAGACGCTGCTCGAAGAAAAGAAATTCGCCGACGCCCAAAAGGAATTTCTGGTGGCGGTAAAACTCAAACCCGATCTGGGGACGGCTTACGGCGACCTGGCCTTCGCCGCCGGCGAGAACAAGGACTATCCCCTGACCATCAAGGCTTTGGACGCCCGTGCGAAATTCCTGCCGGACGAGCCCATCACTTACTTCCTGCGGGCTTCGGCCTACGATCATCTCAAGGACTTTAAGCGGGCGTCAGTGAATTATCGCCTCTTCCTCAAGACGGCCAATGGGAAGTATCCTGATCAGGAATGGCAGGCGAAGCATCGGCTCATTGCCATCGAGCCGAAAAAATGATTCGCCCGGGGAATGGGATCATGCTTGGGGTGCGGTACTTATTTCGGTTGCGGGGAATTGTCGCGCTGTTCGTTGCGGCCGTAACGGTTAGCGCGGCGGCGAGCCACGAAACTACGGTCGAGGAGCTGAAGGCCCGGCTTTCTTCGGCGAGCATTGGAGACCGCCCTCACCTCTGTGTGCAGATTGCTCAGAAGCAACTGACGGAGGCGGACAAATTCTACGCGGCTTCCGAGGTGGAGAAGGGGCAGGCCGCATTGACCGACGTTGTGGCTTTCTCGGAATTGGCCAGGGACTATGCGATCCAATCGCACAAATACCAGAAGCAAACCGAGATTGCAGCCCGCTCGATGACGCGCAAGCTCACCGACCTGCTGCACTCGCTCGGTCATGACGATCAGACACCCGTACGAGACGCCATCAACCGTCTGCAGCGGGTACGCGATGATCTGCTGAGTGCCATGTTTTCGAAAGGAGCGAAATGATTGCTTTCCTGCTTCGGACTGGTCTGTGCATAGCTTTGCTGCTGGCTGGCGGTTCCGTAGTGCAGGCGCAGCGCCATCGCGAGCCGCTTACGCAACCGGAGATCGACCAGATTCGCGATGCCAGTTGGGAGCCGAAACAAAGGCTGGCCCTCTACGTTCAGTTCGCCCGGGCGCGGCTGGTCAAGCTGGAGCAGATGCGGAGCGATCCCAAAATTAAGGACAGGCCACGGCAGACGCACGATTTGCTCGACGATTTCCAGTTGCTCTACGACGAACTCAACGACAATATTGACACCTACGTCGATCGCAAGGACGACATTCGCAAACCCCTGAAGGTCATCATTGAGGCCGACACCGAGTTCCAGGCCAAGCTGCGCGCTCTGAAGGATGCCGCCGACATTCTCGCGGAGGAATCTCACCAGTACGAATTCGTTTTGACTAACGTGCTGGAGACCGTGGACACGTCGGCGGAGGACCATCGCAAACTGCTGGCCGACCAGGAAGATGCGGCCAAGCATAAGAAACTGAACTCCAATTCAAATGCGAAGAATGGGAAGCCGGAATAGGGTTGGTTCGTGGTAGCGCCGGCATCTTGCCGGCTGTCCCGAGAGCCTGCCCTGAGCTTGTCGAAGGGGCGTCCTTGCCCTCGGCGCGGCGGGCGAGACGCCCCCCGGACCGCCGCGGGGACGGCGGCGCTACGACGTGCTAAGCTACGCTCACCGTGCGCGAAGGGCTGCTCGAAATCTTCCAGGAAACCTATACGAAACTGCGTCCGGCTTCTTCTGTTCCCGAGTTCAAGATCGAATTCTTTGCCTTCGCCAACGTCAACAACACGATTCGACTGCGCGAGGGCAGGCTGCTGGTGCGGCTTTCCGATCTGCTGGAAGGGGCGCCGGACGCGGTTCTGCGAGCCATTGCGCATATTCTGCTGGCCAAGATGTATCGCCGGCCGATTGATCGCGGACAGGCAGCGCGCTATCGAAAATATGTCGCCAGCCACGACATTGTGCGCAAGACGCATCTCGTTCGCCAGATGCGCGGACGCAAGCGGCTGCGTTCCGCGCGCGGGCACTTTTATGACTTGGACGCGATCTTCGAGGAACTGAATACGCGCTTCTTTCACGGGCTGATGGGCCGGCCGCGCATGAGCTGGAGCCAGACCAAGACGCGCCGCATTCTCGGCCACTATGATCCCGCGCACAATGCGATCGTCATCAGCCGTATCTTCGACCACTTTGCCGTACCGGCGTACGTGGTGGAATACATCGTCTACCACGAGATGCTGCACTTGAAGCATCCGGTCCGGCTGCGGGGAAGCCGGCGGTGCGTGCACTCGGCTGAGTTTCAGGCGGAGGAGAAGTTGTTCCCGGAGGTGGCGGAGGCGAATGCGTTTCTGCGGCGGTTGTGAGTGTAATGGCTGTTATCACAATTACTGTTCAAGGCTTGTGGATTGGGAGCATAATTCCGGGTGCACGCCTAACTAAGTCGGGGTTTACGTCGTGCAACTGCTTCATCGGAACTGACCTGTGGAGCGCGGCAAATTGATATCGGCGGTATGGGTGGCTGCGGGCTTGGTCGCACTTGCTCCCGCAATGCTTTTCATTCTCTTGGGTATTCTCTTGTCGCTCGTTCTCTTACCAACTCTGCCCAAGGCGCTCGCAAATCCAGACGGATACACGCTCGCTTTTATTGCCAGGACTACCGGAGAGGTAACCGGCGGCTGTGCCGGGCTCCTTGCCGCTTGGATGGGAATACTGATACCGCAAAAATTGCAGAGCTGTCCGAACCTAAAACGAATCTTCCTTGTGTTTGCTTGTGTTGGTGTCGCTGCTATGTGGGGGTATATTCCAGAAGAAGGATGGCGACATCTGAGGTTGGTCCGCCTTTGGATAATGCTGGGGCCTGTAATTATGGGGCTTTGTGGTTTATACCGAGTGTTCGGTTGCAAGTCGTCCTCGGTGTCGAGGGGCCAATTAGGTGACCGAGTGCAGCGCGAAGTGCGCCGTTGCTGTTGATAAATTGCCCTAGCACTCATCGTCGTTCTGCAGCCCACCTACAGTCTACGTACTTCCCTGCAGCCAGAAGCATTTCAAAGCGGTTTTTCGACAGTGTGACCCTCATCACAGGCGGTTGTGAGGCGGCGGATTGACTGCTCCGGCGAGGCAGGACTATCCTTGAAGTTGAAATTGAAATTCATTTTCAAAATCAAAAGGTCCCGTTAAATGCTTCAGGCTTTCATCGTTACGCTCCGCGAAGGGGTTGAGGCCGCCCTCATCGTCGGCATTACCTTGGCTTACCTGACCAAGATCGGGCGCCAGGAACTGCGCAAGACGGTGTACGCGGCGCTGGTCGCGGCATTCCTCGGCAGCATCGGCGTGGCGGTGGTCATCTCCCGCACTCACTTGAACGAAGATGTCTTCGAAGGCTGGATCATGCTGGTGGCTGCCTTCTTCGTCGTCACCATGGTTATTTTCATGATGAAGACGGGACGCAAGATGAAGGGCGAAATCGAAGGGAAGATCGGGCTGCTGGCGGGCAACGACGCGTGGTTCGGGCTGTTCGTCTTCATCTTTTTAATGGTGTTGCGGGAAGGTGCGGAGACGGTGCTGATTCTCTCTGCCGTGTCTTTGAATTCGACAGAGTTAATGAGTTTTCTGGGCACCCTGCTGGGCGTGCTGGCGGCCATTGCCTTTGGTGTGATGTTCGTCAAGGGCAGCGTGCGCATCAACCTGCAGAAGTTCTTCCGCATCACGACGGCCATCCTGTTCCTGGTGGCGGCGCAGTTGGTGATCTCCGGTCTGCATGAGCTTTCGGAGAGCGGGGTGATTGCCTCTTCGAAGCGCGAGATGGCGATTATTGGGCCGATCGTGAGCAACGATTGGTTCTTCTTCGTCACCATTTTTACGTTGGCGGCGCTGATGATTCTGTTTGAGGCGAAGCGCCGCGAACCCACCCCGGCCATGGCTTCGTCTGCGGAGCGCCGCAAGGCCGCGTGGAGCGCCCGCCGCGAACGCATGTGGATGATTTCCGTCCTCACTTTCTCGTTCATCTTCATCGCGCTGATTACCGCGGAGTTTGTATATGCCAAAAGCGCCAGCAATCTTTCTCCGGCGCCCGAGGTCTCCTTTACGAATGGGCGGGTGAGTATTCCGCTAGCGCAGATTGCGGACGGCGCTCTCCACCGCTTCCAGGCGTCGGAGAATGGGACTGCAATCCGCTTCTGGCTCTATCAGAAGCCAGATGGTAAAGTCGCGACCGTGTTTGACGCCTGTGAAATCTGCGGGTCGGTCGGGTTTTACAAGGGTCCCAACGGAGTGGTCTGCAAGAATTGCGCGGCGCCGATCAATCCACAAACGGTCGGGACGGCGGGCGGATGCAATCCGGTGCCGCTCAAGGCTACGCAGACGGCAGACGCGGTCATTATTCAGGAGGCGGATGTCGCGGCCGGTGGTCGCATGTTCGCACAACAGTAGGCGATGTTCGTCCGGCTGGTTTACGAATCCTTTCGGCGGCAGAAGCGGCGCAAGTTGTTGGCGGGTGCGGCCATCACGCTGGGCGTGACCGTAGCGACCGCGATGATTGCGGTGGCCACCGACATCGGCGACAAAATCAACCGCGAGCTGCGCACTATTGGCGCCAACCTGGTCGTTACCCCACAGGAAGATTCGCTTGACTTGGAAATTGGTGGGGTCAACCTCAAGCCTCCGACCGACGGCGCTTTTCTCAGCGAAGCGGACTTGCCCAAGATCAAAGGAATTTTCTGGCACAACAACATCACGGGCTTCGCGCCCATGCTTCCGGTCAACGTTGCCATCGGGCAAGGAGGCAAGCGGCAGGACGTGACGCTGCTGGGAACTTATTTTGCGAAGCAGCTTTCCTTCGGCACGGACGCGTTCACCACCGGGGTGCGCAGCACGCATCCGTGGTGGAAGGTTTCCGGTGCGTGGGCCGAGGATGCCTCCCAGAATGTTTTGCTGGGGGAAAGATTGGCCACGAGGTTGGGCGAGAAGGCCGGAGACGAACTCAGTCTAGCGGGGCGACCGCTGCGGGTGAGCGGGATTCTTTCCACGGGCGGGGCGGAGGATGATGAAATCGTTGCCCCGCTTGCTGTCGCGCAGGAGATTCTGGGCAGGCCTGGCGCGGTGCGGCGGGTTTATGTCAGTGCGCTGACCAAGCCTGAAGACGCCTTCGCCCGTCGCGACCCCAAGAGTTTGTCGGGACCCATTTACGATCGCTGGTATTGCTCACCTTATCCGCAATCGATTGCTTTTCAGTTGGCGGAGGCGATTCCACACTCGCACGCCGAGCAGATTCGCCAGGTCTCGCAGAATGAGGGTGCGGTTCTCACACGGATCGAAGGGCTCATTTTTCTGATTACGCTGGCAGCGCTGTTTGCGTCGGCGCTGGCGGTGTCGGCGGCCATGGCGACTACGATTTTCGAACGCCGAGCTGAGGTTGGACTCATGAAGGCTCTAGGCGCGGGAAAGGTCGCGGTGGCGTCGATTTTCTTTGCGGAAGCCACGTTGCTGGCGTTACTTGGCGGTTTGGCGGGATTTGCGGTGGGAGCTATACTCGCGCACCAAGTGGGGCGCTCGATCTTCAATTCGGATATTTCGATTGAACCGGTGCTTCTGCCGGTGATCCTGGCGATCGCGGTGATCGTGACCTTTGCGGGTAGCGCTGCGGCCATTCGGCGGGCGGTCGGTCTGGATCCGGTGTTTGCTCTGCGAGGGGAATTGTGAGCGCGCCTATGTCACACTCCGCGCGAGACCTGGCGACCAGTCGCGCGCGTGTTCGCCATACTTCAATGTTCCTGCGCATGTTGGTGCGTGCGGCGATTCTGCGGCGGGGCCGCGCCGCTTCAGCGCTATTCGCCATGGTGGTGGCAGCGGCGGTGGCCACTGCGATGCTGAATCTTTATGTAGACGTCCAGGCGAAGCTGCGGCGCGAGTTTCGCAATTATGGCGCGAATATTATTGTCGTGGAAAGAGACGGCGCTTCCCTGCCCACGGACGCGCTCTCTCGCGTGGATTCCGTTCTTGCAGGACGCGGCATTGCGGCGCCGTTTGGGCTGGTGGTAGCGCGTATTGGTGACGGTCAGCCGATTGTGGTGGCGGGCACGGATTTCGAACGCGTGCGGCAACTGGATCGCTGGTGGTCGGTTAGCAATTGGCCCTCGGTTTCGCAGCAGGCCTTGGTCGGCGTGCGCGCACTGCCGGCAGTGGCGCCGAAAAATCAGGCGTTCGATCTGAGGTTTCAGGGCCGGACTTTGCACGTGAACCCGGCGGGCACGGTGCAGACGGGAGCGTCCGAAGACAGCCGCATTTATATTTCGCTGGCAGATTTCGTGGCGTGGACCGGGGTGCAGCCGTCGACGATTGAAATCGCGGCGAGCGGCTCTCCCGAAGAAATAGCCAGCATCATGAACCAGGTGACGCAGGCGATTCCGGCGGCCGATGTTCGGCCGGTTCGGCAAATTATGGAGGGCGAAGCCCGCGTACTGGGTAAGACTCGCGCTACTTTGCTGGCCGCGGGGACACTGATCATTCTGACTGCGGCCTTGTGCGTGCTTTCCACGCTGATGGGATGGGTGTTCGACCGGCGGCGCGACTTCGCCATCATGAAAGCTCTGGGCGCGTCGGGACGGTTGCTCAATGGATTTTTCGCGGCGGAAGCTGCAGTTTTGGGAGCCACTGGGGCTTTGATTGGATTCCTGATCGGCATCGGCATTGCGGCCTGGATCGGCCGGGTTAACTTTCACGCTCCGGTCGTGCCGCGTCTCAGTGTGCTGCCGGTGGTTCTGGCTGGTAGCATGGCGGTGACGCTGTTGTCAGCGATCCTTCCAATTTCACTGCTGCGCCGCGTGCAGCCGGCGGTGATTCTGAGGGGAGAGTGAAATGATTCAGATCAAGGATGTCACCAAACTCTACCCCGCCCGGGAATCGGCGAATGGCTCGGGAAAGGACGCCAGTTCCGCTTCTCTTCATGCGCTCGACCACATCTCGCTGCATGTCACGCAGGGGGAGTGGCTCTCGATCATGGGGCCGTCGGGGTCAGGGAAATCGACGCTGGTAAATTTAATTGGCTGCCTTGATCGGCCTTCGTCTGGCGAGATCTGGCTCGACGGGCAGAATGTTGCCGGGATCTCTGCCGCGGACCTGAACCGTGTGCGTGCGGAAAAAATCGGATTCATCTTTCAGCAGTTCCACCTGATTCCTTTCCTCACTGCCGTGGAAAATGTCATGCTGGCGCAGTACTTTCACAGCATGACCGACAAAAAAGAGGCGGTCGAGGCGCTCACCCGCGTGGGCCTGGGCGACCGCGCCCGTCACCTGCCGTCGCAGTTGTCGGGCGGCGAGCAGCAACGGGTGTGCATTGCCCGCGCTCTGATTAATGATCCGCGAATCATTTTGGCCGACGAGCCCACGGGAAACCTCGACGCGGTGAATGAAGAAATCGTGCTGCGCCTGCTGCGCGAGTTTCACCAGCAGGGACGCACCATCGTGATGGTCACGCACGACCCGGTAGTCGCGCGATTGGCGGACCGGCGCATCGAGTTGCATCATGGCAAGATCGCGTCGCAGGAAGTCTTCTCCATGGCCGACGAGGAACAGCTCGACGAACTTTTGGAAGAGCTGTGGGTTCTAGCCGAGCACGGAGAGATCGCCGAAGTCGAGCGCATGGAGGTTCACGGCGCGCTGCCGGTCAGCCTGGCGATTGAAAAGATGATCGAGATGGGACTGGTCGTTTCGGCTCCGCATCCGGCCCAACCGCATGATCACAAGCCGTTCGTGAATCCCTGCCACGAGGCGCTGAAACCGGTGTCTGCCTCTTCGGGCGACGGGACGCTGATTGTCGAGCTAACGCCGCGCGGGCGCGAGCGCGCGGGCAGCGTTATCCGCCGCCACAGGCTGGCCGAGCGGCTCTTTACCGACAGCCTGGCGATGGACAGCGAATCGGAAATTGAGCAGCAGGCCTGCAAGTTCGAGCACATTCTTTCCCCGGAAGCGACGGACAAGATCTGCACGTTTCTCGGCCATCCGCAGACTTGCCCGCACGGCGCGCCGATTCCGCCGGGGCCGTGCTGCGGGCAAGCCGGGGATTACGACAAGTTGATGAAGAGTCTCGAAGGGGTTCAGCCGGGCGGGCACTTTTCACGCGACGAGATGAATAAGCGATAATCATCGCTGCCGAGTTTGAATATCCAAAGAGTTTGCCCTGGTTGGTGCCTCGCCGGAAATGAACTACCTAAACCGAGAGAAATTCAGCACTCTAAATGACCAATCGGCGTCCCACCATCGGCGTATTCGACTCCGGCTTTGGCGGGCTGACCGTTCTTAAAGCTTTACTTGACCTTATCCCGCGGGCGGATTATGCCTATTTCGGGGATACCGCGCGCTTGCCTTACGGATCGAAGTCGGTCGAAACCGTGGCCCGTTACGCGGTGGAAGCGGCGCACTATCTCGAATCCCACGGCGCCCAGATGCTGGTAATCGCTTGCAATACGGCGACCGCGCTGGCGCTGGACCGGATTACCGCGGCAACTCATGTTCCAGTGGTCGGAGTGATTGAGCCGGGAGCGGAGGCCGCTGGCACTGCCACCAGGAATCAGAAAATTGTTGTAATTGGAACCGAGGCCACGGTCAGCAGCCACGCCTACCGCAAGGCTCTCGAAGCCCGCGGCCTGAGCGCGAGGGAGAAAGCCTGCCCTCTGCTGGTTCCGCTGGTCGAAGAAGGATGGGTCGAGCATTCCGTCACCGAGCAGGTTGCGCGCATTTATCTGGAGGAAGCTTTCGCGGACGGATTTCGCGACGCCGATACCCTGGTTTTAGGCTGCACGCATTATCCATTGCTCAAGCCGCTGCTGCATCGCGTGGCGCCGGGGCACGTGAGCATCGTGGACTCGGCTGAATCTACCTCTCAAGCCGTGGCTTCGCGCCTGCCGCTGTTGGTGCCCGCGACTCAAGACGCCGAAGAACGGCGCGCGCTTCCGCGACTGAAGTTTTTCGCCACCGATTCGGTGGAAAAGTTCCGCCGGCTGGGCGAGCGTTTTCTGGGACATGCGATTGAGGACGTCCAGCACGTTGACCTGAAGGAATGATTTGGGCAAGTCTCAGTGAGGGTAATGGCCTGTGGGTGTTGAAAAAGTCCATTTTCCTCAAAACAGCGAAAATTTGGGGGATAGAAAATGTCAGGAGAACCGAGAAAGTCGTTTGTAGGGCATCCTGACGCGATTTTATTTTCGCGAATTTCGCGGGAGGGAGTTTTTCAACAGCGTAGGGCCCGGCCGGTGGCCGGGGCAAAGCGGAAAGGAACTTGTCTTGGCCGGGTAATTTCTGCTCAGCACCCGGCAGTTCCTTGGAAGCTAAGAAACCGCT
>Ga0182024_10006162_pt1 | contig 26451 bp, 27 predicted proteins | sample P32metaG_FD_120480 | JGI IMG/M metagenome (GOLD analysis project Ga0182024, IMG submission 120480) | Permafrost microbial communities from Stordalen Mire, Sweden - P3-2 metaG (Illumina Assembly) | ecosystem: Environmental > Terrestrial > Soil > Wetlands > Permafrost | place: Sweden: Stordalen... | reverse complement strand
CCGGGCTGGCGGTCACAGCGCGTGGAGGGACACCCCGTAAGGGGCCCGATGAAACGCGAACCCGACCGGTCGCCGCATGAGCACCCGGGAATCCCACGACTTCAGTCGTGGGAGGGACGTCAATCATCTCTCCCGAGGATCTCCCGATTTCAAATGGGTAGACGCCGACGAGGTCGAGGAGAACCGGCAGCAGTGCCGGCACCGAGCGGAGCTGACTCATCGTCAGTCCGGAACCGGAATCGACCGCCCAAGATCGTTCGGCCGATGGCGACCTGAGACTCTCGGGGACTCGACCAACGCCGATATCGAGCGCAACGAACGCTCAGTGGGGGGTGGCCCGGGCGCACGGGTGCAGAAGAATGGCGGCACCCAGGGCGCCGCCCCGGCATGATGGGTGAAGAGCGGTATGGACGGAGGGCATCGTGGCCAACAACGGTGGGAAGAAACCGAGGATCGTGGTGGGGGTGGACGGCTCCGATTCGTCCCGTCACGCATTGCGCTGGGCGGCCCGGCAGGCGCAGCTCACGGGTGGACGCCTCGAGGTGGTGATCACCTGGGAGCTTCCCACCTCCTTCGGTTGGGTGCCTCCGTATCCGGCGGACTTCAATCCCGCCGAGGACGCCCAGCGGGCTGCCGACGAGGAGGTCGGTGCCGCATTGAGCGAATGCCCCGATGTCGTGGTGCAGACGACGGTGGTCGAGGGCCACCCGGCACCCACTCTCCTGCAGGCCTCGCGAGGTGCCGATCTCTTGGTCCTCGGTAGCCGGGGGCACGGCGAGTTCGCCGGCATGCTGATCGGGTCGGTGAGCCAGCACCTCGTCTCGACCGCCCATTGCCCCGTGCTCGTCTGGCGCCACGACGACCAACCGGCGTAGTCGCTCGGTCCCACGGCTCATCCGGTGACCGATGCCTGGCGTGTGCCCCCGGGGCAGAAGGTCACTCTCGACGACTTCGATCCGGCCTCGGTGGCGGGCGCTCCCGGAGACCGCACGGCCACCGCGGCCGACCTGTTTCTTCTTCAGACCCGGCTCCGGGATTTGCAGGGCCGACTGTGGGCCGAGGGACGGCGGTCCCTCCTGGTCGTCCTTCAGGGCCTCGATGCCGCCGGCAAGGACGGCACCATCAAGCACGTCTTCAGCGGTGTCAATCCTCAAGGTGCCCGGGTGGCGTCGTTCAAGGAGCCGACGGCTGAGGAGCTACGTCATGATTTTCTGTGGCGGGTGCACAGCCAGGTGCCGCGGGCGGGCGAGATTGGCATCTTCAACCGGTCGCACTACGAGGACGTCCTGGTGGCGCGGGTCGACAAACTCGTCGCCCCCGACGTGTGGCGGGCCCGGTACGGCCACATCAACGACTTCGAGCGTCTCCTCGTCCACGGGGGCACGACCATCATCAAGTTCTTCCTCCACATCTCCTATGAGGAGCAGGGGAGGCGTCTTCAGGACCGTCTCGTCCGTCCGGACAAGCGGTGGAAGCTCAATCGCAGCGACTTCACCGAACGCAAACGCTGGAACGATTACGCAACGGCCTACACCAAGGCGCTCGAGCGGACGTCCACGGAGATGGCGCCCTGGTATGTCATTGCCTCCAATCGCAAGTGGTTCCGCAATTGGGCCGTGAGCAAGATCCTCGTCGATGCTCTGGAGGCGATGGATCCGCGCTATCCGGAGCCGCCCCCGTTGCCGGACGTCACGATCGATTGACGTCGGAGCGCTCGGCGTAGCGGCAGACCCGGACGGCGAACCCCCGGGTCATCCGCTTGAGCATCAGGCGGATGACGGCGCCTGTCCCGGGCACGAGCTCGTCGAAGGTCCCGCGCCAGGTCACGACGGTCCCGGCACCATCGGTTCGCAGTTCGACGTCGGCGCGGTAACGACGCACAGGTAGACCGCTCACGCCGATGTAGCCGAGGTGATGGGGGGGATCCCACGCCACCACCTCCTCGCTGCTTCCCGACGGTCCCAGCGCGAAGCGTCGGAGGGCGCCGACGCCGTCGGGCTCGGGCTCGCCGGGGCGCAGGAGAAAGGTGCGGGTCATCCATGACCACTCCTTCCACCGCGCCGCCTCGCCGACGAGGGGCCAGACGACCTCGACGGGCGCCGCCGATCGGGCCGTCGATGTGAACGACCATCGGCCGGGCTCCGGTTGCTCCGTCGTACCCGGGGAACCATCGGTCACGCCGTCACCCGCCGAGATGGTCCTTCAACGCCTGCAGGCTCTGCTGGTAGATGCCCTGCATCATCTCTGTCATATCGTCGGGCTCGACTTCGACATCCCATGTGACGTGGGACTTGGTCCCCTCCGGTACGACGGTGATGGTGGCTCTGTGGTTGGCCACGGGGACACCGCCGACGATGGCGTACACGATCTCCTTGGCCTCGTCGTCGCGACGCTCGAGGCGTTCGGTGATCTCCATGCCCATCATCTTGATGATGCGATCGTCACCGTCGACGACGCAGGACTCGATGCCCGGCATCCATCCACCGATGCCCCCGAAGTCCCCGACCACGGCCCAGACGTCGTCAGCCGGTTTGTCGATCTCGATCTCTGCGCGCCCTTTTCCCACGGCTGGCTCCTCCATCGTCCGACGAAGTCTGCAGCATGCCATGACACCCTGGCCATGTGCCTGCCCGCCGCCGGGCGATGGCGCGCCCAAGGCGGCCGCCGGGAGGGGCCTCTCAGGCTTGAAGGTCGAGCAGGCCGCCGGCCAGATCTTCCAGCTCGGCTCGCCACGACAGTGGTTCCACCAGAGGCCGCACGACGAACTTGGAGAAGCCGACCTCGATGTAACGCTCGAGCAGGGCCCGCAAAGCCTTCGTCCCGTTCGGCACCAACTCGACCAGTTCGGCGTCTGTGCGCCGCGTCGCCAGTCGACCGAGCCGGGGCGAGACGTCGCCGCGTATGTAGCCGATACTCATCCCGTAGTGCTCGGGATCGATGGATCGGCTGGCCTCGTCCGCCGTCTGCTCGATGACCCGGCGACCGGCCGCCACTTCGTCAGGCGTGCACATGCTCGGCAACCATCCGTCGGCCAGCCGTCCGGCACGGCGCAGCGAACTGGGGACGTTTCCCCCCAACCAGACTTCGAGCGGTTGCTGGAGAGGCTTCGGTTCGACCGTGATCCCCTCGAACCGGTATGCCCCGCCGACGTGGTCGACGTTGTCCTCGCTCCACAGACGTCGGAGCAGGGGCAGTACTTCGTCGACGAGCGCCCCCCGGTCGGCGGGGTCGACCCCCATGGCCATGAGCTCGGTGGGCAGGCGGATGCCGAAAACGAATGTGAGAAGAAGGCGTCCGGCCGAAACCTGGTCCAAGGTGGCGATCTGTTTGGCCAGGCGGACCGGATTGCGACCGGGCAGCACCATGGTGGTCCCGATCTTCAACTTGGACACAGCACCGGCGGCATAGGCCAGTCCGGTCAGGGGATCGTCGGCCGGCACGCTCAAAATGTCGGCCAGCCACAGGGAATCGAATCGCAGCTCTTCGAGGTCTTCGACGAGCTTCCTCAACTCGACGCCCGAAGGGCTGGCCACGCGTGCACCGATCCCGATCCGGACCTTCATGGATCCCACGGTAGTGGGAACTCGTCGCTGGTAGTTTCGGATGTCGCTCATTGTGAGCGCTGTCACCGAAACGAGGAGGGGTCATGGATCCCGTCGAGGCTGCCGAGAAGACCGGTCCTGTCATCGTCTCGCTTCCTGCCGGATTCATGCTCGATGCCGCCACCTACGTACGCGGCGGCGAGCTCGGCTTCGACGGCATCGACTTCTACGTGGCCGGCCGCGGCGGCGCCCTGGGCGAGGTCGACGGCTCCGTGGTGGCGGCGACCTTCGTCTTCTTCCACCCGCCGTCGATCGTCGAGCGCTGGGACCGGGGCCGGGCGGTCATGGCCCCGGCGGAGTCCGCTCAGGCCTTTGCCAGCTGTCTCGACTCCTGGGCGGAGGCCCACCTGGGCGACGGCGTCGACTACGACCGCCTGGCCGAGCTCGAAGGATTGGTGATCGCCGCCGCCTCGCCGGCCGGAGCACCGTTGTTCGCGGCGTGGGCGGCCGTGCCCGAGCCCAAGGAGGCCAAGGCTCTGGCGCTGCACCGCATGAACGTTCTGCGCGAATGGCGCGGCGCCGTCCACGGTGCTGCCGTGGTCTCCTCAGGGTTGGATCCCCTGCAAGCCGTCATGGTCCGGACCCCGGGCATGGCCGGTCTGTTCGGGTGGCCCGAGCCCTATCCCGACCCCGCACCGCATAAGAAGGAGTGGGGCGCCGCCGAGGCCGCCACCGACCGGGCCGTCGGACGTGCTTTCGGCGCCCTCGATGAGGCCGAGCGCGTCCAGATCGTCGAACTGGCCCTCGCCGCCCAGGCGGCGTCCGCCTGACCCATTGCGCCCGGGCTCAGGACTCTTCGGCCAGCAGTTCCTTCAGCTCGGACAGACTCGACCCCGGGTGAGGGACGACGAGACCTGACGTCTGGAGGTCGTCAGCCGGTAGCAACGTACCGCTGTGGCGGACCTGGCCGACGAGGTCGACGAGTGTCGAGTCGAACTCCGTCTCGTCGTTGCGGTCGAGGGCATCGGTCAGCTGGGCGTCAAGTTGCTCGATGGCGGGCATGTCGGCTTCGGGCACGTCGTATCGGCCCTCTCCGAGGATGCGGACGATCATCAGGACGCCCCTCCCGCCGGGGCGGACGTATCGGGCGTGGCCGAGCCCTCTGCCGCCTCGGAAGCGCTGGGCAGGGCGCCGCCGGCGGCCGGAGCAGAGCCCAGCTGCGCCTTCAGCGCCGCCATTTCGGAGTCGACCTGACCGGCTTGCGAGGTGGCGTCGAGCTGGGCCTGGATGTCGTCCTTGGCGCCACCGAGGGCATCGGGGAGAGCACCGGTGTCGATGAGCTCGTCGATGGCGCCGGCCCGGGCCTGCATCTGGCTGATCTTGTCCTGGGCCCGGTTGAGGGTCATGCCGGCGTCGGTCATCGATTCCGAGATCCCCGAGACGGCTTCGCCGATGGAGGCCTGAGCCTTGGAGGCCGTGTAGGTGGCCTTCAGGGTCTCTTTCTTCGTCCGGAAGGCCTCGATCTGGGTCGACAGTCTCGTGGCCGTGGTCTCGAGCTGTTGTTGCTGCGCCTCGACCTGCGCGTGCTGGGTGCCGAGGTCGGCCAGCTGGTCGGCCAGTCCGGCCCGCCGGGTGAGAGCCTGGCGGGCGAGGTCCTCCTGGCCCTGGCCCAGCGCCTGTTTGGCTTGGTCCTGGAGCTTCGTGGCCTGCGCCTGCAGCTCGGTCGCCTGGAGCTCGAGCCGCTTCTTGGCCGTGGCCACATCGGCCAGGGCCCGGCGGACCTTCTGGAGGTTCTCGGCCTGCTTCTCATAGGAGAGGTCGAGCATGTCGGCGGGATTCTCGGCCTTGTCGAGCGCCTTGTTCGCCTTGGCCTGAACGATCCCGGAGAGCCGCTTCATCACGCTCATGGTGCTGGTGCCCTTTCTGATGTCCGGTTGTAGATCAGAGCACGCCCTGACCCGTCCGTCGAGAGCGGGGCTGTCAATGGGGGGAGAGGGCCGAGCGGCCGTGGCGGGCGAACTCGTGGCGCAGCCGTTCCCGGTCGTCCCCGGTCAGTGGCCGGTAGCGCCGCGAGCCCCGATCGGGGGCCCAGAAGACCGGGTCGTCGCACTGCCACGAGGCCCGGCGCAGCGGCTCCTTCGTGATCTTCCCGGTGGCCGTCAAAGGGAGCGAGTCCATGACCCGGACGTAGCGCGGCGACCACTTCGTCCCCAGATCGGACTGACCGCTCAAGAAGGCGGCGAAGCCGTCGGGGTCGAAACTGACCCCGTCCCGCAGCTCCACGGCGGCCATGACCTCGTCGCCCGAGCGCGGGTCGGGGACGGCATAGACGGCGACGGCGGCCAGATCGGGGTGGCGTTCCACGATGCGCTCGACGGGAGCAGCGGCGAAGTTTTCGGAGTCGACCCGGAGCCAGTCGTTACCACGACCGGCGAAGTAGAAGAACCCGTCGCCGTCGCGGTAGGCCAGATCGCCGGTCCAGTACCACCCGTGGTGGACCCGCTCGGCATTCCCGTCAGCGTTCTTGTAGTAGCCCTCGAAGTTGGCGACGTGCCCGCGGTTCACGATCTCACCGATGGCTTCGTCGGCATTGAGGAGCCGACCGGCATCGTCGAAGCGCGCCGGAGGGCACTCGGCCATGGTCTCGGTCGAGCACACGGCGATGTCGTCGTTCGGTAGGGGCACCCCGAGTGAACCCGGCGGGGTCTCGGGCGTGACGTTGATGACGGCGCCACCCTCACTGGAGCCGTACCCCTCGACCAGCCGGCACCCGAAGCGCTGTTCGAAGGCCACCCGGTCGGGAGCCGATGCCTCGGTGCCGAAGCCCTCGCGTAAGCGATTGTCGCCGTCGTCGGGCTGCGGCGCGGTGGCGAGGACGTAGGCCAGCGCCTTGCCGACGTAGGTGAAGCGTGTGGCGCGGTACCGGCGCACGTCGGAGAGAAACCCGGACGCGCTGAAGCGGCGGGTGAGCGCCACGCTCGCCCCCACCGACATGGCCGGCGCCCACAGGGCCATGATGGCGTTGCCGTGGAAGAGGGGCATGGGGCAGTAGCAGATGTCGTCACGGCGGAACCCGTATCCGAAGGCGGCACGCCAGGCGATGGCGGCGAGGCGCCCCTGGGTGCACCTCACGGCCTTCGGTGATCCTGTCGTTCCCGATGTGAAGAGCAGCAGGAAGAGCTCGGACGGCGAGACCCCCGTCGACGCCATGTCGCCCGGGGCGGCGGCGCCGGCGCCGTCGGTGTCGATGTGCAGCACCCGGTCGGGACCGAGGCCCAGATCGAGACCTTCGAGCAGGGCGGCACCCTCGGTATCGGTGACGACCAGTTGGCAGTCGGCGAACCGGATGTCGCGAGCCAATTCGGCCCCGCGCCGGGTGGGATTGATCCCGACGACGGTGGCGCCGACGAGGGCGGCCCCACCCAGCCAGAAGAGGTAGTCGGGGACATTGTCGAGCAGCACGCCGATGTGGAAGGGGCCGGGCCGCCGCAGGGCCGCCGCCCGGGCACCGCGTCGGCGGCTCTCGGCCACCACGTCACGCCACGTCCAGGAGCGCTCGTCGAAGAACAGGCCGGGGGCGTCGTCCTCGGCCCGCTTCTGCAGCAGGCCGGCGACGGTGTCCGGTTCGCCCTCGCCGGGCAAGGTGACCGGCTCGGGAGGGTGCGTCACCGGTTCATGATGACGCAGGGTGAAGGCGTGCCGCACACCGCCCCGCCGCCCGCCCGGCGCAGTTCGCCCGAGGCGGGGTCCATTGACGCATTCGTCGGCGTCTCGTTACGGTGGTGGGAGCCGAGACAGGGCCGAGGCTCAGGCGACGTAGCCCTGCAGGACCGTGTGTCCCGCCTTGTTGCGTACCCAGATGCTGGCGATCTTCGACGCGGGGACGCCACAAGCCAGGTCGACCTGGACGGTGTGGCCCGTCCCGGTGTCGTATGTCCCGGCCGCCCACCATGAACCAGTGGTGGTGCGCATGGACACGGTCAGAACCTGACCGCCGGGCTGCCCCGTCTCCTGAAGATGGACGGCGGTACCCCACGGTTCGGATGTGAGTCGGGCTGACGCTTTGACTCGGGCACTGCCGGTCAGGGCCACCACGTGCCCCGGTCGGGGCGTGCTGGTCGAGACGGACAGGCCCACGACGAGGGCCACGGCGACGACAGCGGCGGCCACGCCACCGAGCACATAGCGGGTGGCGCGGGCGCGGCGATCGTGTCGTGCGTCGGTCCGTAGGCGGTTGAAGACGGTGGACTGGAGCTCGAACGGCACGTCGTGCCCTCCGAGGTGATCGGGGTCAGCGGCGGGGAGGATCCGCGCCAGACCAGCCAGATCATGGCGTTGATCCCGGCACGCCTGGCAACCGTCGAGATGGGCGCTCAGAGCCAGACGGTCGGTCTCGCCCAGCTGGCCGACGACCTCGAGGGCGAGCAATCCCTGCCAGAAGTCGCAGCGATCGGGGGTCATTGATCCCATCCCATCTCATCGAGCGTCAGGCGCAGAGACTGGAGCGCGTAGAACAGACGGCTGCGGACGGTTCCCTCGGGGATGCCCAGCTCGATGGCCACCTCGCGACCGGATCGCCCCCGGTAGTAGGTCTCGACCAGGACCTGGCGGTGCTCGGGTCGCAGGCGCCGCAGCGCCTCTTCGACCTGCCACCCGACGAGGGCCCTCTCGAGGTCGTCACCGACCTGGGCCAGGTCCTCGGGCAACGGGCTCGTCTGCCGCAGCGCACGCGATCGTGCGTGGTCGATGACGATCCGGCGCTCGATGGCGAACAACCACGTGCGCAGGGAGCCGAGTTCGGGGTCGAAACGCTCCCGGGCCCGCCAGGCCCTGATGAACGTCTCCTGGACGACCTCGTCGGCGGCCCCGGAATCGTTCAGGGACCGTCGGGCATAGCCGTAGAGCTCACCGCTGTGAGCCAGGAAGGCGGCGCGCAAGCCCTCCTCGTCGGCGGCTTCGGTGACCGGGGTGGCGCGTCGAGAGGACAAGGCGCGCGCCGGCGAGGGCCTGCCGGTCGTGGCCCCCCCGGGAGATCCGACGTCGGTCATCGTCTCGGTGTCATCGCGCTCATCGGTCGTCCGGCCCGGGCTCAATAGCCGTAGCCCCCACCGGAAGCCGGCTTGGTCGTCGCCGGCGTCTTGGTCACCGGAGTGGTGGCCTTGGTCGACGAGCTGCCGACCGTGACGACGGTCCAGGTCCCACCGTTGACCGTGAGGTTCTGACCGTTTGTCGCACCGGCTGATGTGTCGCCGGAGAAGGTATAGAGGGGATCACCGTTGTGGGTGACCTGGAGGGTGCCGTCAGAACGCGTGATCGTGCCGAAGGTCCCACTGGCGCCGGACCCCCCCTTGGGGGTGGTGCCCGAGGCGACGGTGAGCGGCGGCCACGCCGTGGCGCAGGTACCGCTGCACGCACTCATGCCGGCAGTGTCGGCGCTGAACTTGTACAAGGTCATTCCCGACGAGTTGACCAGGATGGAGCTGCCTATGGTGGCGTTGGACTTGGCGTCGGCCACCGTGGCGCCGGCGCTGCCGGATCCGGTGGCGCCGGCGGGCGATGCCGCCGTCGTCGTGGTGTTGGACTTTGCGGTCGGGGTCGACGATCCGCAGGCAGCGGCGATGAGGCCCACCACGGCCACGCCGGCCAGGGCCGACAGGGGCCGCGCTGCTTTGCGCCCGAGCGGCGGTCGTGGCTGTGACGGGGTTGTCGCTTCGGTGATCATCGTTCGTTACCTCCCTGAGGGCGAGCTGGCCGCCCGAGACTTGAGTCCTTGGCTTGAGGATACGGACGGAGATGCCCTGACGTTCACCGCGATGTCCAGCCATTCTCGGGGGTGGGTGGTGTGGGAGGACTCTGCTGCCCGAGCCACGGCTTCGGGTCAGCCGACCTGGTCATCAGCTCCCTGGAGGAGCTGGACGACGGGCTACGGACCCGTCTCGCCACCGGGAGCCCTTGCCGCCAGCGAGCGCCGAATGGTGTCGCGGTACTCGGGGAAGTAGTCGCCGATCTGCTCGAGGCTGAAGTTCCTCAGGATGGATGAGGCCGATTCGCGCTCCAGGAGGAATGCGAACGACGAGCGCACCAGCTCGACCTGGTCGACGTGGGCGCAGCCGAGGGCATCGGGCAGACCGACGGGGATACGGACCGTGTGGGAGCTGGTTCCGGTGCCGTCGCTGACGGTCACGGTGTAGATGCCGGGAGCCTTCTCGACCACGGTCACGTCGGCCACCTTCGGTACGTTACCGGGCACGAGGGGTCACGCCGGAGCGCGTGGGCAAGCGGTGGTCACTCGACCGTCGTGGGAGCTGCGTCGCGGCGGGGGCGCGTGACGCGCGACACTGGCCCCGGTAACGCAACACGCCCCGCCACCGGCGGTGGGCGACGACGAGGCCCGCCGGGGCCGGCAGGAGGAGACCGTGTCCGATATCTACGACATCCCCGTCCACAGCTTGCAGGGGCAGCCGTCCTCGCTGGGATCTTTGAAGGGCAAGGCCGTGTTGGTCGTGAACGTGGCGTCGCGCTGCGGTCTCACGCCGCAGTACACAGGTCTGCAGAAGCTCCAGGACCGGTTCGGCGACAGCGGCTTCAGCGTGGCTGGATTCCCGTGTAATCAGTTCCTCGAGCAGGAACCGGGGACGGCGGACGAGATCGCCGAATTCTGCTCGGTCAACTACGGGGTGTCCTTCCCGCTCTTCGAGAAGATCGAGGTGAACGGGCCCGGACGGCACGCCATCTACGACGAGCTCACGGCGGTTCCCGACGCCGAGGGAGAAGCGGGGGACATCCAGTGGAACTTCGAGAAGTTCCTCCTCTCCCCTGAGGGGAAGATCGTGGGTCGCTTCCGCCCCGGAGTCGAGCCCGAGGATGCCGGCCTGGTGGCGGCCGTCGAGGCGGCCTTGCCCGGCTCCGGCTGACCGGCTGACCTCGGACCGCCAGGGGAACCGGTGTGGAGACGACCCTCCTCGAGATCGATACGTCACGCCGTCAGCTCGTCGATCTCACGGACGCCCTGGGGGATTTCTGCCAGGGGCGTGGCGATGGACTGTGCTCGGTGTTCGTGCCCCACGCCACGGCCGGCGTCGCCCTCATGGAGCTGGGATCGGGGTCCGAGGTCGATCTGACCGCCGCCCTCATCCGGCTTCTGCCCCGTGACGATCGTTACGGGCACCGTCACGGTGCTCCGGGGCACGGTGCCGACCACCTTCTTCCGGTCCTCGTATCGCCGTCAGTCGTCGTTCCTGTCTTGGCGGGACGGCCGGCCCTCGGTACCTGGCAGAGCGTGGTTCTGGTCGACACCAATACCGACAACCCCGACCGGCAGGTGCGGCTGAGTTTCGTCAGCGCGCCGTAGCGTCGCCCCCGGCTGTGTCCACCGAGCCCACGCGATCACATCGGACGCGCAACAGCGCCCCGAGGCGGCGAAGCTGCTCGCCGCCCCGGGGCGCTGTGACGTGTCCCCCCCGAGACAGATCCTTTTGAGAAACCGGGTCAGTCGGTCGTGGTGGCTCGGCGTAGCGCGTGCATACGGACGGCGATCCGGCGCCGTTCGAAGAAACCGAGACCCATGAGAGAGATGCCGAAGGCGACCAGAGCGATCACATAGGGTCGTGATCCGGCCCAGGGCTCACCGGTATGGACGAGAGAGGCACCGGTGACCGCCGTCCGAGTGCCGGACGTGCCCGACGTGCCGGAGGTCGAGGACGTGGTGACAACGGGGACGCTGCTCGTCGGACTGGTCGGCGGGTTCGACGCACTGGTGGCCGGGCCCGTGCTGAGCGTCGAGGTCTCCCCTGATGCCCCGCACAGTTCGGTCGCCCCGTTGTTGCTCGGGTCACCGCCGTAGGTGGCGATCCAGCGGTAGGTGCCCGCTCCCTGCGTCGGTGTGAAGGATGACGGGCTGTAGGTCCCGTCGCCGCTCACGGTGGCAGACGAGGTGAAGACCGGTGTGGACGTGCAGTTGGTGTCGCTCGGGCCGTACAGAGCGAAGGTGATGGTCCCACCGGCGTTGCTCAGGACGGCGCCCACATCCTGTGAGGTGCCGGTCAATGCGGCCGAGTCGGTGATGGCCGATCCGACCTGTGCGTTGGTGGCCGTGGTGACGATGGTGGGCGAGCCCTTGAACGAGGCGGGATCGAAGCAGTTGGTGCTCGTCTCGAACTTGGCGATCGAGCCGTTGCCGTGCTTGACGGCGGTGTGGAACGAGTTGTTGCGATTGGTGTTCACCTGGTACATCTGCGTGTGCCCGGCAGGTGGGTGCTTCAGGACGTAGCTCACAACGCAGACCTGCGACGGCATCGGAGTGCCGGCGGCGTAGGTGTGCGTGGCGGTCCACTGCCCGGTGACGACCTTGTTGGGAGCACTGAAGGTGCCGCAGGGATCGGACGTGTCGTACCCGACCAGATTGGAATCCGGACCCGTCTTCGAACCGACGTTCACGGAGAACGGAACACCCTTTTTCTTGTAGGTGATGGGGTAGCCGGTGTCGGTGGAGTCGTTCCACACGATGCCCCAGCCGACGCCGTAGTCGCCAGCGCACTGTTGCAAGGCCGTGGCATTGAGCTCGCCGGCCCCGGTACCGGTGGGCCAGCTCCATGCACCGGTGGCGGTGACCGTCACCGCACCACTGGCGCTCACCGTGGTGGTACCGGTGGGTGTCGGGGGAATGGCCGGCGCCGGTCGGGCCGAGGCTTCAGTGGCGCCGAAACCGAGGAGAACGACCGACGACACGACCCCTGTCATGGTTCGACCGAGTAGGCGCCTCGGTGACCGGCGGGTGCCGGACGTCAGTCCCTCATCACTCATGTGTGGTGCTCCATTCGCCTGGGTGTTGATCGCATCGTGCCGGTCCGAACCCACGGGGTGCCCGATGGAGCATCAACATCTCCTCAATCCGGCGTTTGTCAATGGAAAAGGGGAAGTTCCCCAGGCTCGGCGGTCTCGGCCGCTTGTGCTCGAGGGCCCCGCCGGTCGAGGATGGCGGGCATGACAGACGACTCCGCTGCGGCGACAACCGATTGGGCCGGACTGGCCGACACGCTGACCGCCACGCTGCACCTCGGCGTGCCGCCCATCACCATCACCTTCATGGACCAGGTGCCGGCCGGTCCTCCCGCTTTCGACGAACCCATGTCGGACCCCACTGCCGACGGACGGTCGGGTCGGGTGCCGGCGGGTTGCGTCTTTTGGATCAGGGCGGTCGAGCGCAGCTTCACCACGGTCCCCGCCGATCATGGCAATTGCTCGGTCGGTCGCTATACGCACGGGTTCGCCACCATGGAGGAGGCGGCCGGTCACGCCGACGTCGCCACGCTCCTCGAGGTCGGATGGGTGGATGCCGAGGCCATCGCTCAGGTACCGGCGGTCTCGCAGAAGTCGGCCGCCGTCGTCTACGGACCACTGGCCGAGGCCACCGCCACTCCCGACGTCGTGCTCCTGCGGGTGAACGGCCGCCAGATGATGGTCCTATCCGATGCCATGCCCGGACTGCGGATCGAGGGCAAGCCCCAGTGCCACATCGTGGCCTTGGCCAAGGAGCAGGGCGAAGTGGCGGCCAGCGTCGGGTGCGCTCTCAGCCGGGCCCGCACGGGAATGCGTCCGGACGAGATGACGGTGGCCATTCCGGGCGGACGTCTCGCCTCCGTGGTCGAAGCCGTGGTGCGGGCGGCCTCGGTCGACACCATCGTGGCCAAGTACGCGGCAGACGACGCCCGGCGGTTCGCCTTATCGGCGTGAGCTCAGTAGGACTTCGGCAACTGCAGTGAGTGCTGTCCCACGAAGTTGAGGATCATCTCGCGGCTCACCGGGGCGGTGCGCATGAGACGGGTCAGGCCCCACAGGTCGGCCAGGCCGAATTCCGAGGACATGCCGTTGCCCCCGTGGACCTGGATGGCCTGATCCAATGCACCGAGGGCGGCTTCGGCCGCCGCGTATTTGGCGAAATTGGCTGCTTCTCCGGCATCCAGCCCCGCGTCATAGGTCCAGGCCGCCTTCTGGCACATGAGGGCGGCCAACTCGACTTCGATCTTGGCCTTGGCCAAGGGATGGGCGAGGCCCTGGTGGCGGCCGATGGGAGTGCCCCAGACCGAACGGTCGCGGGCGTAGGCGCTGGCCTTGTCCAGGGCGTACCGCCCGATGCCGGTGCCCATGGCGGCCGTCATGATGCGCTCGGGATTGAGTCCCAGGAACACCTGCCGCAACCCGTCACCTTCGGTGCCGAGGAGCCGGTCGGCGGGCACCTCGACGTCGTCGAAGAACAGGGTGAACTGATTGTCCGGTGCCACGATCTCGACGGGAAGGAGAGTCTTCTCCAGGCCCGGGCTGTCGAGGTCGACGACGAAGAGTGACAGCTTCCCCCGACCGCTCGACTCGTCGACGCCACTGCGCGTCACCACGAGGACGGATTCCGCCTCGTCGCAGAACGAGATGAAGTACTTCGTGCCCCGCAAGCGGTAGACGTCGCCGTCGCGTGTCGCTGTGGTGGCGATGTTGTGCGAGTTCGATCCGGCGTCGGGTTCGGTGATGGCGAAGGCCATCTTGAGCTCAGCAGTGGCAAAGCGAGGCAACCAACGCTGCTTCTGCTCGTCGGACCCGAAGCGGGCGATGATGGTGGCACAGATGGCGGGGGAGACGACGAGCAGGAGAAGCGGACAGCCGTTGGTGCTCAATTGCTCGAGGACGATGGCCAATTCGCTGATACCCATGCCCCCCCCGCCGTGCTCGGCGGGCACGTTCACCCCCAGGAAACCGCCGGCGCCCAGCTCATTCCACAGCTCGTCGGTCTTTCCACCCGTGCGGGCCTTCTCGGTGAAGTAGTTGTGGCCGTACTTGGCGGCAATCCCGTCCACGGCTTCACGGAGCATCTGCTGCTCCTCTGTCTCGCGAAAGTCCATGTTCGCCCCTTTACTCAGTCTCCGGTCGATGATCTAGCGACCCCGTCGAGCACATTGTCGGGAATGTCGACCAGGCGCGAGCGGAGATATTCACCCAGGCTCTTCGCCTGCGCGTCCGGACGCGTGGACGAGGCGACGCCTTCGCCGAGAAGTCCGTGGACCACGAAGTTAAGGGCCAGGAGATTCGGCAGCTCGTAGCGGTCGACGGCGACAGCGGCCGCCTCGGGAAGCAGGTGGCGGAATCTGTCGACGGTGAGCTCAGTGCGCAACCATGCGAAGCCCGCCGCGTCGCGCGCCCACAGGCCGACGTTGGCATTGCCGCCCTTGTCGCCCGAACGCGCCCCGATGATCGTGCCGAGCGGCACCCGTCGTGTCTCGCCCGGTGCCGGGCCGACGTCATCGGTTTCGGTGGCGCCGGCTTCACGGGCTGACGGGCTCGGCGGCGCCGTGGTACGTGGTGGCGGACCGATGGAAGCCCGACGCCCGTCGTGGTGGACGACCACCTCGTCGACGGTGTGGCGGGCGACCAGGGTCGGCCAGTAGACGCCGTAGGCGGTGGCCTCGCCCGGCGGTGAGGTCAGGTAGAAGCCGGGGTAGCTGGCCAGCGCCATCTCGGTCGCCCTGTTGGAGAACCGCCGTCCGACCGTCTCGGGGTCGGAGCTCTTGACGGTGATGCGGAGCTGGGCGCTGGCCTGCTCGTTGGTGGACGCGTCCGGTTGGTCGGTGCGGATCAGGCGGACGTCGTGGTCGGCGAAAGTGCCGGCTCCGCCGAGGCTCTCCCACAGGGAGCGTTGCACCAGATCGGCCTTGGCCTCGATGTCGAGGCCGGTGAGGACGAACGTCATGGTGTTGCGCCAACCGCCGAGCAGGTTGATCGATACCTTCAGCTTCTCGGGGGCGGGACCGCCGCGGACACCGCTGAGTCGCACGCGATCGGGTCCCTGCTGTTCGAGACGGATGGTCGAGAAATCGGCCACCACATCGCTGTTGGCATACAGGGGGCCGGCGATCTCGTAGAGGAGCTGCGCCGTGACGGTGCCGACGGACACGAGTCCCCCCGTCCCCGGGTGCTTGGTGATGACCGCCGATCCGTCCGATGCCATCTCGGCAATGGGAAAGCCGGGGTGCTCGAGGCCGGGGACTTCTCCGAAGAAGGCGTAGTTTCCACCGGTCGCCTGGGCTCCGCACTCGATGACGTGGCCCACGGCCACCGCCCCGGCCAGGCGGTCCCAGTCATCGCGGCGCCAACCGAAATGCCATGCCGCGGGACCGACGACCAGAGAGGCATCGGTGACTCTCCCCGTCACCACCACATCGGCGCCGGCGGCCAGGGCTTCGGCGATACCGAATCCCCCCAGGTAGGCGTTGGCGCTCACCGGATCGGAGGTGGCGGCGAGGGGAGCACCGGTATCGAGGTGTGCGAGAGTATTCCCCGCCGCCCGCAGAGCCGGGAGTTGTCCGAGGATGTCATCGCCTTCGACGTGGGCGATGGCAGCATCGACGCCGAGCTCGCCGGCCAGTGTCCGCAGCCGATCGGCCAGACCGGCGGGATTGAGGCCGCCGGCGTTGGCCACGACCTTGATGCCCCGGTCCTTGCACGAACCGAGGACCTGCTCCATCTGGCGGTAGAAGGTGCCGGCATAGCCGAGCGAGGGGTCGCGTTGGCGCGACTTGAAGAGGATGAGCATGGTCAGCTCGGCCAGGTAGTCGCCGGTGAGCACGTCGATGGGGCCACCCTCCACGAGCTCGCGCGGGGCGGCCAGGCGATCCCCGTAGAAGCCGGAGCAGTTGGCGATGCGCAGGACATCCGAACCGCTCGCGACAGGCCCGCCCACGGCAGGCCCACTCGGCGAAGGGCCGCTCACTGGCCGGCCTCGTCCGGTGCCACAACCACGAGCAGGCGCCCCGCCTGGACCTGCTCACCGGCCTCCACATGGACTTCGGAAACGGTGCCGCCGGTGGTGGCCTTCACCTCGTGCTCCATCTTCATGGCTTCGATGGCGATCAACGTGTCGCCCGCACGCACCAGGTCACCAACGGCGACAGCCACCTTCGCCACCGTCCCCGGCAGCGGGGCCACCAGGGCGCCGGCGGCCAGTGGCGAACCCCCGACGGCAAAGCGGGGAACCTCGGTGAGGTCCGAGGAGCCGTCCGGTCCGTCGACCCAGGCCGCCGTGCCCGCTCGCTCGACCATGTAGCGCCTGACGACGCCCCCGAGCGACAGCACGACGGCGTCGGCATCGCACGTCGCCACCTCGACGTCGCCACGAAGCGTCCCGTTGATGGCCACCGTCGCACACCGGCCACTGCGGTCGAAGCGGTAGCCGATGTCGATCTGATCGGAGTGACCGGTGTAGGAGCAGGTCTGCAACTCTGACGGGTTGTTGCGCCACCCCGACGGTAGGCCTCTGAGCACGGGCGCCTGGCGGCGTCTTTCGGCCTGGGCGGCCAGAGCGGCGGCCAGGGCGTGAAGCTGTTCGATCTCCGGTGTGGCCTTCGGGGCGCCGAGCACGGCTGGGTCGTGGCGCAAGAGGAAGCCCGTGTCGATATCCCCGCTGAGGAACTCGGGGTGACGCAGGATGCGCACCAAGAGGTCCCGGTTCGTGGTCACGCCGTGGATCTGCGCCCGGTCGAGGGCCCCGGCCAGGGTCCTCGCCGCGTCGTCGCGGGTGGGGCCGTGGGCGATGACCTTGGCCAGCATGGGGTCGTAGAAGGGGCTCACCTCGGACCCGTCCTCCACTCCGCTGTCGACGCGCACGCCGGGGCCGGTGGGTACCGAGAAGCGGTGCAGTCGGCCGGCCGACGGCTGCCAGGACCGGGTGGGATCCTCGGCGTACAGCCGGACCTCGATGGCGTGCCCCTGGCGCGCCGGGTCGAGGGCTTCGGGTGGAAGCGGTTGGCCCTCGGCCACGAGCAGTTGCAGGCGGACGAGGTCGAGTCCGGTGACGAGCTCCGTGACAGGGTGCTCGACCTGCAGGCGGGTGTTCACCTCGAGAAAGGCGAAAGTGCCATTGGGTAGGAGAAGGAACTCGACGGTGCCGGCGCCGACATAACCAATGGCTCGGGCGGCGGTCACGGCGGTGGCACACATCTCCGTCCGCAGCGCCGGGGTGACGCCGGCGGAGGGGCATTCCTCGACGATCTTCTGGTGCCGTCTCTGGATGGAACACTCGCGCTCGAAGAGATGCACGACGGTGCCGTGGGAGTCTCCGAGCACCTGCACCTCGATGTGACGGGGACGGGGGATATAGGGCTCGAGGAAGACGGTTCCGTCGCCGAAGGCGGCGGCCGCCTCCCGGGCGGCGGACTCGACGGCGTCGGCCAGGTCGTCCGGTCCCTCCACCACCCGCATGCCCCGGCCGCCGCCTCCGGCCGACGCCTTCACCAGCACGGGCCAACCCAATTCGCCGGCCGCCTCGACCAGGTTCCCTTCGACCAGCCTGCGCTCGATCGGCCCGCCCTCGAGGCTGCCTACGTCGGGGTTGACCTCGGTCTCCTCGGCCTCGCCGGTGCCGGCCGGGACCCGCACGGTGGGCAGCACGGGGACGCCGGCGCCGGCCATCGTCGCCTTGGCCGCCAGTTTCGATCCCATGGCCTCGATGACCTCGGGGGGCGGTCCCACGAAGGTGAGACCGGCCGCCGCGCACGCCCGGGCGAACCCGGCGTCTTCGGATAGGAAGCCGTACCCGGGGTGGACGGCATCGGCGCCGCTCGACAGCGCCGCGGCCACGAGTGCGTCGGCGCGCAGGTAGGTCTCGGCCGGGGTGGACCCGGCCAGACGCACGACCTCGTCGGCCTCGTGCACGTGGGGGGCACCGGCGTCGGGGTCGGAGCAGACGGCCACGCAGTCGATGCCCATGGCATGGGCGCTGCGCATGATGCGGCGCGCGATCTCTCCCCGGTTGGCCACCAGGAGCTTCGTGATCACCGGCGTTCCCCCGGCCCCCGACGGTGCACCGTCACATCCTGAACACGCCGTAGCCGCGTGTCCCGTGCACCGGATTGTTGTCGACGACCGACAGGCATAGGCCGAGAATCGTGCGCGTGTCGCGGGGATCGATGATCCCGTCGTCGTAGAGTCTGGCCGTCAGGAAGAGAGGTAGGGACTCGGCTTCGATCTGGGCTTCCACGGCAGCGCGCATGGCGGCATCGGCCTCCTCGTCGAAGGCGATGCCACGGGACTCGGCGCCCTGGCGGGCCACGATCGACAGCACGCCGGCCAACTGCGCCGGTCCCATCACCGCCGAGCGGGCGTTCGGCCAGCTGAAGAGGAACCGGGGGTTGTACGCCCGACCGCACATGCCGTAGTTGCCGGCGCCGTAGGACGCACCGATGTTGATCGTCAGGTGGGGGACACGCGAGTTGGAGACGGCGTTGATCATCTTGGCCCCGTCCTTGATGATGCCCCGCTGTTCGTACTCCTTGCCCACCATGTAGCCGGTCGTGTTCTGCAGGAACAGCAGCGGGACGTCGATCTGGTTGGCGAGCTGGATGAACTGGGTGGCCTTGTTCGCCTCCTCGCTGAACAGCACCCCCCGGTGGTTGGCCAGGATCCCGATCGGATAGCCGTGGATCGAGGCCCATCCGGTGACGAGGCTGGGTCCGTACAGGGGCTTGAACTCGTCGAAGCCGGACCCGTCGACGATGCGGGCCAACACGTCGCGGGGATCGAAGGGAACCCGCAGGTCGGCAGAGGCGATACCGAGGAGCTCGTCGGCGTCGAAGAGCGGTTCGTCGGCCGGCATGGTGGGGCCCCGACCGAGCTTGCGCCAATTGAGCCGGCCCACGATGTCGCGCCCGAGCCGGATGGCGTCGAGCTCGTCGGTCGCCAGGTAATCGGCCAGACCGCTCACCCGGGCGTGCATGTCGGCGCCCCCGAGCGATTCGTCGTCGGACTCTTCCCCTGTCGCCATCTTCACCAGAGGGGGACCGCCGAGGAACACCTTGGAGCGGCCCTCGATCATCACGATGTAGTCGCTCATGCCGGGGACGTAGGCGCCCCCGGCGGTGGAGTTACCGAAGACCAACGAGATAGTCGGGAGGGCCGCCGCCGAGCGTTGGGTCAGGTCGCGAAAGCCCCGGCCGCCGGGGATGAAGATCTCGGACTGGGTGGGGAGATCGGCGCCGCCGGACTCGACCAGGCTGATCGACGGCAACCGGTTCTCCAGGGCGATATCCGCCAGCCTGCTCGATTTCCGCATGGTGAAAGGGTTGGTGGAGCCGCCGCGGACGGTCGGGTCGTTGGCCGACACCAGGCATTCCACCCCGTTCACCACGCCGATACCCGAGACGAGGCTGGCCCCCACTGTGTAGTCGGTCCCCCACGCCGCGAGAGGAGCCAGTTCGAGAAACGGGGCGTCGGCGTCGAGGAGAAGGTCGATACGCTCCCGGGCCAGGAATTTCCCGCGCGCCCGGTGCCGCTCGACGTACCGTTCTCCGCCGCCACCCCGGGCGATCTCGAGTTCGGCGCCCACCTCGGCCAGGGCCGTTTCCATGGCCTGCCGGTTCTGCCGGTAGACGTCGGAGGAGGGGTCGATGGTGGAGTTCAGGACAAGCATGGCGTCGGGACCGCTCGATCGGTCGGCAGGCGGCGGTCGGTGTTCGGGGTCGTCGGGGCCTGTGCGTTCGCCCCCGTCATCGGGTGACAGACTAAACCGCATGCCCGACCGTCCGCTGTCTGCTGTGGTGCTCGCCGCCGGCGAGGGGACCCGGATGCGCTCGTCGCGTCCGAAGCCCCTGCACCGTCTGTGCGGCCGACCGATGATCCTCCATGTTCTCGACGCGCTGGCCGAGCTGTCGGCGCAGAAGGTCGTGGTGGTGGTCGGCCACCGTGGCGAATGGGTCACGAAGACGTTGGTCGACCATGCCCCGTCGTCGCTGTCCATCGCCTTCGTGGAGCAACCGGAACAGCTCGGAACCGGCGATGCCGTCGCCGTGGGCATCACCGGATTGCCCGAAAGCCTGGTCGATGCCGACGGGGACGTGGTGGTGCTGCCCGGCGACACCCCCTTGGTCCGGGCGCCGACGCTGGCGGCCCTGGTACGCCATCACCGCGACACCGGTGCGGCGGCGACCCTGCTCACAGCCGCTCTTCGTGATCCGACGGGCCATGACCGCGTCGTGCGGGGCAAAGACGATTCCGTCATCGGAGTCATGGAAGGGCCGGAGATCACCGACGAGCGAGATGTCGACGAGGTGGCCACCACCATTCACTGCTTCCGCCATGCCGTGATGGCACCCGCCCTTCGGCGGCTACGACCCGAGGGGATCACCGGCGAGCACTCGCTCACCGGTATCTACGCCGTGCTGCACGACGCCGGCTACCCGGTGGAGTCGCTCCTCACCTCCGACCCCATGGAAGCGGCCCGTGTGAACGACCGCGCCCAGTTGGCGGTGGCCGAAGCAGAGCTCAGGGACCGTATCAACGAGAGGTGGATGCGCCGGGGGGTCACCATGTGGGACCCCGAGCGCACCTATGTGGACGCCAGCGTCCGTCTCGAGCCCGACGTGGTGCTCCTGCCTGGCGTGGTTCTGCAGGGGGACTGTCGGGTGGCGGCCGGGGCCGAGATCGGGCCGGACTGCCACCTGGTGGACACCGTTGTCGGGGAAGGTGCCACGGTGACGAAGACCACGGCCGTGCGCGCCGACATCGGCTATCAGGCCCGGGTGGGTCCCTTCGTGGCCCTCGATCCGGGGGCCGAGGTGGCTCCGGGCGCGCTGGTCGAGCCGTTCACCAGGGTCGGCGCTCCGGGCGTCGACATGCACGAGGCATCGCTCCGAAGCTGATGTCGGGCACGTCGGGGTCCGAGAACCGGCCTCCGACCACCCCCGTGGCGGCGCGGTAGCGTCAAGCCATGGAGCTGGTGCCGCGTCGACGCCTTGAGCTTGTGTCCGGGAGATCGCATCCGGAGTTGGCCCAGGAGATCGCCGACCATCTCGGCGTGGAGCTGAGCAAGGCCAATCTGCGTGAGTTCGCCAATGGCGAGATCCACTGCCGCTACGACATCTCCTTGCGGGGCAGCGACGTCTTCATCGTCCAGACGCATTGCGGGCCGGTGAACGACACGTTGATGGAACAACTCATCATGATCGACGCCGCCAAGCGCGCCTCGGCCAAGCGCATCACGGCCGTGTGCCCCTATTACGGGTACTCCCGGCAGGACCGCAAGGCCATCGGGCGTGAGCCCATCACGGCCAAGCTGGTGGCCGACGTGCTCCAGGTGGCGGGGGCCGACCGGGTGGTGAGCCTCGACCTGCACTCCGGGCAGATCCAGGGCTTCTTCGACATCCCCTTCGACCACCTCACGGCCATGCCCGTGCTGGTGGCCGAGCTGCGCAGCTGTGGGAGTGAGGACATGGTGATCGTCGCCCCCGATGCCGGTCGGGTCAAGGTGGCGGAACGCTTCAGCCAGCACCTGAATTGCGACCTTGCCTTCGTGCACAAGCGTCGACCCCGGGGGACGGCCAACCTGGTGGAAGCCCTCGATGTCGTCGGTGAAGTGGAAGGCCGTCACTGCGTGTTGATCGACGACATGATCGACACTGCCGGCACCATCTGCGCCGGCGCCGAGCTGCTGTCGGAGCGGGGAGCCTCTGACATCTGGGCCATGGCCACCCACCCGGTGCTGTCGGACCCGGCCCTCGAGCGGCTGGAGAAATCTCCCTTGTCGCGTGTCGTGGTCACCGACACACTTCCCATCGCTCCCGAACGCCGCATCGACAAGCTCTCGGTGCTGTCGGTGTCGAAGTTGATCGCCGATGCCATCGACGCCGTCTTCGAGGACACATCGGTGTCGGAGATCTTCGGGGGCGAGAACCTGGCGTGACGCGCACGCTCGCCGCGCACAGTCGGGCGGCGTGACCGGTTCGACTCCATGGCGCCCACGTGGCGTGGCTCGTCGGCTGACGAACAGACGAGCAACCGGGCGGCGGACCGGCTCATTGGACTCTGCTCCTCTTGGCTTTCTCGGGACCAGGCTTCATTCGGAGGAAATTGTGAAACTGCCGTGAACGACCGCTGAAACAAGGTTGCTGGTGGTACCTTGCTTAGGTTGCCTTTGCGGCACTCCGCCCGGACCCTGCGGAAATACGATGGGACCGACGATGGCGACTGACCGGCAACTCTCGGATGTGCTGAGCGAGTTTGCTCGCACAATGCTCACCGATTTCCCCATCCAGGGGATCCTGAACCAGTTGGTGAAGCGGATTGTCGACGTTCTGCCCATCAGCTCGGCAGGGGTCACGCTCATCTCGCCGAACTCGACGCCCCACTTCGTGGCCGCATCCGACAGTGCGGCATTGCGCTATGAGGAGTTGCAGACCGAACTCGACGAAGGCCCCTGCCTCGCCGCCTACCGGACCGGTGAGGCGGTCGCCGTACCGGATCTCCACGGGGACGAGCGCTTCACGGTATTCAGGCCCCGAGCGCTCGAGGCCGGACTCGCCGCCGTGTTCACCTTCCCGCTGCGCCAAGGGGACCGACAACTCGGTGCCCTCGACCTATACCGCGACACGCCCGGTCCGTTGGACGACGACGATATGGCGGCGGCCCAGACTCTGGCCGATGTGACGGCCGCATATCTCAACAATGCGCGGGCGCGGTCCGACCTACAGGACTCGTCCGATCGGTCCCACGAGAGCTCGGTGCACGATGCTCTGACGGGTCTGCCGAACCGCATCCTCCTGTTGGAGCGTTTGGACCACGCGTTGCTCCGCAGCCGAAGGTCGGGGAAGCTGGTGGCGATTCTTTTCGTTGACCTCGATCATTTCAAAGCGGTCAATGATGTCCATGGGCATCATGTCGGCGATGCCCTCTTGGTTGCCGTCGGTCGGCGCATCGGGGGGTTGCTACGACCAGGTGACAGTCTCGCCCGCCTGTCCGGGGACGAGTTTGTCATCGTGTGCGAGGAGCTCGATGAGGACAACCAGGCGAACATCATCGCCCGCCGCATCGTTGACGCCCTGGCCCTTCCTTTCCGCCTGGCCACGGTCGAGGTGGAGCTGTCGGCCAGCGTCGGTATCGCCTTTGCGGCCAGTGGTCACGATGATTCGCAGCTGCTCCTTCAGCAAGCCGACGCCGCCATGTACCAGGTGAAGCGAAAAGGAGGTGCCGACACCCAAATCGTCGACCTGCGCGAGCAACACCTGGCCGAGTCTCAGGCCAGTCTGAAGCTGGACCTCGCCCAAGCCCTACGACGACAAGAGCTGCGCCTGGAATACCAACCGATCGTCCGGACGGGCGACGGAACGGTGGTCGGGGCGGAGGCCCTCCTACGCTGGGACCACCCCACCCGGGGTCTGATAGGACCGGCGACGCTGATTCCACTGGCGGAACAGTCCGCCGTCATCGTCGAAATCGGGAACTGGGTACTGACGCAGGCGTGCTCTGACCGACACCGCTGGGGACGTCGGGCGGGCCACCGCGATTTTGGGATGGCCATCAACGTGTCCGCCCATCAACTCATGGCACCAGATTTCACAACCATGGTGGACTCGGTCCTTGACAATACGAATACCCGCCCTGAACACGTCACCTTGGAGATAACCGAGACCGCCTTCATCCAAGACAGCGAACGGGCAGAGATCGTGCTCGATGAATTGAAGGAGCTCGGGCTTCAGTTGGCTCTCGACGACTTCGGCACGGGCTACTCGTCACTCAGCTATCTGAAGCAGTTCCCCGTTGACGTGGTCAAGCTGGACCAGAGTTTCATCTCTGATCTCGGTCAGGACAAGGCAAGCCACGCCATCGTGTCCAAGATCATCGAGCTGGCCCATCTCCTTGACCTGACAGTCATCAGCGAAGGAGTGGAGACGGCTGCGCAACACCGAGAGGTGAGCACACTGGGTAGTGACTTTTGTCAGGGTTTTTATTTCGCCCGGCCCGTCTCGGCCGACCTGCTTGCCACTTCCGCCGCCTAGGTCTGGATCGGCGATCTCGGCACCTTGGCCGGTGATGGCGTGGCCGGGACCCCATCGGCGCATCGATGCTCGAACGTCGCATGCGCACGGCGGCCGGTGGCCACCGTGTCGGGTGGGGTGACCAGAGCGCCGGCGGCCGGCCACAGAGCGGGCTCACCCACCGGGACGCTCGCTTCGCTGGCGCCGGCCGGTATCGACGAAGAGCGCCAGGATCTCGCCGATGGTCCGTTCTCGGCTGATCGAGGCACGGAAGGGCGGGTCACGGAAGGGAAGGTGCTCCTGGATGTGGTACCGGTTACGGCGACCGGCTCGCTCCTTCACTATGTAGCCCGCGTCGCTCAGGTCGGCCACGACGCCGTAGGCGGTGCGCTCGGTGACGTCGAGCGAGACGGCCAGGTCCCGCAGGCGCGCGTCGGGCTCAAGGGCGATGAACAACAGCGCCCGGGCATGGTTGGTCAGGAAACCCCACTCGGCCATGTGATCATAGTAGGGCAATACTAGAAGTAGTTTGCTGATATCCTTCCGTCGTCCCGGGTTCCGGCTCCGGCGCCGGTTGCCCCCGGTGGTTCCCCGGTTCCGCCGGTCGCCGTTGCGCCGGATGGCCGCCGGCGTGCTTTCCAAGTCCCGCAGCAGGCCATCTATGCTGTGTCGCCGCAACAATCCACCTCGAGGAGCAGATTTCATGGCCGAATTCACCCTGGTCGCCGAAGCTGGTCGGACCATCGGGTCGCGGCCGGCCCGCCGTCTGCGCGAGGAGGGCCGCATCCCGGCCGTCGTCTACGGCAATGGCGTCGACCCGATCTCGGTCACGGTGGCGGCCCGTGATCTGCGTGCGGCGTTGAACACCGACGCCGGGGTGAACGCGGTGCTGTCGCTCCAGGTGGGCGACACCAAGCTGATGACGATGGCCCGGGAGTTGCAGCGCCATCCGGTGCGGAACACGGTCATTCACGTGGATTTCCAGGTGGTCGACCCGAACCGGGAGATCACGTCCGAGGTGTCCATCACGCTCGTGGGCGAGGCCCTCGAGCTGCACCGGGCCGACGGGATCCTCGACCAGCAGCTGTTCGCGCTGCCTATCCGCTCGCGACCCTCGGACATCCCGACCCACTTGGAAGTCGACATCACCGACCTCATCATCGGTTCCGCCGTGCGGGTGTCGGACATCGACCTGCCCCCGGGGGTGACCACCGACCTCGACCCCGAAGCGGTGGTGGCCGCCGGCCAGGCTCCGCGTGTGCAGGAAGTGGGCGAGGTCGTGGAAGGCGAAGAGGGAGTCGAAGGGGCCGAGGCCGCACCGGCCGCTGCCGGCGGCGAGGCAGACGGCGACGCTGCCGGCGAAGAAGGCTGAGCCTGCGCCGGATCTTCGGCGCACCCCGGACGGGGACGAGCGTCGATCTGTTGGTGGTGGGGCTCGGCAATCCCGGCGCCGACTATGCCCGGACCCGGCACAACCTGGGGGCGGAGACAGCCGTGCTGGTGGCCGAGCGCCACGGCGAACGGCCGAGGCCGGAGAAAGGAACGCGGTCCGATGCCACCCAGGTGCGGCTGCCCACCGGGTTGGTGGCGGTGGCGGTGCCGCAGACCTTCATGAACGACTCCGGGGTGGCGGTGGCCGCCCTGGTGAAGCGCTACGGCGTGGAGGATCTGACCCGACTGGTCATCGTGCACGACGAGCTCGATCTCCCGAGCGGCCGGGTGAAGGTCAAGGTCGGGGGCGGGACGGCCGGGAACAACGGGCTCAAGTCCATCCACACCCATCTGCACGACAACGGGTACGTGCGGGTCCGGATAGGGATCGGGAAGCCGCCGGGACGCCAGCCGGGAGCGGACTACGTCCTGCACCGGCCCGGGAAGGCCGAACGCGAGGCTCTCGATGTGGCGGTGGCGGTAGCGGCCGATGCGGTGGAAGTCATAGCGGCCGAGGGCACCGACGCCGCCATGCTGCGGTTCAACACCGAGATCAGCACCGGCTCCAGCGACGTCTGATTCCCTATGGAGTATCGCCTGTCAAGGAGCGGTTGCGATGAGCTGCTTGACCCGAGGGTCCCGAGCCGACGACGATGCCGGTCGGGGAAGGTCGCCCCGTGTGCCTGCGCCTT
>Ga0182024_10006161_pt1 | contig 26452 bp, 25 predicted proteins | sample P32metaG_FD_120480 | JGI IMG/M metagenome (GOLD analysis project Ga0182024, IMG submission 120480) | Permafrost microbial communities from Stordalen Mire, Sweden - P3-2 metaG (Illumina Assembly) | ecosystem: Environmental > Terrestrial > Soil > Wetlands > Permafrost | place: Sweden: Stordalen... | reverse complement strand
GAAGTTGTACCAATACACGTCGTGATAAAGGATGGAAGCAACATAGGACCACGGAGCGATTACGGTACGGAGCAACAAGTGTTCCAGCGGCTTGAGGGGACCCCAATAGATCATCTTCTGGCCGTGGCTCGCGAGTGTGTTTCCGACGTGAAAATGGAAGTTGACGTTGGAGATGTCCTCGCCGACGATCTCAATCTCGCGAACGTCGCCGCAGCCGAGACCTCGCTCGTGAGCCAGACGAATGAACTTGATCGAGAGCGGATCGAAGCCCATCATCTTCGCTGCGACTGCATCAATGGCCACCATGTCGCCGCTGGCCAAAATATAGTTCTTAACCTGCGGCGCCATGCAGCGAGGGCCCGGTCCGTCGCCCGCGAAGGTGCCATCCATGACGGCAAACAGTCCGGGATGAATTTCTTTCTGGATCGCGAGCAGGTCAACTAATGTTTCGTGGATCACGCCATGGGTCCAGTGGCGCTTCTCGAAAAGCAGTCCCCCAAAGGCGTTCTTCATCGCCCCGGTCATCTGCGTGAACACGTGAGTCTTCATGGTCGGCAAATGAATCACGTTCGACCCGATGAGCCGTTTGGGAATCCTGATTCCTTCCGGATAAATCTTGTCGAGCACCAGCATCTTGGCCTTCGGCTCGTAGTTCACCCACTCCTCGCTCTTGTCGTACAGGTGGATGTTTCGCAGACCGTATTTGTCCACAACCACCTGCTTGTGCTTGTTCGCTATCTCGCCGCGTCGCGCGTCTACCACAACGGTGCGATTGTGACAGCCGTAGATTTTGTCTTTGCAATAGCCGTCATCGAGAAGCGTCGCGATCACACCGTCCAACTGCCACGGCGTAGTCGAGCAGGCCGGATAAAAACGATCCCAACTGATGTTAATTTTGAGGGCGGTCTCGTTTTCGGGCGGCAAGAACTGCCGATAGTTCACCCGCCGCATCAGGCACTTATAATCGTCGATCACCGTGGCTGGAGTTGTTTTCAATACCGACACGCGAGCTCGCGTCATAACCCTCTTTCCTGCTTTGAAACCAAGCACGTCGCGTACCGTGGAAACACACGCTGTTTTGCGCCGGAGTAGCGGTTGGGAGAACTGCAACCTATGCACTGACGGCGCGTTGAGCAAAGAATTCGCCAAGTCGTCCCAGGCGAATGAACACCGACGAACTAGGCAACCGCAGCGTGCATTTCTTTCGCTGCCACGATTTCAGGGGCGTTGACCCGAAGAATTCCGTTCTCCAGATTTGCCGTCACTTGATCCACGTTGACCGAATTTGGAACCTCGAAGCAACGATACACTTCCTTGGAGGCAAACTCAGTCCGTATCGCGTCGCCGTTCTCTGTTTTCTTCTGTTCCTCCTTGGCGGCGTGAACAATAACTTTGTTGGACGTGGCGGTCACTTTTTTATCTTTCGATTCGAAGCCCGGCAGCGTGAGCTGTAACTCATAAACACCTTTCTTCTCCGCCAGTTCTGACGTCGGCGAGCCTAGAAGTTCACGCTCAGCGTTTAGCCAACCCTCCAAATCGCGACCTCGCTCGCGGCGTCGCTTTTCGAATAGATCGAAGGCCCGCAGCGGGATTGCTTCGATTCGTTTCGCCATTTCCTCCAACACCGGCAACGCCTTCTTAACCCGCATCGTTAACTTTCGTGATCGCTACTGCTGGCATGAGTGTTCTCCGTCTGAAACGAGGAGCACGTGACCCGCCTGTCCTAGGGCGGAGTAAGCACCCAGGGGGCGCGGCGGAATCAATCGAAAAGTGTCTGATTTTACGCAGGGCTGCGTGAGGTGGCTCAGCCTTTTCTAATTGGGGAAGGACTTTCCCCCTTACATCAGGATAGGTGGGCTACCCTGTCGTCGGTCTAAGGATTGCACTGTTCCTGTGGAGAAGAAGGAGACACAAATACGTCCAAAGCACTAGCTGTTTTCTGTTTGGCTTTGTCCTTTGCGCTCTCTTACGGAAGCGATTGGGACAAGATGACGGTGGTCACTCTTCATCAACCACTGATCGTAGCCGGCGTACCAGTGGAATCCCTTGAAGTAGTGAAACCGGAGGGTATCAGCTTGACCGCGCCGCCATCGGAAACCATCGCCACGTTGATTACTTGCTTCCCGTTTAACTACGATGGCCCTGCGCCGAGGCGCTTCGTCGCAACCGCTCGCTTGAACGAAGATCCGTTGAAGAAAGAAGGATTCTGACGAATGCCGGAGGCATCGCCGGCTCAGAGCACTCTCAAGCGACTGATCGAGGCCGAAAATGAGGCGCGAGAAATCCTGAAGGCCGCAGAAGAGCGCGCCCAGAGCGCCGTCGTAGGAGCTCGTGAGCAGGCCAAGCAATCTGTCGAGGCCATCCGTCACGAGGCGGCCAAATTGTTGCGCTTACGGCTGGAAGCAGCCGAGTCCCAGGCCGCCATTGAGATGAAGCAGCGGTTAGACCAAGCGCAGGCCCAGGCTCAGGAAATCGAGCGCCGAGCGGAGCGTAATTCCGCTCAGGCGGCCGATTTGGTGGTGGACTGGGTGACTTTCAAAGGCAAATAGCATGAGCCTGTTCTCTTACGCGGCGGCCCAGGGATATATCCGAGCAAGGCTCTCGCGGCTGCTGGATGACGCGGCATGGAGCCGCCTGTTGGAGGCTGATAGTTCGGCGCGGACGGCCTCGCATCCGAGTGCGGTGACGTTACTCGGCGAAGTGGCCGACACCGGACGGGCGTTGGTCCGCTTTCTTCCGCCGGGCGCGGCGGAGTTGGTCGGCTGGTACAACCGACGCTTCGAGATCGAAAACCTGAAGACCGTTCTGCGCGCCGTTCACTACGGATTAGACCCGTCGCGCGCGCGGGCTTCCCTGATTCCGCTCCGTGCCACAAGCGTGCGTTGGGACCTGCTGATGGAAGCCGGATCGATCGCTGCCGTCATCGATCAAATTCGAGAATCGCCTTATGCCAGACCGCTCGACCATGCCATGGAGCGCTATCAGAAGGAGCGCCGATTGTTCTACCTGGAGATCGCTCTCGATCTGTTTTATTTCCAGAAACTAGTCCGGCTCATCGAATCGCAACGCGGAGAGGATGCCGCCGACGCGCGGAGATTCCTGGGACGCTCCATTGCGGTCCAAAACATGCTCTGGGCTTATCGATACCGGATCTATGGACGGATGACCCCGGAGGAAATTATCAATTTCACCTTGCATCGCGCCTTCTCCGCAGGATTGGACACGATCCGGCGCGTGGCGCTCGGATCGCCGCTCGCCATGGAAGCCGCTCGGTTGGGCTTTCGCATCTCCCCAGGAATCTCCGAGGTTGAGGGTTTGACTGAGATCGAAGTCCTAGCCGAGCGGGAGCGCTTCCGCTACGCGAAGGCTGCCATCCGACGACCGTTGTTCCAGCTCCGTGCCGCGTTCGCTTACCTCTGGCTGCTCGAAGCGGAAGTGCGCGATATCACGATGATCGTGGAAGGGAAATTCGCGGGCCTGCCGAGCAGGGAAATAGGTCGGCGGTTGGTGCGGGCGGCATGAGCATGCTCGCGCCCGAAGCCATGCTTGAAACCAACCTGTTCGTTCTGCAGCCGGATCTGGAGGTGGTAACGAACGCTTTGGCGCGAATGGAAGTCTTGCACCTGGAAGACGCCTCCCCGGAGGGCTGGGCGCCTTCCCCGGAATGGACCGAACTGGCCAACCGCTACAACGGCCTGACCTCGCGTCTCAGCGACATGCTTACTGCGCTCAGGTGCAAGGCGACCGCGGGTTCGGATCCAGACAGCGACTTACGCCCGACGCAAGACTGGCGCGACATAGACGTGCGTCTGTTGGCTTTGGAAACCCGAGTTCAATCCTGGCAGCGGCGGCTTAAAGAAACCGAACAGGAGCGAGAGAAGCTCGCCCTAGGTGAGTCTCAGGTTGAACTGCTGCTGCCCCTTGACGTTCCGGTGGAAGACTTACGCGGCTTGCGGTATCAGACCGTAACGGTCGGAATCATGCCAGCCGCCAATGTCCCGCGTGTTGCCGAAGCGCTGTTCCAGATTCCTTTCGTTCTGATTCCGCTGCAAGTCCAGAAAGATCGCGCGTTGGTGCTCGCGGCCTGTTCCACCGATAACGCGGCCATCCTGGACCGGGCGTTAAAAAGCGCGTTCTTCGAGCCCATCGCGTTGCCACCGGAAGCTCTGGGCCGGCCCGAGCAAGCACTCGCCGCGCTCAAGCGCAAAACTCAGGAGATACAAGACCGTCTGAACGATCTCGACGAGGAACGCCGGAAACTGGCTTCCGAGCTGTCGCCCGAGCTTAGTAGCTTGTGGCGCCGCGCGTCGGCCTGCGGAAAACTTGCCGAAGCCATACGGCGTTTCCCCAAGCATGGCGAGGTCTTCTTGATTTCGGGCTGGGTGCCGGCCAGCGACTTGGAGCAAGTGAAAAAAGCTGTCGAAAGCGCCGCGGGCCACCCTATCGCGATGGAAGTACTGAAGGCCGACGCAAATCGCCGGAGCGTCCCTACTCTGGTCCGAACTCCGCGCTGGCTGCAGCCTTTCGAAGAACTGGTCACCACGTTCGGGATCTCTTCTTACAACGAACTGGACCCTACCCTGATCGTCACCGTGAGCTTCCTCATTATGTATGGCATGATGTTCGGCGATCTGGGACACGGCCTGCTGCTGCTGCTCACCGGCTTGTGGCTGCGTAGCCGAAAAGTGGATCTGGGAGTCCTGATTGCGGCGGCCGGAGCCAGCGGCATGCTGTTCGGTCTACTTTACGGAGCGGCTTTTGGTCGACAGATCATGCATGCGGCATGGATCCAGCCCCTAGAAGGCATCTGGACCGTGCTGCTCACGGCCGTTGCGGGCGGCGTGGTGCTGCTCAATATAGGCTTCGCAATGAATCTGGCCAACGCCTGGCGTTCCAGGGATTGGCCGCGTCTGTTTCTGGAAAAGAACGGCCTCGCCGGGATCGCTCTGTACTGGACGTTGTTAGGCGGGGGACTTGGCGTCGGCTTCGGAAAATTACCGGCGCGCGTGTTGCTCGTGATTCCGGTGTTCTGCGCGGTGCTCTGGATTCACGAACCTTTGGCCAACTGGATCTGGCATCGCCCCGCCCCGCCGATCGGTGAAGCGTTGGTCACTGGCTTTTTCGAACTGTTCGAAAGCGTCACCGGATACGCCAGCAACAGCCTTTCGTTCATTCGATTGGGCGCTTTCGCCGTCGCGCATGAGGGCCTTTCCGGATTGGTGGTGAGCTATTCTAAGGGACGCTGGGGATGGCTGGTGCTGCTCCTTGGCACGCTGCTGGTTGTCGGCTTCGAGGGCGTGATCGTGGGCATTCAGGCGCTGCGCCTGGAATACTACGAGTTCTTCGGAAGATTTTTTCAGGGCAGAGGGCGCCCGTTCGTGCCGCTCTCAATTCAAACGGGAGGACGACATGCGGTCATGGGTGTTCGGGCTTGAAGGATTCAACATACTCTTGGTGGTGCTCGTGCTGTTTGTCCTGGCGCAGCCCATGCACGCGCAGGACACTGCGGCTGCCGTCGCGACTACGAGTTCCCAGAACCGTTATCTTGGCGCGGCGATCGCCACGGGACTAGCGGCCATAGGATCGGGGATTGCCGTCGGAATTGCCGGCGCCGCCGCGATCGGTGCCATCGCGGAGAAGCCTGAGCTGCTCGGCCGGACGCTGATCTTTGTGGGCTTGGCCGAAGGCATCGTTATTTACGGATTGATCGTTTCGTTCATCATCCTGAGAGGCTGAAGGCCGTTCCAAAAAGAGAGAGGCTGACATGCCGGACCAGAAGATTATCGTGATCGGGGACGAAGACGCGGTTTTCGGCTTAGGCTTGATCGGCCTAGAAGGACGCACGGTGACAAGCGTCGAGCAAGCGCGCGACGCTATTCGGAAGGCCATGTCCGACCCCGACACCGCGCTGGTCCTGCTGACGGAAAACTGGTCGGCAGCGCGGCCCGAGTCAGAGGACGAATCTGGCGCTTTGGTGGTGGAAATCCCTGGCCCAGGGCCGGCCAAGCCGTCCCTGGCGCTCGAGGCGCGGATCGAGCAAGCTTTGGGCGTTCGTTTGGAGCACTAAATGGCGGCGATCCTTGGAGATCCAGAAGCGCTGGCCGCGGAGGTTAGCAAACGCGCGCATCATCGGGCGGTCGAGATCGCCGAAGAAGCTTCCCGCAGTGCGACCGCCATTCTGCAAGGCGCCAAGGAGGAGAGCGATGCCATCCGAAAGCAATCCGCTGAGGCAGCGGAACGCCAGTTGGCGGCGCTCACTAGAAGAAATTCCGCGCGCGCCGACTTGCAAGCCCAGCGTCGCCTCATCGTATTGCGCGAGGCGCCGATCCAGCTGGTCTGGCAGACTACCGAGGAACAACTGCGCGGCTTGGTGCGACAACCAATCTATCTGGACGTTCTCAAGCGCTGCGCGCTCGCCGCTGCTCGCGAGTTGGGGGTGAGTGAGTTAGTCCTTGCCGCCGATCCCGTTGGTCATGAGTTGCTCTCGCAGGAAGTTTTGGTCCAGTGGTCGAAAGAGGCCGGCGTCCGGTTCCTCCGCGCCGGCCAGCCCGCCGCCACGTGGGGAGGGTTGCTCGCCTCGAGCGGGCGAACTCGCTTCGACGCAACTTTTCCAACCCAATTCGCTTTAGCCAAAGAGACGGGGCGGGAGAAGGTGTTTCAAATCCTGACGCAGGAGACGCCTTGAACACCGCCGGCGCCTTAACTTGGATCAGCGGCCCCGTCGTTCGCGCCCGTGTAACAGGCCCACTCAGCGTGCTCGAACAGGTTCAAGTGGGAGAAGCGCGTCTGGCCGGCGAAGTAATCGCGCTCGCGCACGACATCGCGACCATTCAAGTCTACGAAGAGACGAACGGGCTTCGTCCCGGCGAACCGTTGTTTGGAACCGGTGCGCCGCTGTCGGCATCGCTTGGTCCGGGATTGCTCGCCAATACCTATGACGGCCTCCAGCGGCCTCTTGAAGCGATGCGCGATCAGCAGGGGATCTACCTGCGGCGCGGCTCGCAGGCCGACGCTCTTCCGTCCAAGAACTGGAAATTCACGCCCCGAGCGCAAACCGGCGACTTGGTTCAAGCAGGCAGTTTGCTCGGCGCAATTCCTGAAACTCCGCTGATCGAACATCGTGTTTTGGTGCCGTTTGGTGTCAAAGGAAAAATAGTTGCCCTCGCACCAGAAGGCGAATACCCTCTCGACCACGTCATGGCGACGGTGGAGGACTCCGCGGGCGGCCGGTATCCGATCACCATGCTGGAGCGATGGCCGATCCGCTCCGCGCGCACAGTGCAGAGGCGGCTGGAGCCATCAAAGCCACTCATCACCGGTCAGCGCGTACTGGACACGTTCGCGCCCGTCGCCAAAGGCGGAACCGCAGCCATGCCCGGACCGTTTGGCGCGGGCAAAACGATTCTGCAACACGCACTCGCCAAATGGTGCGATGCCGACGTGATCATCTATGTGGGCTGCGGTGAGCGCGGCAACGAAATGGCTGAAGTGTTGGACGAATTTCCGCGCCTCATTGATCCATCGAGCGGACGGCCGCTCATGGAGCGCACGGTCCTGATCGCCAATACGTCCAATATGCCCGTAGCCGCTCGCGAGGCCAGCATTTACTTAGCCACTACCATCGCCGAGTATTATCGCGACCAAGGCTACGACGTCGCGCTCATGGCCGACTCCACCAGCCGCTGGGCCGAAGCGCTGCGCGAGATCGCCGGGCGATTGGAAGAAATGCCCGCCGAGGAAGGCTACCCCGCGTATCTGCCGAGCCGCATCGCTGCTTTTTATGAGCGGGCCGGGCGCGTCCAGACGCTGGGAGGGCCGGAGGGTTCCGTCACCATAGTTGGCGCCATCAGTCCCCAAGGCGGCGATTTCACCGAGCCGGTCACGCAGCACACCCAGCGCTACACCCGCGCCTTCTGGGCGCTGGATCGCGCGCTTGCCAATGCGCGCCACTATCCCGCGATCAATTGGCAGGCCAGCTATAGCCTTTACCTCGATGATGTCGCCCCCTGGTGGGCTAAAGAAACCGCGCCCGATTGGCAGGCGCTGCGAGATGCGGCCGCTCAAATCCTGGAGCAAGCCGCGCGGCTGGAGCAACTGGTGCGATTGGTGGGAGCACAGGCCCTGCCGGATCGCCAGCGCTGGATCCTGGACGCCGCACGGCTCTTGAAGGAAGGTTTTCTACAACAGAATGCACTGCATCCGGTGGATGCCTATTGCGTTCCCGCGAAACAAGTAGCGCTGTTGCGGCTTTTCGTCGAGCTCTATCAATCCGGCCAGCAGGCTATCGAATCCGGAGCCACGCTCGCGCGCGTTCGCCAGCTCCTGGACGTTCGCCGGCTGGTGCAAATGAAGGAGACCGTGCCTAACGACCAGGTGGATCAGATCGCGCGTCTGCTGGATGAATTGAAGGCGGCTTTGAACGCGCTGGTTCCTGTGGAGCTGAAAATCTGATGCGTGAGTACGCTGGTGCGGATCGTCTCGAAGGCCCCATCGTGGTGGCCGAAGGCTATGGGAAAGCAGCCTACGGCGAACTGGTGGAAGTACACGCAGCCGATGGCGTACGGCTGGGACAGGTGCTGACCACCGGCGAGGATCGCGTCATCGCGGAACTGTGGAGCGAAACCGCCGGTCTGCATCCCCACGAGCTCCTGTTGCGCTTTCGCGGTGAGACGTTCCATACCGGCGTGTCGCGCGAAATGCTCGGGCGCGTCTTCGATGGGCTGGGCAGGCCAAGAGACGGGTTGCCGCCGCCGCTGGCCGAAGCCCGCGTCGATATGCATGGCTCTCCGCTGAATCCCACCGCGCGCGCCTACCCGCAGGATTTCATCGAAACCGGCATCTCCGCCATCGACGGGATGAACACGGTGGTGCGAGGGCAGAAGCTCCCGATATTCTCGGGCGCGGGACTCCCGCATAACGAGCTAGCCGCGCAGATCGCGTTGCAGGCGCGGATAGCCGACGAATCGGAGACGCTGGCGGTTATCTTTGTAGCGCTCGGCGTTTCGCACGATACCGCGGCGTATTTCCAGCAGCGCTTTGAAGAATCGGGACTGCTGGCACGAACCGCCGTTTTCCTGAACCTGGCCGACGAATCGCCGCTCGAACGTATGGTCACGCCGCGTGTGGCGCTAAGCCTGGCCGAGTTCCTTGCCTTCGAGCACGGCTATCAGGTTCTGGTGTTGATGACCGACATGACGAATTACGCGGAAGCCTTGCGAGAGATCTCGTCAAGGCGCAATGAGGTGCCGGGACGCAAGGCGTATCCGGGCTATCTATACTCCGATCTGGCGGAGATTTTCGAGCGCTGCGGCCGCGTGCACGGCCGGCCGGGCTCGGTGACACAAATCCCGATTCTGACCATGCCCGGCGACGACATCACGCATCCGGTACCGGATTTGACGGGCTACATCACCGAGGGCCAGATCGTTCTCAGCCGAGCGCTACATCGGGAGGGCATTTATCCGCCGATCGATGTCCTGCCGTCGCTTTCGCGCCTGATGAAGAATGGAATTGGCGAGGATCGCACTCGGGCCGATCATCCCAGTTGGGCCGCGCAGCTCTACGCTTCGTATGCGCGGGTGCAGGAGATTCGCGCCATCTCGGTGATCATCGGCGAAACGGCCCTCACTCCGGTCGATCGTGCGTACCTGGAGTTTGGCCGGCAATTCGAGCGGCGCTTCTTGGCCCAATCCGCCAGCCAGGCCCGTTCGATTGTGGAAACGCTGGATACCGGCTGGGAAATTCTCTCGCTGCTACCGTCGAGCGAGCTGACACGCATTAACGAAGAAACCCTTCGGCAACACTATTCCGGAAAGCTGGAAGGACCGGTAACTCATGATTGATCCGGATCAGTTGCCCCCAACCCGGGCCGTGCTCCTCGATCTGCGCCGCGAGCTAGATCAAGCCGTCCAGGGCCACGCGATTCTGGAGCGCAAGCGGGAGACGTTATTGCGCGAGCTGTGGGACCTGTTCAGCGAGGTGAAGCACACCGAGCGGGACGTTCGCGAACGCTTCGCCCTGGCCTACAAAGTGCAACGGGAAGCGCGTTTGGTGATGGGAATGGATGCCATGCGCTTTGCCGGCTTGGCGCCGGCCGCGAAAACAGAATACTCAGTTGAGGTGCGCAGCGTCATGGGCGTCGCTCTGCCGTTGGTCACCATGCAAGTGGAGCCGTTGCCGTTCCCCTACAGCCCAGCCGGGATCAGTGCGATCTTCGACGAGCTTCGGACCAGATGGATCGAAGCGGGACAGATTCTTGGATCATGGGCGGAGATCAGCGGTTCGGTGTGGAGGGTGGCCGCGGAACTCGAACAAACCCAGCGCCGCGTCAATGCGCTCGAGAATCTGTTGATTCCGAAATACCAGGCTGCCATCCAGCGCATCCAGGTTGTTTTGGATGAGCAGGAGCGCGAAAGTTTCATGCGAACCAAACGCGTGAAGGAACGGCAGGATCGCTAAAATGGACCCTCTGTTTCGGCATATCCTTGTTCCCATCGATGGATCCGAGCCATCTCTGCAAGCCGTTCAAATGGCCCTGCGCATCCTTGAACTCTGCCCGGCTTGCAAGATGACCGCGCTATACGTAATCGACAAACTGGTTCTCAACGAGCTTGTCCGCTTTAGCAAACGCGATGAAAAAGAGGTTGAGGCGGAGTTGGAAGAACAGGGACGGCGCTATCTGGAGCTTGCTCAGAAGTCCGCCAAGCGCCAGGGTGTAACACCGGACTCTCAGACGCGCAGGGGCGATCCGTTCGAAGAAGTGATCGCGGCGGCCAACGACCTTAACGCCGATTTAATCGTCATGGGGCACACGGGACGGCGCGGAACCAGCCGCGTGCTGATCGGTTCAGTCACCCAACGCGTTCTCGACTATGCTCCCTGCCCGGTGCTGGTGACGAAATAAGGCCAGAGTCCCGTAAGGCCCTGCGTCCGTGCTGTCACGTTCTCAGCCTGAGTAAAATCACGCAGCGCTACGCCTAACCTCCCAATGTTATCTGCAGGGACTAAAGGAGTTATTTTAGCCGCCCTCGGAACCCTGATTGCTCTCCCTACGGTGAGGACGACGCTGTGACAACCACCCCAATCGCTTCGCCTCCGGAGCCGGCAGAAGTTGAGAATCCGGCTCATAGGCCCCACCGCCGCTCGCGCGCAAAATGGCTCGTTCTGGTTGCGTTTGCGTTGGCGATGGTGGTAGCGGTAGTTTTTTTCTACGAGCAGCGTGCCGGCAAACCTGCGTACATCACGGCAGAGGTGGATCGCGGCGACATTGAATCCGCAATCACCGCTACAGGCAATTGCAACGCGGTGGTGACGGTCCAGGTGGGGAGCCAGGTATCCGGCAACATCATCGCGCTCTACGCCGACTTCAATACCAAAGTGAAGAAAGGTCAGTTGGTGGCCCGTATCGACCCCGCCATTTTCAAGGCCCAAGTCGATCAGGCCAAGGCGAATCTGGACACCTCCAAGGCCGCCGCCATGACCGCGCGAGCCACGCTCCAGAAATCGCTGTCGGATCTGGCCAGCGCGCAAGCCAACGTGGCCGCGCAGAAAGCCAACGTCGTGAAAGCGCAAAGCGTCGTAACGCTCGACAAAGTCGAAAACGAACGCAGGATCGCGCTGTTAAAACAAGACGCTACCTCGAAAGAAGACGCCGATACCGCGCAGGCAAACTACGACCAAGCCGTCGCGAGCGTGGACGCCGCGCAGGCTGCCGAGACGGCGTCGGAAGCTTCCGAGGAATCGGCGAAAAAGCAGGTCGAGGTGGCGCAGACTCAGCTCGATCAAGCCGAAGCCACGGTAAAACAAAACGACGCCGCCCTAGAACAGGCCCAGCTCAATCTCGATCACACACAAATCACCGCCCCGGTGGACGGCACGGTAGTTTCTCGCAACATGGATGTCGGCCAAACGGTCGCGGCATCGTTTCAAGCGCCGGTTATCTTCCTGATTGCGCAGGATCTGACCAAGATGCAGGTGGACACCAACGTGGATGAGTCCGATGTCGGCCCGATTCGCGTGGCGCAGACTGCGAATTTCACTGTTGACGCCTATCCCGGCGTGGTGTTCCCCGGGAAAGTGGCGCAGATCCGGGAGGCTCCCATCAATGTACAAAACGTCATTACCTATGACGTCGTGATTCAGGTAGCCAATCCGGACCTGAAGCTGTTTCCGGGCATGACGGCCACGGTCCGCATCGTTTCGGGCAAGGTTTCACAAGTCTTGCGAATTCCGGTGGCGGCGCTGCGATTCTATCCGGCCGGTGTGGTCAAGCCAAAAGGTCAGCAGACCGTTTACGCGCTCGCCGGAGACGAGCCTAGGCCGGTCAATGTTCAGCTTGGAATCACCGATGGCAAGTACATCCAAGTGTTGAGCGGCTTAAACGAGAGACAACGCGTTGTGGTGAGTGCGGCGGCAAAGGCTCACGCGACATCGAGCACCAGCGGTACCGGCCGAGTTGGAATTTAGGAGGTTGTAACATGCCCGGCGAGCTCATCCGGATCGAGAACCTCAGCAAGGTCTATCAATTGGGCGACATCAGCGTTCATGCGCTGCGCGGCGTTTCCACCACCATTGAGCGCGGCAGTTTCGTCGCGATCATGGGACCGTCAGGATCGGGTAAATCGACCTTCATGAACATCCTCGGCTGTTTGGACCGGCCCACTTCCGGCGCTTATTTGCTGGACGGCGAGAGCGTCGGCGAGTTGGATCGAGACCGGCTGGCCGAGATCCGGAACCGAAAGATCGGATTCGTATTTCAACAGTTCAACCTGCTGCCGCGCACCACGGCGCTGGCCAACGTCGAGCTGCCGTTGCTTTATAGCGCGGAAGGCGCGAGTAATGATCATCAACGCGCCATGAACGCTCTGCGGATCGTCGGGCTGGAAGATCGCGCCGGCCACCATCCCAACCAGCTTTCCGGCGGCCAGCAGCAGCGCGTGGCGATTGCGCGGAGCCTGATCAACGATCCGCAAATCATTTTGGCCGACGAACCCACGGGAGCCTTGGATTCGCGCACCAGCATCGAGATCATGGCGATCTTCCAGCGCCTGAATCGGGAAAAAGGCATCAGCGTAGTGGTGGTCACGCATGAGCCAGATATTTCGCTCTACGCCCAACGCATCATCACGTTCAAGGACGGCAGGATCGTCAAAGATGAGCCTGTTCGCACACCTCGCGATGCAGCGCTGGAACTGCACGAAGCGGCGCTCTCCCCAGCGGAGGCTTTGGCGTCATGAAAAAGCTCAAGGCCAGCATGAAGATCGCGTTCGGCGCGCTGCGCATCAACAAATTGCGCTCCGCTCTGACTATGCTGGGAATCATCATCGGCGTCGCGGCGGTAATCGCGATGGTGGCCATCGGTTCCGGCGCGCAAGCTCGCATTCAGCAACAGATCGCGTCCATCGGCAGCAACATCATCATCGTTCTTTCCGGCAGCATCACCAGTTCCGGCATTCGCATGGGGACCGGGAATGCCGTGACTCTCACGGAAGAGGACGCACGGGCGATCGTCCGCGAATGTCCGGGCGCGCAACTTGCCGCGCCATACAGCCGCGGCGGCGTTCAGGTGGTTTACGGAAATACGAATTGGGGTACTCAGATTGTCGGCACCACTCCCGACTATCTCGCTATCCGCGATTTGGCCATCGAGCGTGGTCAGGCATTCACCACCGCGGACGTAGATTCATCGGCCAAGATCGCACTGCTGGGCAAAACAGTAATCGATAACCTGTTCGCTGGCGAAGATCCGGTCGGCAAGGTGATCCGGATCAAGTCCGTACCTTTCACCGTGGCCGGAACGCTGGTGCCGAAGGGCCAATCGCCCACCGGCCAGGACCAAGACGACATCGTCCTGATGCCCATCAGCACCGCCAAGAAAAAAGTAATCGGGGTCAGCCAGGCCAATGCCGGTTCCGTCGGCGCCATCATGGTGCAGGCTCGCGAAGGCATGACCTACGACGCCCAAGATCAGATGACTTCGCTGCTGCGTCAGCGCCACCACATCCAATCCAATCAGGACGACGACTTCACCATCCGAAACATGGAGGAAGTATTCAAGGCTCAGGAGACCTCGGCGCGCGTCATGGCTCTCCTGCTGGCCGCGATCGCCTCCGTGTCGCTGATCGTCGGCGGGATCGGCATTATGAACATTATGCTGGTGTCGGTCACTGAGCGGACCAAGGAAATTGGTCTGCGCCAGGCAGTCGGCGCGAAGACTAAGGACATCCTGGCGCAGTTTCTGGTGGAAGCAGTCACGCTTTCCGTGGCCGGTGGCGCACTCGGAATTGTGCTCGGGGTCACCGCAAGTCTGCTCATTTCTTACTTCGCGCATTGGTCCACTCTGCTGAGCGTGGGATCGATTGCGTTGGCATTCTTCTTCTCTGCATTGGTGGGCGTGTCCTTCGGCTATTACCCGGCTCGCAAGGCCGCTTACATGGATCCTATCGAGGCTCTTCATTATGAGTAACCAATTGGCTCCGGCCGTTCGCAAAAGCCATCTCCTGACCATGGCGGCTTTGCTGGTGATGCTCATCGCCGCAGCTTGCGAGATGGTCCCCGTGTTTCAACGGTCGAGCCCCTCCCGGGTTGGGACTGCCGTCCTGCCTCCTCCGACTCGTGTTGTTGCTGAGGAGCCGCCTTCGCGCGTAGCCCGCGTCGGCTACCTGCAAGGCTCCGTCTCGTTTCAAGCCGCGGGAACGGAGACTTGGGCACGTGCCGAGCTGAACCGCCCTCTGGCGCAGGGAGATGCGCTGTGGATAGATGGAGCGGCGCGCGCGGAGCTGCAGCTAGGATCGGCGGCCATCCGGATGGATTCGGGGACCAGGCTCGATTTTCTGACCTTCGACGACCGAACGGTTCAGGCCAGGGTCATCCGGGGCGCAATTAGCGTAACCGTGCGGCGCCTCGCCGCCGGCGAAACATTCGAAATCGACACTCCCAATGTCGCCGTCACCTTCTTGCAGCCGGGCCAATACCGGCTGGATATCGAGCCCTCGATGGATTCCACATTTGTGACCGTCCGAACCGGCGATGCGGAGGTTTCCGGCACGCGAATCGAGTTCACCGTACATCCGGGACAGCGCGCCAACGTTGTAGGACCGGATCCGATGGAGTGGGGGCTGGCAGCGGCGCCTGCGCCGGACGGGTTCGATGAATTCTGCCAACTGCGCGACCATCGCGAAGACATCTCCGCCTCCGCAGAATATGTCGCTCCCGACACGATTGGATATTCCGATCTGGATGAATCCGGTGCCTGGCGCCAGGTCACAGCATGGGGAGCGGTGTGGACGCCGTGCGGCTTGCCCGCCGGCTGGGCGCCTTACCGATTTGGCCACTGGACATGGGTTGAACTCTGGGGGTGGACCTGGATCGACGACGCGCCCTGGGGCTTCGCCCCGTTTCACTACGGCCGTTGGACCTTGCTGGACGGTCGATGGAGTTGGATTCCAGAACCACGCCACGTCCGTCCGATCTACGCACCGGCGCTGGCGATCTTCATGGCCGGGGGAGATCGCGCTCGCGTTGCTTGGTTTCCGCTCGGACCAGGCGAAACGTACGTTCCTCCCTACCGCTGCAGCGCGTCGTATCTTGCGAATATCAACATTGGAAATACGCTGCACGGTTATGCGAACGGGGCGGTGGCCGGCGCCGTTACGGCCGTACCGCGCGATGTGTTCGTGCGCGGCCGGCCCGTCGCAGATGCAGCGGTGAAAATCTCGGCGCGCCAGGCAGCCTCGGTCCACGCGATTGGCAGCGCGCCTCACCTCGCGCCAATTGAACTGAGCTTATCGCCGCGAAGGGATCGATTCGTACTGGAACCGCCCCAGACGGCCGCCGGTCAGACCGTGGTTGCTCGCAGAGATCCTGCCTCTCGACCGACTCCATTTCCCGAAAGGCAACCGGTTCTAGAGGCTCATCCGGGGCGACCTCTCGAACTACGCGAGCTGCAAAACCTGAGAAAAGTCGACGCAGAGCCGGCGGCGGTTGAACCTCAAAGACCCGATGTGCGCCCGGCTCGGCTCAGCGCTGTCGAGCCTGAATCCGTTGTTTCACCGACACCAGTTCACGACCCAGGCCGGTAACGCACTGCAAGCACCACGCTTCGGATGCTCGCCGCACTGGTCTTTACGTTCACCTAACGATGGTCAATTCAGGTCTCCTTTTTCCGAAGCGCCGACGAGGAACGCTTCCGCGTACCGTATGTTCGAAAGGTGCTCTTCGTCACCGAATTACTCGATTGTGAATATAGCGTTCAATCCGTCCAGCCGGATGCACGACGCTGGCATTCCATCGCGCAGAGCACCGACTGGAAGAGAGGTACTTGGAGCAGGAAAGTATCGTCTTGAGTCGAGCTATTCCTGGATCGCCCCGGTGGTTGATCCCTTACCATAACGTCTCTCCGGCAAACCCGCGAAGCCGTGTGCTCGCTCGCCGCGGGACAGTTGCCTTCGGCGGAAGGTGCGCCGACGGTGAGTGAACATCTGGCTCGGGAGGCGTTCACGTCACGATGACGGTGGGTTCCAATTCCGGACTCCTGCGGACCAAGCGATACGGTGTTTTCTGGTCTGCCAGTCTTCTTTCCAATGTTGGGACCTGGATGCAGTCAGTGGCGGAGCCCTGGCTGGTGCTAAGTATTGGCGGCTCGTCGCTTCTTCTCGGCCTCGACACTTTTGCGATGAATGCGCCCTTCTGGATTCTGGGGCTTCTGGGCGGCATCCTAATGCTTGTCCGGTGTTAATCGTCGCGCTGGTTGCTATGGGATGGGTTAAAGTCTGGATGATCATTACCATCTCGCTGGTCGTCGGCATTACGGACGCTCTCTCAACACCGGCCTTTTCATCTCTCATTCCGGCGATTGTCAGCCGTGAGGATCTGCGGCCTGCGCGTGCTTAGGAGTGCGGCTGATAGCCTTGTAGGACCCGGATGTAATTCGCTCTTGCGAACGCCGAAGCATCCGCGATATTCAGCTGGTTCATGCGTCCCCGAACGTGATCGAGCGTTGTGAGATCGCGCTCCGCCAACCAGCTTTTCAGGCCATCGAGCAACACCTTCATATGGCCGACCCCATGCCTCAGCAGCGCCGAAGTTGTCATCACGACATCAGCGCCGGCCAGCAGATACTTTACGACTTCGTCCGAAGTCTCTACTCCCGTGCTGGCCGCTAGCGACGCCGCAACCCGGCCCGAAAGCAGACCGATCCACAGCAAAGGCAGGCGGATTTCCGCTGATGTACTGAGTTCGAGATTCGGCAGCAACGTGAGTTGCTGGAGATCGATATCGGGCTCGTAAAACCGGTTGAAGAGCACCAGGCCATCGGCGCCTGCATTGATGAGTTGCACGGCCATGGACCCAATGGCGCTGAAATAAGGTCCCAATTTGACCGCGACCGGAATCTTCACGGCTTGCTTCACCGCGCGAAGGATGCTGAGGTAGCGATCCTCAACCTCGCGCCCCTGCATTTCGAGGGAGGCGGGAATGAAATAGATGTTGAGCTCGATCGCATAGGCGCCGGCTTGCTCAATCTGCTTGGCATATTGAACCCAGCCCTGATCGGTAATTCCGTTGAGGCTGGCGACGATTGGGATATCGACAGACTGGGAAGCCTGACGAAGTGTCTCCAGATACGGCTGGGGACCGAGACCGTAAGACGCGGCTGCGGGGAAGTACGACGAGGCTTCGGGGTTGCTGTCCACGCCTGTTGTTGCCAGACGATCGATCAACTGTCGCTCTTGTTCAATTTGCTCCTGGAAGATCGAAGGCAACACCACCGCGCCTGCGCCCAGATCTTCGAGCCTCCGAATATTATCCAGATTGCCGGTGACAGGGCCGGCGCCAGCCACAATCGGACTTTTCAGACTGAGCCCCAGATAGCGTGTTGTCAAATCCATCGCGTTCTCGCTCACTTAATCCGCAACATTGGAGCCCTCGACAGTTTGCGCGATCGCCGTTGTAACATGCGCCGGGGTTGGCCCACTGCGGAGACTTGCGAATTCCTCATAGACGCGGTATTTTTCTTCGACGTCGGCTTGAGCCTGCCGCAGGAGCGCTGCAGCGTCGGCTGGCCGCGTCAGAGCGAGAGCTTGATAGCGCAGCTCGTTATAGGCATAGTCCTTGAACGGAACGGTTGGTCGCGGCGAATCCAGGCGGAACGGTCTTTCGCCGATGTCGCGCATCGCAGGATTGTACCGGAACAGCGGCCAATAGCCGCAGGCAGTGGCCAGATCCTGTTGCTTCATGCCGAATCTCAGGTCAAAACCGTGGGCGATGCAATGGCAATAGGCAAGGATCAACGATGGCCCCTGGTACGCCTCCGCCTCGCGAAAAGCCTGGAGCGTCTGTTGCGGATTGGCGCCCATGGCGACCTGCGCCACATATACGTTGCCATAGGCGATGGCCTGCAGCGCCAAATCTTTGCGCGCAACCCGCTTGCCCGCTGATGCGAACTTGGCGATAGCGCCCAACGGCGTCGCCTTCGAAGCTTGGCCGCCGGTGTTGGAATAGACCTCGGTGTCGAGCACCAAAATGTTTACGTCGCAGCCCGTCGCAAGAACATGGTCGAGACCGCCATAGCCGATGTCGTACGCCCAGCCGTCGCCGCCAACGATCCAGATGCTCCGGCGCACCAAATGGTCCACCACCGAAAGAAGATCTCGCACCGTTGGATTGCGATCGGCGAGTTGGAGGAGCTTGGTCTTGAGTTCCGCCACGCGAATGCGCTGGGCGCGGATCTCTGATTCCCGCACTTGCGGAGCCGTCAAAATTGCCGTGACGAACGCCTCGCCGAGGTCGGCTGAGAGGGACTTGAGAAGGCTGCTCGCTATCTTACGGTGCTGATCGGCAGCCAGCCGGAAACCAAGCCCGAACTCGGCGTTATCTTCAAACAGCGAGTTGGACCAGGCCGGGCCGTGGCCCTCCTGATTTTGAGTCCACGGTGTGACAGGGAGGTTGGCTCCATAGATGGACGAACAACCGGTTGCATTCGCCACCAGCATCCGGTCCCCGAAAAGCTGGGAGAGCAGCTTGAGATACGGCGTCTCACCGCATCCGGCGCAAGCTCCCGAGAACTCGAACAGCGGTTCCAGAAATTGCACGCCGCGCACGTTGGCGAAATCCACGCGCGCGCGATCGTTCATTGGAAGGCGCTCAAAGAACGCGATATTGGCGCGCTCCCGCTCTACCAACGGCGCCTTCGGCTCCATGTTGATCGCTTTGATGCCGGGCTCGACGGCGCTCCGGGCCGGACAGCTCTCCACGCACAGGCCGCATCCGGTGCAATCCTCCACGTAGAACTGCAGGCTGAAGTTCACGTCCGGATAGCCGCGGGCATTTACCGGGGCTGATTGAAACGCCGCCGGCGCACCATCCAGCCGTGCCTGGTCGAAGTACTTCGCGCGGATCACGCTGTGCGGGCAAACGAAGCTGCATTGGCCGCATTGAATGCAGAGGCCGGGACGCCAGACGGGCACTTCGTCGGCGATATTGCGCTTTTCCCAGGCTGCGGTGCCGGAAGGCCAAGTCCCGTCCACTGGCATCAGGCTCACCGGTATCTGGTCTCCCAGTCCCTCAAACATCCTGGCCGTCACCTGTCGAACGAATTCGGGCGCGGTGCCAGGTACGGCGGGCGGCCGCTCGAACGCGCTACTGGGCTGTGCCGGTACCAGGACTTCGTGCAGTTGTGACAGCGCTCCATCCACGGCTTTGAAATTTTGCAGCACCACTTCCTCACCCTTGGCCCCGTATGTCTTGTGGATGGATTGCTTAATTTGCGCAATGGCCTGGTCGCGAGGCAGCACGCCCGCGAGAGCGAAGAAGCACGTCTGGAGCACGGTGTTGGCGCGATTCTTCAGTCCGGCCTCCTGCGCTACGCGGCTGGCATCGATCACGAAAAACTTGAGCTTCTTGTCTATAATTTGTTGCTGAACCGAGCGCGGCAGACGATCCCAAACCGCGTGCGGTCCATAAGCACTATTAAGCAGAAAAGTGGCGCCATTGCTCGCTACGCGCAGGATGTCCTGTCGCTCGAGGAAATGGAATTGGTGGCAGCCGACGAAATTCGCGGAGCCGATCAGATAGGGCGAACTGATAGGGCGCGGTCCAAAGCGCAAATGCGACACCGTCTGCGCACCCGATTTGTGCGAATCGTAGACGAAATAGCCTTGCGCATAGAGGCCCGCATCCTCGGCGATAATTTTCACGCTATTTTTGTTGGCGCCCACGGTGCCATCGGAGCCGAGGCCGTAAAAAACCGCGCGTACCACGTCGCCCGGTTCAATCGACCAGTTCGGATCGAATTCGAGGCTGGTATGAGAGACGTCATCGTTAATGCCCACGGTAAAACTATTTTTGGGCTCGCGCTTCAACAGTTCGTCGAATACAGCCTTCGCCATGGCCGGGCTGAAATCCTTCGACGATAGCCCGTAACGGCCCCCGATGATTCTGGGCAAAACCGGCCGCTGGCCACGCGAGAGGGCCTGCGCGAGCGCTTCGACGACATCGAGATAGAGCGGCTCGCCCGAGGCTCCAGGCTCCTTGGTTTGTTCGAGCACGGCAACTGCGCGGCAGGTCGGCGGCAGAGCCGCAAGGAGATGCTCCGCTGAAAACGGCCGGAACAGCCGTACCTGCAGGACGCCTACCTTCTCGCCCTTGTTCCGCAGCGCCGTGGCCGTATCGCGTGCAGTCTCCGCGCCCGAGCCCATCAGGACGATCACGCGTTCCGCGTCGTCCGGCCCCTCGTAGTCGAAGAGACGATACTGCCTTCCCGTGAGCTCGGCGAAGGCATCCATGGTCGCCTGCACGATGCCGGGCACCGCGGCGTAAAAGGGATTCACCGTCTCGCGCGCCTGAAAGAAAGTGTCGGGGTTTTGCGCCGTACCCCGGATAAAGGGATGCTCGGGGTTGAGCGCGCGAGCCCGATGGGCGCGTACCAACTCGTCGTCGATCATGGCGCGCAGATCCGGATCGCTCAGCAGCGTCAGGGTATTCAGCTCATGAGAAGTGCGGAAGCCATCGAAGAAATGCAGGAACGGCACCCTCGACCTCAGTGTCGCGGCCTGCGCGATCAGGGCGGAATCGTGGGCTTCCTGGACGGAACCCGACGACAACATGGCGAACCCTGTAGAGCGGACCGCCATCACGTCTGAATGATCGCCGAAGATGGACAGTGCTTGCGTTGCGATAGCGCGCGCCGCAATATGAAACACCGTCGCCGTCAACTCGCCCGCGATCTTGAACATGTTCGGGATCATGAGCAGCAGACCTTGCGACGCGGTAAACGTGGTCGTCAACGCGCCCGCCTGCAGAGCGCCGTGCACCGCTCCGGCGGCGCCGCCCTCGCTTTGCATCTCCTGAACAACCGGGATATTGCCCCAGATGTTCGCGATACCCCGGGAGGCCCATTCGTCGGCCAACTCCGCCATCGTCGAAGATGGCGTGATGGGAAAGATCGCACACACCTCATTGACGCGGTAGGCAACGTGCGCGACGGCCGTGTTGCCATCCATGGTAGCTCTGCGCTTGGGGGTCGCTTTCATGCGGGCTCCCCAATCATCCCGATGGCGTGACACGGGCACTGCTCGAAGCAGACGGCACAGCCGGTGCATTTCGCATAGTCGTAGCGATATCGCCGTCCCGGCCCCAACTTGATGATTGCTTCCTCGGGACAGGCAGCGTAGCAGATATCGCATTCGAAGCAGTTCCCGCAGGAAAGACAGCGCTGCGCCTCACGGCGCGCTTCCTTTTCGGACAAGCCCGCGACCACTTCCTCAAATCCGCCGGCGCGCTCGGCGAGACTCAATGCCCGCTGCGCGGCTGGATCGGCATCGCTATAAACCGGCAGCTGCAGCATGGCGAAACTCACCAGCGGATGTTTCATCGCGGGCTGATAGCGGCCGCCGCGGAGCCACGCGTCGATGTGGCACGCCGCACGCTTGCCATGGCCGACCGATACCGTTACCGTCCGCTCGCCGGCAATCATGTCTCCGCCCGCGAAGATGCCCTGATGGCCGGTCATCATGTCGGAGTCCACTTTCACCACGCCGTCGGCCAGCACCTCGATTTCCGGCAACGTCCGCAGAAAACCGCTCTCCGTCTCCTGTCCGAGCGCCAGCACAATCGCGTCGGCCTGGAGCATCTCGAATTTTCCCGTCGGCTGCGGGCGGCCATGAGCGTCGAGTTCCATGATCTCGACCGTGAGATCCTGCCCGGCGATCTCTTTGATGCTCGTCAGCCACTTGATTTTGACGCCTTCCTCAATCGCCTCGTCCGCTTCAAAGGCGTGAGCCGGCATATGCGCGCGATCACGCCGATAGACGATGAGCGCTTCGTCGGCGCCCAATCGCTTAACCGTGCGCGCCGTGTCCATAGCCGTGTTTCCTCCGCCATAAACCACTACTCGGCGCCCGAGGCGTGGCGGCTCACCGGCTTTCACGTCACGCAACAGCGACACGGCATCGAGCACACGCACCGCATCGCGCGCCGGAATGTCCAAATGCTTGCCGACACCCGCGCCGATAGCAATAAAGACCGCATCAAACTTACCGGCGGATTTTTCGACGAGCAGATCATCGACCTTATGATTGAGGACAATGCGGACGCCCATGGCTTCGATGCGCGCGATCTCACGCATCAGATCCGCGCGGGGCAGCCGATAAGCCGGAATGCCAAAATGCAGCATGCCCCCGGGCAGCGGTCCAGCCTCGTGAATTTCCACCGTGTGCCCCAGACGCGCGAGATGATAGCCCGCCGAAAGCCCGCTCGGGCCAGCCCCGATCACGAGAACCCGCTTGTCGCTTGACGCGGCCTCCACCTGTAGTGGCCAGCCCTCTCCGGCGGCAAGATCGCCGAGGAAGCGTTCGACAGCACGGATGCTGACCGATGCGTCAAGCTCTCCGCGATTACAGGCGCCCTCGCAGGGGTGATAGCATACTCGTCCATGCACCGCCGGCATGGGATTGTCGCGCACCAACGTCTCCCAAGCCTCGCGATACTTCCCCGCCCGGGCCAGTTCGAGCCAAGCCTGAATGTTCTCCCCTGCCGGGCATGCATTGTTGCATGGTGGCAACAAATCCGTGTAAATCGGGCGCTGGGCGCGGACCGGGCCGGTACCCTTGCCGTGGGTCAAATCCACGACCGGCGTCATGTCAGCTAGCCTAGCCATAACCTGCACACCTTCCTACGGCTAGCACTTGAGCAACCTTCCCAGTCGCTAGACTTACAGCATTTAGGAGCGCTTTTCCGGTTGCTTTCCGGCGATGTTTTGCGTTTTGGCACGCATGTTGAGCCAAACAACGCAGGGTCGTGCCCGCAGCGTCTTACCGCATTATCGGAATACTACTGCCCTCGGAACGGTATCCAGCTTGCTAAGGCCCGATTATGCCAATCAACATAGCAATCAATGGTTTCGGACGAATTGGGCGAAATCTCCTCAGAGCAGGTCTATGCAATCCCAAGATAGAGTTCGTTGCAGTGAACGACGTCACTGACGCGAAGACGCTCGCGCACCTGCTCAAGTATGACTCGGTCCTTGGCACGCTCAGCGAGAATATCAGCATCGAACCAGGAGTGATGATCGTCGGAGAGAAACGGATCAAGATCTTCTCCGCTAAAGATCCTGCCGCCTTGGATTGGTCCGATGTCGGCGCTCAGATCGTGATTGAATCGACCGGGAAGTTCACCGAAGCGACGGAAGCTGCCAAACATCTGAAGGGGTCGGTGAAGAAGGTCATCATCTCAGCGCCGGCCAAGAACGAAGACGCCACCATCGTTCTCGGCGTAAATGAAAACATCTACTGTCCCTCCAAACACAACATAATTTCAAACGCGTCGTGCACCACCAATTGCCTGGCTCCCGTCGTCAAGGTGCTTCACGACACATTTCGCATCGAAAAAGGATCCCAACTACCACGGGCGCCGCAAAGTCTATCGGTTTAGTGATCCCGGAACTGAAGGGGAAAATGGATGGATACGCACTTCGTGTCCCGACCCCCAACGTCTCGGTCGTCGACCTGGTTGTCGTCACGGCGAAAACGACTTCCGCCGAGGAGGTAAACGCCGCATTTCGGGAAGCGGCTTTGGGAGCCATGAAAGGAATCTTGGCGTATACGGAGGATCCGGTGGTGTCCACCGACATGATGCACAACCCAAACAGCGCGATAGTCGACGGGCCCTGACGAAAGTATTAGATCGAGACCTCGTGAAAGTCGTGGCCTGGTATGACAACGAGTGGGGCTATTCGATGCGGTGTCTGGATTTGGCGCTCTTTTTGGCGGAGAAGGGACTGTAGGTGCCGTTAGAGTTTCAGCGCGGAAGCCATTCAGCGCCCATTTTCACGTAGACTTTCTTAACCGCCGCCCAGGCGACGCGATGCGCGACTTCTTCCTGGCGCGGGCCATCGGCATATTGCTGCCACGCGTGGTTGAAGGTTTCCCGATAAATCGCCTGTCCGTGCTCGGGAAGATGGCGCCGAATCGAGACCGGCAGATCGTCATTCGTTATGTAAGGCATAGGACCGAGGAACTCGCGCTAATCGCCGCATGGCGCACAACGGTTCAGCTTGTCTCGTAGGCGTCATGAATGTACTGGGAAAGCATTCGCTGCGTATTGAAGAAGCTTCCATTCAGCGCTACGCAGAACCGCATCACTTTTCCGTAGTCGTCTGGGAGCCCGTAGAACATCGGAGCGATAACGGAATCAAGCTTGGCGTATAACGACGCGGCCTCAGATTTCTCATCCGATGCGCTGTCGTCGCCGATGGCCCAGCCGGTGAAACCCTCAACGCAACCCTCTAACCACCAACCGTCCAAGACGCTCAAACTTGGGACTCCATTCAAAGACGCTTTCATGCCGCTGGTCCCAGAAGCTTCCTCAGGCCGTTTTGGGGTGTTCAGCCATAGATCGACACCACTGGTTAGCAAACGTCCCCAGTGCAGATCGTAGTTCTCTATATAGACTACAGGGACCGACCCTCGGAGAGCATTGGCTGCAGCATAGACGTGCTGAATTGCCTCTCTGCCGCTCCCATCTCGAGGGTGAGCCTTACCCCCATACACCACTTGCAATTGGCCAACATGTTGCGAAATCCACCGGAGGCGCTCGGTATCCGCGAAGAGCAGTTCCGGTCGTTTATATCCAGTCGCTCTTCGGGCAAATCCAATGGTCAGAGCCCTCTCCTCCAAGGCAACACCCGTACTTTTCTTAATCGCTTCGATCATGCCGGCTTTTGCTTGGCGGTGCGCTTGCCTAAATTCACTTACAGGTATGCCAATCGCATACCGAAGATAACGATTGTCCCGCCGCCATGGTGAGAGATGCCGGTCGAAGAGTTCGCAAAATGCCGGCGCCGTCCACGTGACCGCGTGCACACCATTGGAGATCGCGCTGATTGGATATCCGGGGAACATGCCTCGTGAAATCTCTCCGTGACGCATCCCGACACCATTGATGTAATGCGAGCACCTCAAGGCAAGATACGTCATGTTTAGCGAGCCATCGTGATAGCAGTTCGCACTATCGAGCAATTGCGCGCGTTCCTTGCCCAGTACGGCAGTCACTAAGTCCCGCGGAAACTGATCATGTCCAGCCGGGACCGGTGTGTGGGTTGTGAACACACATCGCTTCCGCACTGCGGAGATATCCTCCTCGGTGAGCGATGAACGAGGTTTGCCACCTAGCTGTTTCTCCATCAGGGACACAGTCAGTAGAGCGGAGTGTCCTTCGTTCATGTGGTAAACGACATCTGCGTAACCGAGCTTTTCCAATTAAGTTAAATCCGCGATGCCCAGGATCATCTCCTGTCGGAGGCGGTACCCTTCATAGCCTCCATATAAACTGTCGATCAGTTCCCGGTCCTGCGGGCTGTTCCCAGGGAAATCCGAATCCAATAAATATACGGGCAGACTATTGCCAGATACGCCCTTGATCTCAAAACGCCATGCTCCAATTCATACTTGCCGCCCTTCGATGGATACAGTAGCGACTTTGTCGATCTTCTGAAGCTGCCGGGCGGGATCCCATTGCTCTGGTGACTCGGTTTGCACACCAGTGAGGCTGAGGTTCTGCCGAAAGTAGCCTTTCCGATGATATAGAAGAGTCATCGCGACCATGGGAAATCCGAGATCCCCGCGGCCGCGCGCAATGTGTCTCCCGCGAGGATGCCCAAACCACCGCTGTAGGTGGGGATGCTTGGGTCGATAGCAATCTCCATCGAGAAGTACGCTGTCTTCGGGAAATAGGGCCCCTCGGGCATTGTTCCAGATCTCGCGCTCAAGGTCGTTTCGCACTTACTGCGAACAAATGCCCAATATCGAGACTCGTTCCGAACTTGGCCGGGAGGCTGCCGCCCCCTCCGTGCCAACATAGCTGAGACACTCCTCGTTCCTTAATTACAGTGCAGGGCGAGAAAGATTTTCTTACACATGAACAACCATAAGGTTCCCGCGCCTGCGCCAGCGGCTTTGCT
>Ga0182024_10006160_pt1 | contig 26453 bp, 30 predicted proteins | sample P32metaG_FD_120480 | JGI IMG/M metagenome (GOLD analysis project Ga0182024, IMG submission 120480) | Permafrost microbial communities from Stordalen Mire, Sweden - P3-2 metaG (Illumina Assembly) | ecosystem: Environmental > Terrestrial > Soil > Wetlands > Permafrost | place: Sweden: Stordalen... | reverse complement strand
CGACCACCTCATCGTCTGCGTCGGCACCGAAGCATCCGGGCTGCCCGGCATCGACATGGAGCACCCGCGCGTTGTCACATCCGACGGCATCCTGCGTCTCGAACGCATCCCCGACCACATGCTCGTCATCGGCGGTGGTGTGGTGGGCTGCGAGTTCGCAAGCCTCTTCGCCGCCCTTGGATCGCGCATCACAGTCGTCGAGGTCCTGCCGCAGGTCCTGGCCGGCGTGGATGCGCGCATCGTCCAGCAGTGGCGCCGCGTCGTCGAAAAGCAAGGCATCGCATTCCTCCCTGGTCGCCGCGTCGAATCCATGGAGTACGGCGCCGACGCCGTCAAGGCTCACCTCGACGACGGCACCGCAGTCGAAGCCGACCTCCTCCTGGTGTCAGTCGGCCGCCGCTCCCAGACTCGCGGCATCGGACTCGAGGATGCAGGCGTCGCCATCAACCATCGCGACCACGTCGAGGTCGACGAATACCTGCGCACCGCTAACCCAAAGATCTGGGCAGCCGGCGACTGCATCGGCGGACTGCAACTGGCGCACCTCGGCAGCGCCGAAGGCGGCCGTGCCGCAGAAAACGCACTCGGTCACGAAGTCATGCCGATGGACCGCACGGTGGTCCCCTCCTGCATCTACACCCACCCCGAAATTGCCATGGTTGGCCTCAACCCCGAAACCGCCAAGGCAGCCGGAATCGAGGTGAAGCTCGGTCAAGCTCGCTATCTCGGCAACGGCAAAGCGCTCGGCGAGGGCGAGCCCGACGGCCTCGTACAGCTCTACGCCGACCAGATCACCGACCGCCTGGTGGGCGCCACCGTGATGGGTGTCCACGCAGTCGAGATCATCCACGAAGTCGGCGTGGCCATCAGCGACGCGCTCACCATGGATGACCTCGGCTCGATCATCCACGCCCACCCCACAGTCAGCGAGCTGATGATGGACGCCGCCGAGCTCGGCGAAAACATCGCGCCCTACCTCAGCTAAGGCCCTGCGCCGAGCGCGGAGCGGGCGCGAGCACCTGCGCCACGGCCTGCTTACTGAAACGCTCTGTGCTGCGGAGTGGGAGGGGTTACCCGCGCCAGTGCTCAGCTTGTCAGCGCCCTCGTTCGCGCAAGCAGATTGTCGCACTCGCTCGGGCGCTGACAAATTCGCCGTGGTGCGGGCAACCCCTCCTACTCCGAGATCATGCTCAGCTAAGGCTGTGGCGCAGGAGTCCCCTCCCGCTCCGCGCTCCCCCTGGTCGCAGAGGGCACAATGCCGTTCGGTTGGCACGAAACGACAGCTCCTATGCCAAGACGAAAGGCAGCCAAACGATGACCACTGACCATGACGAACATCGGATCTTCCGGCTCAACGGCGTGTCCTACTTGCACATCCCCGCACCGGATCCGACCCGAGCGGTGGCGTTCTACCGCGCGGTGTTTGCCTGGAGCATCCGTGACGACGAGGACTCGCCGGCGTTCGAGGACGGCTCTGGTCACGTAATTGGTCACTTCATCCGCGACCTCCCCGTCGCCGGCGACGCCGGGCACATTCCCTACGTGTACGTCGAAGACGTCGACGAGACCCTCGACAAAGTCACGGCGAACGGAGGCACAATCATTCGATTCCCGTTCCCCGAAGGCGACCTCTTGGTCGCAACGATCCACGATCCCGCAGGGAACCTGCTCGGTGTCTGGCAGCGTGCCCCGAACGACTTGCCTTAGCTGAGCTGCCTCGGAGTGGGAGTGGGCATCCAGCGTCGTCACTCGACGAGCGGCAAAGCGAACTGCGTACCTCGGCTGAGCACGGTCTGGGAGTGGGAGGGTCACCCATGCCACGGCGAATTTGTCAGCGCCGGAGCGAGCGCGACAATCTGCTTGCGCGAACGAGGGCGCTGACAAGCTGAGCACTGGCGTGGGTGACCCTCCCGCTCCCCGGCGCGGTGCGTTCCTCAGGAAGTAGCAGTCTTCCGCAGACGCTCGTCGCGTCGGCGACGGTTGCGCATCCGCACAGCGACGACGAGGACGCGGCCTTCGAACCAGGAGGCCCAGCCCGTTGCGGCCGCGACGGCGAGGAGGATTGCGCCGAGCCAGCGTGGGCCCAGGATGACGATGGTCAGGCCGGAAACGAGCAGGACGGCGGTCACGGTAAGGAAGGTGGCGGAGAGAAGCGCGCGCCAGGTGAGCAGGATGGAGGTTCTGACGGCCATGACTGCGGCTTGCGCGTCGATGCGAGCTTTGGGGGTGGCGCCGTGGACTGGTTGACCACCTGCGTAGGCCCGCCGCCGGCTCGTCGCGATGCGCCAGAAAAAGAGGCTCGCCGCAAGCCGGGCGAGGAGCCTGATGACGATGGCCCACGGCATGTCCCCATGCTACAGTCGCCGAGCGTTTGAACCGTGGGAGCAGCGAGATGATTCGTGCGTACGTGCTCGTGACAGCGAGTGCAGGCAGGGCACAACACGTGGCTGATGCGCTGAGAGGCAGCGACGGCATCGTCCTGGTGGATGCGATCACCGGCGAGTACGACGTCATCGCCCAGGTCGAGGCAAACGATGTTCCGGGAATCGGACGTCTCATCCTCGATCGGATCCAGTCCGCGGACGGCGTGGTCAAGACGATCACGTGCCTCGCGGTCTGACCCTGGCGTCTCCACACCCGGCTGGAGTGCAGGGCTGGGTGGTCTAGCCGGCCTCTACCGGACAGCGCTGGCGCGCCTTCGCGGCAGCGCGCACCTGCGACGCTCGCTGCTGTTCTGGATCGCCCTGGGACTCGTCCTCGGCGAGGCAGTCTCCTGCGATGTGGCGCTGGTGCACGGCCACGGCACCATCGTCCTCGCCATTATCGCCACGGCTGTCTGGTGGGTCTTGGTGACCATCGGCGTGATCGGCGGTGCCGCGATGCTGCGCACGCCTGACGGCACCCCCGTCGATCGCTACGGCATCCCGAACGGGCTCACCGCACTCCGTGGCTATGCCTGTGTCCCCGTGCTCTTGATTGGCACGCTGTCGCTGCCGGGGCGCCTCGGCCTCGCTCTCTGGGGCTCGATCGGCGGATCCGTCGGCCTGCTCGACGCGGTGGACGGGTTCATCGCCCGCCGGTGGGGACCCGTGACTGTCCTCGGCAAGGCGATGGATCCCTTCGGGGATGCCATCTATTTTGTTGTCGGGGCGATCGGATCCTGGGCGCTCGGGATCGTCCCGCTCTGGTTGACGCTGCTGATCGTGGTTCGCTACTCAGGACCGGTGCTGCTGACGCCGATCGTCCTGCTCACCGGACGGCGCCCCGAGCTCGTGTACACGATCTGGGGCCGGCGCAACACGCTGCTCACCGGCATCGTGCTCTTCGTCCTGTACTGGGTCCGCCTCCTGGGTGGACCGGTCGATATCGTGTCGCTGGTCATCTCCTTACCGACACTCGTGCCCACGGCTCTGCTCCACTTCGTGGCGCTCTTCCGGCGGGTGGCCGCGTCGCCGCGGGCACGGTGACGGCTCAGGTCAGGATCCCGAAGGGCGAAGCAGGTCCCGGAGGTGGAGCAGCCACCCCGTGGATGTGAGGCCGTTCGCGACCGGGACATAGTTGCAGTCGAACCCTTCGGCGAGCATGCGAGTCAGGCCTGCGTCGTCGAATCCCACGCCGTCGAGGCGGTCAATGTCGCTCGCGGCCGATGCGACCGTGTCTGGAGAAGCGTCACGCGCGAACGCGTGCAGCGCCGCGTCCGGGGTGGCGTGGTCCTCTTGCCAATCCTGGTGGTAGTAGCCGGCCAGCAGCTGGGCAAGGGCGGGATAGTCGGTCGCGGCGTTGTCGATCGCCATGTCGATATCGATGGTGCCGTTCATTGTCAGCGCTCCTGATGTCTCTTGTCCCGATGCGGGGATCGGGTCGGATAGGCGGTGACGAGCGTGAAGCCACCGGGCAGCTCGTCGTTGCGGCGCAGCACCAGCCGGACGGCGGTCACCTGGGTCGGGACGACCACGCCGCGGCTCACCTCGGCGTAGGTGAGCACGTGGCCGATCACCTCGCCCATGTCCTCGACGAACGTGAACGGCGCGCCCTTGTCTCTGCCGCCGAGCCACGCAGTGATGTCTGCGCTGCGTCTGGTCACCGCGATATCGACGCAGCGCTGCGCCGTGGCGCGGCTGACGAAACGGCCGGCGGCCGCGACGCCCTCACGAAGGATGCGACGCATCTCGTCGCCGGGCTTGGTGTCGACGTGTCGTCGCAGCGTGTGGCCGCCGCATCCCTCGTAGACGCTGAGATCCTCGACCGGGATGCGGCGAGGGCGAGGCCGCCCTGGACCCGGCCGGTCAATACCATCGAGCATGAATGTGTCCTCCCGCCTGACGATGGGCGGCAGGTGAATGCCGCATTGAGCCGCAGTCTCCCCGGGGCCCGCGAACACCGCGCAGACGTTTGACCGGATAGGGCGCGAACGCATAATCACGGCGCCGTGCTCGCAATCCTCAAACCGACGCCTGCGCCCGGGTTCGTGATCGGGGACGTCCCGATGCCGGTCCCCGCGGCCGGCCAGGTTCTCCTTCGGGTCGCCGCGGCGTCGGTGTGCGGGACCGACGTGCATCTCTACGACTGGAATCCCTGGGCGGCCGCGCGTGTGCATCCGCCCCGCGTCGTCGGCCACGAGGTCTGCGGCGAGGTGGTCGGGTGGGGTGAGGGCGTCGGTGGCCCACGGATCGGGACCCGCGTGGCCGTCGAGTCGCACATCGTCTGCGGGCATTGCGACGAGTGCCGGCGCGGCGACTTCCACGTCTGCGAGAACACGCGGATTCTCGGTGTTGACCTCGATGGGGCCTTCGCGACCCATCTGGTCGTGCCGCTGGCCAACGTCTGGCCGGTCGGCGACGCCGTGCCCCCGGACGTCGCGGCAGCCATGGAGCCGTTCGGCAACGCGGTCCATGCCTGTTCGTATGGGGATCTGGAAGGACGCACCCTCGTCGTCTTCGGCTGCGGTCCGATCGGGTGCGCGGCGATCGCGGTGGCACGGGCTCAGGGAGCGGCCCGAGTGGTCGGCGTCGACCGGAACGAGTACCGCCTCGACCTGGCCGAACGGATGGGCGCTCACGCGATCGTCCGCGCCACCGACGACGCGGTGGACGATGCGGTACGCCGGGCAGCGGGCGGTGCCATCGACTGCGTGCTCGAGATGAGCGGCTCGCCGGTTGCGGTTGCTTCGGCGACTCGTCTCGTCCGGCCGGGCGGCTGGATCAGCCTCCTCGGCATCGGCGACGGTCCCGACGTCATGGATCTCTCCACCGACGTTGTGATGAAGGGTTTGAGCCTGTACGGCATCGCCGGCCGGCGCATCCCGGAAACGTGGGAGCAGGTGACCGCCTACGTGCGGGACGGCGTCATCGACGTGCGAACGCTGATCACGCATAGCTTCGCGCTGCACGACATCGATGCCGCGATCGCGCTGATGAAGTCCGGTCAGTGCGGCAAGGTGACGCTCACTCCCGAGTAGCGCTCGGGGTATCGTTGATTCCATGGTGACGAGCGCAGACACGTCGAAGGCCGTCCAGGCACTCGACGCATCCCTGAACGAAGACCTCGACGCGCTGCGGCGTGACGGGTTGTTCCGGCCGCTGCGCGTGCTCGAATCGGCCCAGGGTCCCGAGGTCGACATTGCGGGCAAGGCGGTGATCAGCCTGTCCAGCAACAACTATCTCGGCCTCAACACACACCCGCGACTCGTCGACGCTGCGTCGCGCGCAGCGCTGGAGTGGGGTGCCGGCACCGGCGCGGTGCGCACCATCGCCGGAACGCAGACGTTGCATGAGGAGTTGGAACGCCGCATCGCCGCGTTCAAGCGCACCGAGGCGTCACTCACCTTCCAGAGTGGCTACGCCGTGAATGTCGGCGTGATCGGCTCGATGCTCGACCAGGGTGACTGTGTGGTCAGTGACAAGCTCAATCACGCCAGCATCATCGACGGCATCCGGCTGACCAAGGCCGACCGGATCCTGTACGAACACGCCGATCCTGACGATGCCGAGCGCGCGCTCAGCGAAGCGCGAGCCAAGGGCTACCGGCGCGTCCTGCTGGTCACCGACGGTGTCTTCAGCATGGACGGGGATATCGCGCCGCTGCCGCAACTGGTGGAGCGAGCCGAGCAATACGGCGCGGCCGTCATGGTGGATGACGCGCATGCCACGGGTGTGCTCGGCAGCAACGGCCGCGGCACCACCGACCATTTCGGCCTGCACGGCCGGGTTGCGCTCAACATCGGCACGCTGAGCAAGGCGATCGGCGTTGTGGGCGGGTATGTGGCGTCAACGCAGATCGTGCGCGATCACCTGATCCACAAGGCGCGGCCGTTCCTGTTCTCCTCCTCACATCCGCCTGCAGTGGTGGCGGCGTGCATCGCCGCCATCGACGTGCTCGAGCAGGAGCCCCAGCTCCAGGAACAGCTGTGGAGCAACACCCGCCATTTCAAGAGCGGGCTTCGCGAGCTCGGCTTCGACATCGGCGACAGCGAGACCCCGATCACGCCTGTCATGTGTGGCGAAGCCCCGGTCGCGATGCAGCTCTCCGACATGCTGCTCGAGCGCGGTGTGTTCGCTCAGGGCATCGGTTTTCCCACTGTCGCGCGCGGCAGGGCGCGGGTGCGGACGATCGTCTGCGCAACCCACACGCACGAGCAGCTCGACCGAGCGCTGCTGGCGTTCGAAGAGGTCGGAACCCGTCTTGGCCTGATCGGAGCCGGCGGTCAGGCGTAACGCGATGGCACCAACACGCTTCTGCGAGTTGCATCCTTCGCGGGCCGGGCAGCCCTGACCATGGCGCATCGCACCGCTGCGGAGCTCGAGGAGGAGCGGTTGGAGATTCTGGCCGCGCAGCGTGACCGAGCGGCCTTCGCGCCGCTCTACGAACGCTACGTCGACCAGATCCACGCCTACGTCTACACACTCACCCACAACATGGAGCAGGCCGACGACGTGACCGCAGCAACCTTTGCCAAGGCGATGGAGGAACTCCCGCGTTTCGAATGGCGTGGGGTTCCGTACTCGGCATGGCTCTATCGCGTGGCGGGCAACCTGGTGTCGAGGGAGAACCGCCGACCCGGATGGATCGAGCTCGAGCCACGCATGCTGCCTGACGCCGCGGCCGATCCGGCGCTGCACGCCGAGGAGAACGATCGTGCCGACGAGGTGCGCGCCGCGGTCGCAGGGCTGCCGCACGACCAGCGCCAGGCGATCCTGCTTCGCTTCGGCGGCGACCTTCGCAATCGGGAGATCGCCGAGATCATGGATCGGAGCGAAGGGGCGGTGAAGCTGCTCACCTTCCGAGCTCTCACCGCGCTTCGTCGCCGTCTTGGCGCACCGATGCCGACCGAGCGCCTCTCGAGGTCGGGATCGTGAACATCGAGGATCGTCTCGACGCGGCGCTCGGTGGCGACATGGTCGCTCTCGCCGCGTCGCCGGAGGTCGCCTCCTTGATCGATACCGGCGATGAGGTCGGTGGCGCGCTCGCCGCGCGGGCGCTCGATCCTGCCAGGAGAGCCGCAATCTATGCGACGGCGCTTGCGATCGCGGATGCAGCCGGCTTCGGCGCTCGGGTCCGCGCCCTGGGGCTCGACCGCCGTGTCCAGGCGGTCGCCGGCGGTGCTGTCGTGACCCTGGCGGCAGCCGCCGCAGTGGCCATCGCCCGGGGCAGGCGGCACTCCACGGCGCCGCTCAGCGCCTGAGCGCGCTGATGGACCAGGAGCCGGAGGTGCCCGACGCTGAGCGAGAGCGCATCCGTCAGCGAGATCGCAAGCGCGAGCGCCGCATGGTCGTCGACAACGCCGGCATCAAGCGGGTGCTCCCGGCCGTTGCCGAGAAACGCCGAAAAGCGAGCCAGCCGCCGCCTCAGGATCCGCCGAGCTGACCGCTCAAGACCTCGGTGTTGGAGGGCGTGGGGCTTCCGCCGGCCGGCTCGACCGTGGCGGCGATGCTCTTGTATCCGGCCAGGCTCCCCGGGACGACTGCAGTCCATGCGCTGCTGTCCGGTCCTGCACTGAGGAACGCGACCCCCTTCGGTGAGCCCTGCGGCGGGATGAGCCAGACCTCGTAGACCTTGGTGCTCGGGAGCGGCTGCAGCCCCTTGACGGTCAGCACCGCCGGGGTGCCGCCGGTTCCGACGTCGAGGTTTCCGGTCGCGGTCGTCCCCGAGACCATGTAGGCAACGGGTGTCTGCGCGCCTGTGCGCCCGGCGCCCCAGATGCCGAAGGCGATCGCCGCAACCACCGCGGCTGCTCCGACGACCGTGAAGCTGCGGTTCGCCGGGATCGCCGCGATCAGGCGTCGCCACCAGGGCACGCTGGGCGAAGCCGTTGCCTCCGCGTACACCTGCGCCATCAGGTTGCGCCGCAGCCGGGCGGGCGGAGGCACCGGCTCGAGCGCGGCCGGGAGCAACGACGCGAGGTCGGCATACTCGGCAGCCACAAGCCTGCAGGGCGCGCAGGTGGCCAGGTGGCTTTCCATGGCGTCCCGATCGGACGCTTCGAGCGCCCCGACAGACTCGAGGGCCAGGAGGTCGGTGACCTCCTCGTGGCTCATTGTGTCTGCCATGGCGTCTCCAGGCGATCGGCGAGGCTGGTGCGCAGCTTGTCGAGGGCGATCCGCACCCGTCCCTTGACGGTGCCGAGCGGCACCTCCATCGCAGTGGCGATCTCCGACTGGGAGTAGCCGCCGTAGTAGGCGAGCTCGATGGTCTGGCGCTGCTCGGCAGGCAGCTCGGCCAGCGCCTTGCGGACCTCCTCGCCACTCAGCTCTAGGGCGACGGCAACCCACGGGTCGGTCACCGCAGGCTCGATCGATTCCCCCTCGATCGGGGTGTCGAGCCGGGTCCGGTGATGGTCGCCGCGCATGCGGTCGATGGCTCGGTTGCGCACGATGGTGCAGATCCACGACCGCAGCGATCCACGCCCGGGCTGGAACGTGGAGCCGCGGCGCCAGACCGCCAGGAACGACTCCTGCACCACGTCCTCGGCCGCTCCCCGGTCGCTCAGGATGCGCAGGGCGACGGTATGGGCGAGTCCACCGTATCGGTCGTACAAAGCTTCGATCCCCTCGGGCGAATGGGCAGAGATCGAGCGGACAATGTCGTCGTCACTAAGGTGCACTCTCATGCTCCGACACACGCTCGGGGGTGGCGCACCTCTTGATACGTGGCCACAACCGCGCTCGGATCAACCAGGCACGCGCCACACCGACGCCGAGCCACGCGAGTGTCCCTAGGAAACTTTGACGCGGCCGCCGCGAACCCGAGCCGCGGTGGACTGGAGGAGCACCGGCTCATCGGGCTGCTGCGCGATGATCGCCGCCGCGGCCGGCCGGAGGCTCGTGGCCGCCGGACCCTCGAACACCACCTTCACGGCCCCGGCAGCGGTGCCCGCCTGGGCGATCGACAGCGCGGCGGTGTACTCGTCGAGAGGGAAGCGATGGGTCACCACGCCGTCGACCGGGAAGCTCGAGTCGCTCAACCACTCGCGGATCGTCCCGAAGGTTCGCTTGCCGTCCGGTTCGCGCCCGTACGAGGCGGCGCCGCGCACGGTGAGCTCGCGTGCCCAGATCAGCGACCACTCGATCTCGTGACGGCCGGAGCGGCCGCAGAGCACGAGCGTGCCCCCGGCGCGCAGCAGGCGCACGGCGAGGTCGATGCTCAGCGCTGAAGCACGGCAGTCGAAGACCACGTCCACACCGCCGTCGAGGACCGGGAGGCCGCCGCCGGCGGGGCGCATGACCCGCGCTTCCATGTGCTCGGCGGTCTTCTGGAGCATCTGCTCGGACGATCCATGCCAGACACGGTTGGCGCCGATCGAGCGAATCGCCATGAACGCAGCGTTGGGATCGCCGTTAAGCGGAGCGCTCTCGCGATGACGCTGGCCCAGCCGCGGGCGTGTGGTGCTCCGTGCATCGTGCAGCACGATGATGTCGAGGTCCGGATGCAGGCGGCGGAGCGTCGCGACGATGAGCCGGCTGAGCGCACCCGAGCCCATCACCACGGCGGTGTCTCCACGGCGAGTCCAGCGCAGCACCGCGTGGAGCGCGGTGGCCGCCGGCTCAGCGAGGACGCCGCGCTGGTCGGAGATGCCGTCGGCAGGGACGAGCATGTCCTCGTGAACGAGGAAGCCCTCGCTCCAGCCTCCGCCGGCGCGCTCGCTGGATCCGACCGACCGGCCCGAGCAGAGCGACCCGCCTCGGTCGGCGTTCTCGCAGAGGTGTGTATCGCCGGCCCGGCAGCGACGGCACTCGGCGAGTCCCTTGTGGGCGCAGCGCAGCGTCGGCTCCACGAGGACGCGATCACCCTCGTGGGCCCACTTCGTGGAGGATGCCCGCTCGACGACACCCACGACCTCGTGCCCCGGAATAAAGGTGCCGGCGGCGGCGTATGCGGTCAGGACGTTGGGCACCGGGTCGCGGTGCACGAGGGCGAGGTCGGTGCCACAGATCCCGGCAAGCGCCGGGCGGATGAGCACCCAGCCAGGTCCCGGCGGAACCGGCGTCCTGACGTCGCGCACCTCAACCGGCAGCGCCGAGCTCGGCTGCGTGCGGCGACGCCTCCCGCGGCCCCGGCGCCCCGAGCCGGGGTCAATGAGGGTCGGGTCGACGACTAGCGCCCGCATCGGGCGTGCCACAGATTGAAATGGCCGCGAACCAGCGCGGCAGTGAACTCTCTCATCGCCTCAAGTTGTGAGGATACCGTTGCTCACCCTTGCTGCGCAGCATTGACAATGGGTTTGATGACCGATCAGCCGCCGCCTCCCAGCCCCCCACCGGTCGATGTGGGAACTCCACCGCCCGCCTGGGGAGCACCGTCGCCGGGCTGGGGATCGCCCCCCTCGGGCTGGGGCGCGCCACCTCCCGGCTGGGGCGCGCCACCTCCCGGCTGGGGCGCGCCGCCTCCTGGCTGGGGTCAACCGCCCGCGTGGGGAAGCCCGCAACCGGGCTGGAACCCCGGCTTCATGCCGTCGCAGGTCGGCTCCGGACGGTTCCGATCGATGTCGGTGGGAGAGTGGCTCGACGCCACCTTCACGATGTACCGGCGCAATTTCGCGCTCATCGCGTCGATCAGCGCCGTGGTGCAGATCCCGTACGCGCTGCTCACCTGGCTGCTCTTCGAGATCACCGGGGTCGCGACCTTCGTCCGCTCCCCCTTCCAGTCCTTCGGCTCGCAGACGATCACGCCGGCGCAGGCAGAGCAACTCCTCAACTCGTATCTCGGGGTACTCGCCGTCACCCTGGGTTTGCTCCTGGTCAGCCTCCTGGTCGTCGTGCCGCTTGGGGAGGCGGCGACCACGCGAGCGGTGAGTGATCGCTACCTCGACCGTCCAAGCTCGCTGCTGGCTGCCTATCGCGCCGCCTGGGGCCGTCTCGGAGCGCTCATCGCGATGATATGCATCCTCATCCTCGGCTACGCGGGCTCATTCGCAGTGGTCATCGCTCTCGCGGCATTGATCGGGGCGGCCGGGGCCGGCGGGTTCGGCGCCCTGCTTGCGCTCTTGGCGTTTCTCGCGTTGATCCCGGTGCTGATCCTCGTGTACGTGCGGACCGTGGTCGCCGTACCCGCGATCGTGCTCGAGCGAGTGTCCGGTTGGGGCGGGCTGAAGCGCAGCTGGCAATTGATCAGCGGCCGCTTCTGGCCGACGTTCGGACGAATGCTGCTGCTCGTGCTCATCACCTCGATCATCTCGGGGGTGGTCTCCACGATCTTCGAGGTTCCCGGCAACCTCATCTCTCCCAACAACAGCTTTGTCTTCGAGCAGGTCGCAGGTGCGATCGCTGCGGTGTTCGTGGGTCCGGTCACCTACATTGGGGTGACGCTCCTCTATTACGACATCCGCATTCGCAAGGAAGGCTTCGATATCGAGATGCTCGCGCGGTCACTGTGAGGCGCCTGGTCGTCGCGGGTGTCATCGCCGCGGCACTCATGACGGTCACCGGAGCCACGGCGGCACCGGCACGCGCTGCGCCACCCTGCGTGACACTCGAGTACCTGACGCTCTTGGGCCGAGCGGACACCGCGCTGACGGCAGTCCCACCACAGCCCCCGGCGGCGCTCGCGGCGGTGACCGAGGCACAGGACATCGCACCCTCATCGAGCCCGGATCTCGCCCCGGTCATCGCGGCACTGTCATCAACGCCTCCCGACGTGAACGGCAGCAAGCAGCACATCGCCCTCATCGTCACCACCCTTGCGCTGCCTGCGGGGTCAACATGCAATGTCGACTCCAGGGACGCGGAAAACCTGCTCCACCAGGTGTATGCGTCGTCTGTTTTTGCCGATCTCGACCAGAATCAACCGCCGTCGATCTTCGAGCGCATCGGCGCTGCCATCCAGTGGATTCTCTCGCACCTGTTCGGGGTGCTCGGGCAAGGGGGATCGATCCTGCTCGGACTGCTCGTGCTCGCGGCGATTGTCACCTTCGTCGTCTACCGGCTACGGGGCGTTGCCGGCACACGCCGTGCGCAGGCGACGGAGGAGCCGGCCACCGCTGGCGATGACCCGGAGCGCGAGTGGACGCTGGCGCTGGCCGCCGCGCAGCGCAACGACTACCGCGAGGCGATTCGACGTGCGTTCCGTTCGGCATTGCTCGATGTCGCCGACCGGCGAGCGCATCTCGATCGCGCGTGGACGACTCGCGAGATGCTTGCCACACTCACGGTGGACACCGATCTGCTCGCGGTGGTCGCACCGGCCGCGTCGTCGTTCGACAGCGCCTGGTATGGCGGTAAGGCGGTCGGCGCCGCCGACTGGGAGGTCGCCCGCACACGATGCGAGGCTGTCCGTCGCGTGGCCCGCCGCGCAGCGGGAGCTCAGAACGCATGAGCCGGCCGCCACTCTCGGCGATGCTCACCCTCATCGCCGCGCTCTGCATCCTCGCGGTCATCGCGATCAGCACCGCGATCCCTCCCAATGACCAGGCCAACCCATCATCGCGATCGGCCGGCAGCCTGGGGACGCTCGCGCTCTACACGTGGTTCTCCGACCTCGGTCTCGATGTCGGCCGTCTGAGTACCAGCTTCAACCTCGGAGCGAGTGACATCGTCATCTGCTACGACCCGACGGTGGCGCTGACCACAGCAGATGTCACCTCCCTGATGACATTCATGGGTCGCGGCGGGGACCTGGTGCTGGTGGTGACGCCGGACAGCCTCGCCGCTGCTGCGCCGCTGCTCGGGCGGCTCGGCGTGAACCCATCCGCAACCGCGGGAAGTGGTGTTGCCACCGTCGCCCAGCCGTTCGACAGCACCGATCGAGTCCATTCGGTCCCGGTCTCGAGCGGTTTCACCTTCTCCGACCAGGCTCCGCTGGTCCCGATGCTCATCGAGAAGAGCCAGGTGGTGGCAGGCATGGTCCTGGTCGGCGGTGGCGGCCGTGCATTCATCCTGGGTGACACCGAGCCGCTTTCCAATGACGGGCTCCGCCATCCGGACTCATCGTTTCTGGCCCTCAGCTTGTTGCAGCGCGCTCGTGGAGGCCGGATCAGCTTTGACGAATATCACCACGGCGAGGGAAGCCAGGCCAGCGGTGCGAGCGCCATCTTCGATGGGCCGGTCGGCTTGGCGACCTTGCTCATCGGGCTCGTGGTGCTGCTGGCGATCGCGTTGAACGGTCGCCGCCTCGGGAAACCTGCACAGGAAGGCGGTGATGCGCTGGTGCCGAGTGCAGGCGCATACGTCACCGCCATGGGACAGCTTTTCGCCCGCAGCCGACAACGTGGGCCGATCGCCGCGCGCTACGCGGACGAGCTCAAACGCAGGATCGGTGGCGCGACCGGCGTGGACTGGCACCTCGATGACACAGCGTTCTGCGCCGGCATCGCCATGACCAACGCGCAAGCGGCACCAGCGCTCGCGGCACTGCTCGCCCATGCCCGTGCGCTCGCCGCCGGAAGACCGGAAGAAAGCGAGCTGCTCCGCCTCGCCCGCGACGTCGACGCCTGCGAGCGCGAGTGGACCGGAGCGCCAGTTGGGTGATTCCGCGAGCGCGCAGGGCACAATGCCAGGAGTGGCACCTGTGAACGACGCCGCTGCACTGCGCGGCGCACTGCACGAGACCATGGGTCGCGCTGTGGTCGGCCAGCTCCAGGTCATCGACGGGCTCTACATCGCAGTCCTGTGCGGCGGTCATGTGCTCCTCGAAGGCGTCCCGGGCACGGCCAAGACCTTGATGGCACGAACGCTGGCCGCCGCGCTCGACGCGCGCTTTACGCGAATCCAGTTCACCCCTGACCTGCTTCCGTCGGACATCATCGGAACCAGCGTGTACCGTCCGGATTCCGGAACCTTCGAATTCCGTGAAGGCCCGATCTTCACCGACACGCTGCTCGCCGACGAGATCAACAGAGCACCGGCCAAGACCCAGTCGGCGCTCCTCGAGGCGATGGAGGAGCGACAGGTCACCTCCGACGGCGAGAGCCGGTCACTCGGCGACCGTTTTCTCGTCGTGGCCACGCAGAACCCGGTCGAATACGAGGGCACGTATCCACTCCCGGAGGCGCAACTCGATCGGTTCTTCTTCAAGCTCGAGGTCAACGTCCCGGAGCCGGCCACGGAGGTGGTGATGCTCCGCCGTGTCGACAGCGGTTTCAACGCCCACGACCTGATCGCGGCCGGTGTGACCTCGATCATCGGTGCAGCATCGCTCGCGAGAGTGCGCGCGGAGGTCGCGGCGGTGCGCGTTTCCGACGAGGTGCTCGGCTACATCTCGGCGATCGTCACTGCGACGCGGACGAGCCCAGACCTCTCACTCGGGGCGAGCCCGCGCGGATCGATCGCGCTGCTGCTCGCCGGCAAGGCGATGGCGGCGATTCAAGGTCGTGATTACCTTGTCCCCGATGACGTCAAGGACGTCTGCATTCCAGCGCTCCGGCACCGGATGATTCGGCGGCCGGAGGCGGAGATCCAGGGAGTGTCCGAGGTGGCGGCGGTGCAGCGGGCGGTGGGCAGGGTTCCCGTCCCGAGGTGAGCACGCCGCCATGACGTGGCGCGGTGCCGCTCTTTTGCTGGTGCCGGCCGCGGTCATCGCGGCCGGCGCGTCGTCGTCGTCGCTGTTCGTCGTCGGGCTGGTGCTCTTCGTTGTGGTGCTGGTGGCGATCGCCGTCGACTCGCGGCGCGCGCCGGGCAGATCCGTGCTTCGCGTGGAGCGCGACTCCAACGACCTGCTTTCCGTCGGCGTCGCAAACCGCGTGAGCCTCGCCGTCACGGCGCGAATGTCGGACGCATCGGCGATCGTGCACGAGCGCGTCCCGCCAGGGATGCATCCGTCAGAAACGCAGTGGAAAGTGCGTCTCCCCGCGAGCATCGAGTACACGGTGACGCCGGTCGCGCGCGGCGATGTCATCCTCGGACCCGCTGCCGTGCGCGTGACCGGACCGTGGGGAATCGGCTGGCGGCAGACGACGGTTGCGGCCACGCGCGCAGTGCGTGTCGACCCGAACCTCGCCGCCATCGATGTCTACGAGGCACTCGCGCGTCGCGGTCAGCTCGCCGAGCTTGGACTGCGCACCATGCGCCTGCGCACCGAGGGCAGTGAGTTCGACCGTGTGCGCGAGGCGTTCCCCGATGATCCATTGCGGGCCATCAACTGGCGCGCCACCGCGCGGACCGGACGCCTGATGGCGACCGAGCTCATCCCCGAGCGCGCGCAACCACTGGTGATCTGTCTGGATCACGGGCGGTTGATGGGTATCGGCGCGGGCGAGCTGACCAAGCTCGATCACGCGATCAATGCGGCGCTGCTCCTCGTGCACGTGGCGCTTCGCGCCGGGGATCGCGCAGGGATGCTCGCGTTCTCCGACACGGTGACCGGCACACTGCCGCCCCGCGCCGGCGCCGCGCAGCTGCGCCGCTTTCTCGACGCCACCCGCCCGATACAGCCCGGGGAGACCGAGGCCGACTACGACGATGCGCTCGCGTATTTCAGCCGCTGGCAGACACGCCGGTCACTGGTGGTCATCTTCACCGACGTCCTCGATCCCGACCAGGGGAAAGCGCTCATCCGGCAATGCGTGCGCCTGCGTCGGCGTCATCTGCCGCTGGTGGTCACCGTTCGCGACCCGGCGCTCGATGACGCGGCGAACGCGATGCCCCGGAGCGGCGACGATGCGTATGCCCGCGCGGTTGCGGGCGGACTCATCGCCGATCGCGATGACACCCTTCGCTTGCTGCGAAGTTCCGGCGTCGAGACCATCGACGCCGATGCGCGCACGCTGTCGCCACGGCTCGTGAACCGTTACCTCGACCTCAAGCGGCGAGCGCGCCTCTAACCGCAGCGCGCTCGCCCGAGGTCAGACTGCCTTACCCGCGAAATTTCTTCGCGTTGCCGGATCGAGCAGCATCGCGTACAGCACGATCAGCTGCAGCACGAGGTACACGACAAGGATGAGGTCCCCCGTGCTCGAGTTCACCCGGCCGAAATCCGCGATCGCAATGAGGATGCTGATGACGTCGAGCACCACGATGATCCAGCGTGCGACCTGCGACGGCCGTCCCACAATGATGCCGAGGATGATGTCGACGATGCCGATGATGAGCGGCACGACCGCGAACGCGAAGAAGAGCGCTCCCGCGGCGTTCAAGAACGCGTTGCCGAACTGGTTGGCGTAGTTGTCGTAACCGGGGATGTTGCGCAGCGCATCGTGCCCCGCGGCGAGGATGTAAACCCCGATTGCGATCGACCCGGCGGCGAGCAGGAGAACCAGGATCGCCTTGACGATGATGATGATCTGCGCGATCGTCAGCCAGAAGGTGCGCTTGTGCACCTTGACAACGACCGGCTGCGGCATCGCCTGCGGGGTGTAGGGCATCTGGCCGGAGTACGCGTTGCCCGGAGAATATGGTCCTTGCGGCGGCCCGACCGGCGGTGGCCCACCAGCAGGCACGAGGACGGGCGGCTCCGGGGGTGGGTTGCCTGGTGGCTGGGGCGGCAGTGCTGCCACGATTGCTCTCCTCCTCGGTGATGACGCCTCGTCCAGCGGGGCGGTGGCAGGATTCTAGGCTTTGCGGACCACGAAGGTGCTGGCGATCTTGTCGTGCCAGCCTTGCTTCCGTGGATCCCAGCCGGCCCACATGAGACCGAGGTCCAGCGGAATCGAGCTGATGATGTAGCCGATGAAACGGCCAACCGCTCGGCCGATGCCGATGTTCTGGCCGGTGGCCGCGTCGACGACATGGAGTCCGAGCATCCGCTGCCCAAAGGTGCCGCCGAGCTTGGACCAGAGCACGACAAAGTAGACCAGCTCGACGGCGAGCCCGATCAACTCCCAGTACGCGAATGAGCCGAAGTACGAGCTCGCGCAGGTGGTCGCGAGCGTCCCGGTCGCGACGGCGTTGTTCACACAGTTGACGTAATCGCTGATCGCCGATCCCTCGACGACGAAGAAGATCACGAAGAATGGAACGAAGACGATGATCCCGTCGATGAATGCGGCGAGGAAGCGAATCCAGAAACCCGCGTAGACGATGCCGGGAGCGGGTCCGAGCTGCGGTGCCTGGTAATACGTTGCGACCGGGTACGCCGGAGGCGGCGGCGGAGGAAGATACGCCTGCGGCGGGGGCGGCGGCGGCCCTCCTTCGGTCATCGAAGCAGGACACTAGCAGGCTTCTCGGGTTTGTGACCCTTGCAGCCGAAACGTCACCTCAGACGGTATCGGGCATCGCCTCCATCGCTGCGATGACTGCGCGTGTGATCTGTGTCGGCGTCGAGGCGCCCGATGTGACCCCCACACGGTGAACGCCCTGGAACCACGCGGGATCGAGGTCTGCGGCGGTGTCGACGAGATATGCGGGACGGTGGCCTTTTTCGCGCACCACCTGCACGAGGCGTTGACTGTTGCTGCTGCGCTCGCTGCCAACCACGACCACGCAATCGACATCATCCGCCGCAAGGACCGCGGCCTCCTGCCGCTCCTGGGTTGCGCGACAAATCTCGTTGTGCACCTCGATCGTCGGAAAGCGCTCAACAAGCCGTTCGATGATCGATTGCGTGTCCCACATGCTGAGCGTCGTCTGACAGGTCACCGCGAGCGGCCGTGCGTCCGGCAGCTCGAGGGTGTCGACCTCGGCAATGCTCTCGATCAGCGTTGTGTGTTCGGGCGCGATACCGAGCACGCCGGCGGGCTCCGGGTGCCCGCGCTTGCCGATGTAGATGACGTGGTGGCCGCTCGCCACCAGCTCGCGGACAAGGTCGTGCGTTCGGGTGACGTCACTGCAGGTTGCGTCGACGAGGTTGAGACCACGAGCGCGCGCCGCGTCGACCACCGCCGGCGAGATGCCATGGGCGGTGAAGATCACGGTTCCCTCGGTCACCTGTTCCAGCGCCTTCATGCGATCCGGCTCCGCGACAAGTGCCACGCCCGACTCCTCGAGCTCGCGGGTCACGTGCTCGTTGTGCACCAGGTAGCCGAGCATGGTGACCCGCTCGCTGCCCGCGCGTGCAGCGCCTTCACGTTTTGCGATTCGTATCGCTTCCACCACTCCGTGGCAGTAGCCACGCGGCGTGATCCGGACAACCTCCATCGACTCCAGTCTACGCGGGGGTTTCGGCTGGGCGGTCGAACGCGAACGCTCGTCCGGGCTGTGGGGTGCGCCCCGCGAGAAGGAGCCACGAGTAGAGCAGCAGGCCGACTCCGGCGCCGACTGCCAGCTTCACGGGATCCGGGAGCGAGCTCGGTGATACGAAAGCTTCGAGCGTGCCCGCGATGATCAGCAGGCTGGCCACGCCGAGGGCGAGGAGCACAGCTCGTACGGCCACTCGCGCCAGTGCCTCGCCGCGGCGAAGCTGTCCAGGTCGAAGGATGGCATTGCCGAGCATCAGGCCGGTACCGCCGCTGATCACGATCACGCTGAGCTCCAGCACACCGTGGGGCACGATCAGCGACCAGAACTGGTAGTCGTAGCCACCGAGCTGAACGGCCGCCGCGACGGTGCCGAGCATCCACCCGTTGCTGAGCAGCACGAACGCCGTGGGGATGCCGAGCAATATCCCGCCGGCGAAACAGATGAGCGCCACGCGGATGTTGTTCTGGATGATGTCGAGGCCGACGACGGGCGCATCCTGGACGCCGGTGCCGATCTGGCCGCGCGCCATCTCATCGAAGAGCGATGGAGGGACCAGCGATACTCGCAGATCGGGGCGAAGGTCGACCGCGAGCCAACCCGCGATGAACCCGATCGCCATGAGCGCCAGGCTGGCGACCATGAACGGCCAGGCGGCGCGGAAGGAACGAGGCAAAGCGGTTGCGAAGAATGGGCCGATCGCTCCGAGGCGCCACGCGTTGCCGCGGTAGAGCAGCGGATGCGCACGTGCGCAGAGCGTGTTGAGGTACTCCGTGATGGGCGCATCCGGGTGATCGCGGCGCGCGATCGCGAGGTCGCTCGACGTCTGGCGGAGGAGGAGCCCGAAGCGCTCGATATCGTTCGCGGACTGGTTGCGCAGGCGTCCCCGCTTGGCGGCCTTGATCGCCGCTTCCAGGGCGCCCCAGCGCCCCTGGCGCTCGGCGATGAACGCGTCGAGGCTCATGGATGGCGCTGATCGAGCTGCAGGTAGATCCGCTCGATGAAGAGCTCGGGTGGCCACAGGCGCTCCGGCGCGCCGGGAGGCAGCCCGAGGCGGTCGAGCAGGCGCTTGGCGATGTCGGCCGCGAGGTCGGCGCGCAATTTTGGGCTCAGCCCGGGGCGCGACAGAAAGACGCGCAACGCATCGCGTTCAAAGCCGCCGATGCGGTCGAGACCGTCGATCGGCGGTCCGGAGTCCGGGGTCCGCAGGAGGATCGGCGGCGGCGCCACGGCCGCGGCGAGCGAGACCGCAGCCCGGTCGCGGACCACAATGGTACCGGCGCCCAGGTCACCGAGACGGCGGGTCTGGGGCTGAAAGAACATGACAACGATGCCGATCAGAACAACGAGCACGTCGACGATGCGAATGACATTGCGCACCGCGATGGCGGCAAAGTCTGCGGCCGAACCGTCGATCCGGATGACCCGGAGTCCCATCGCACTCTTGCCGGGGGTCCGGCCGCCGGTCACCGCCTCGGCGACGAAGAAATAGCCGAAGTAGACGAAGAACGCAAAGAATCCGGCGCCCACAGCGGCATAGCCGGCGCCGTCGGCGCCCGTGACGAAGATGCCCACGACGGCGCTGAACAGCAGGATCGCGACCAGCGTGATCGGCACGGCCAGCAGGTTGTCCAGAATCTGCGCCACCAGCCGGCTGCCGAGACCCGCGACGCTGTACCCGAGGGTGACGTTGTCTGACGTCTTGACGCTGATCGTGTCGAGCTGGCTCGAGTTCACCGATTCATCGTCGCACGCCCGCCGCCGGGCGCCATCATCGTCGCGAGACGGTGACCTTGCTCCCTACTCGATGACGGCGACGATCTGACCTTCCTGGACCACCTCACCCTCGGACACGAGGATATCCGTCACCGTGCCGCCGGTCGGCGCCGTGATCGGGATCTCCATCTTCATGGACTCGAGGATCATCAGCGTGTCGTCCTCCTCGACGACCTGACCCAGCTCCACCACGATCTTCCAGAGATTGCCCACCAGCTCGGCCTTCACCTCGGTCACCATGCCCTCCTCATACCGGTGGCACGCCGTGCTTTCGCCACGCGCGCCGCTGCCGTTTGGTTTCAGCTCCTTCGAGTGCGTCGATGATCACGCGGCGCGTGTCCGCCGGATCGATGATGTCGTCCACCATCGCCCATGACGCGGCGATGAACGGGTCGATGGTCTGACGCACCGCGGCCGCGTACTCCGCACGCGCTGCAGCCGGGTCATCGGCCGCGGCGATCTGCTTGGTGAAGATGATATCGACCGCACCTTCTGGGCCCATCACCGAGATCTCCGCCGTCGGCCACGCAACCAGCGTGTCGGGTTCGTAGCCACGCCCACACATCACGAAGTACCCGGCACCGTACGCCTTGCGCAGCACCACAGTCACCTTCGGAACTGTCGCCTCGCTCACCGCATACAGCATCTTGGCGCCGTGGCGGATGATGCCCTGCTTCTCGACCTCGGTCCCGACGATGAAACCCGGGACATCCTGCAGGAACACCAGCGGGATGTTGAACGCATCGCACAACCAGATGAAGCGCGCCGCCTTGTCGGCTGCATCAATGTCGAGTGCGCCGCCCTTGATCATCGGTTGATTCGCGACGACGCCTGCGGAACGGCCGTTGAAACGCACGAACGCCGTGATGATGTTGCGCGCGAACGTTGGTTTGACCTCGAAAACATCACCGTCGTCGGCCAGGCGCGTGAGCACCTTGCGCATGTCGTACACCGCTCGTGGGTTGGCGGGCACGATCTTTTCCATATCGTCGATGCGCCGGTCGCGACGATCGGCGGTCTCCCGACGCGGCGGGGCCTCACGATTGTTGGATGGCATGAACGTGAGGTAGGTGCGGACCGCCGCAATGCATGCTGGGTCGTCGTCCATCTCGAGGTCGCCGACACCGCTGATGTAGCAATGCACCTGACTGCCACCCATGTCGTGGTCGGTGGTCTCCTCGCCTGTCGCAGCCCTGACGAGGCGAGCGCCGCCGAGCGACATGCTGCTCGTGTCCTTGACCATGGGGACGAAGTCAGCAAGCCCCGGGATGTATGCGGTTCCCGCTGCGCACGGGCCGAGCATCGCCGCCACCTGAGGCACGACACCGCTCATCTGTACCTGCTCGAAGAAGAGCGCGCCGCTGCCCGCGAACGTGCTCCCCGCCGCCTCCTGAATGCGCGCTCCCGCCGAGTCGAGCAGCCAGATCATGGGAAGCCGGTTGAGCATCGACTTCCTGCGCAGGCGCGCAACCTTCTGCTCGCCGATCATCCCCATCGACCCAGCCATCACGGTGAAGTCGTAGGCGGCGCAATAGACGCGGCGACCGTCGATCAACCCTTCGCCGGTGACCACTCCATCCGCCGGAGTGCGTTCCGGCTCGGTGACCGCACCAGTCATCGAATGCTGATGCGCGAGCAGACCGAGCTCCACGAAGGTGCCCGTGTCGAAGAGCAGATCGATCCGCTCGCGCGCGGTCAGCTTGTGGCGTGCGTGCTGCTGGGCAATTCGCTCCTCGCCACCCATGGCGAGCGAACGAGCACGCTTTTCCCCAAGCGCCGCGGTGAGTTCGTCGAGGCTCGGTGTGTCCGAGCCGGTGCTCATCGCAGTACGGAGGTCAGGCAGCGACGCCGATGATCCGGCCGTCGATCCAGCCGGTCCACCCGTTGGAGCAGATGACCCGCGCCCAGGCGCCGCGAACTTCGGCGACCTGGATCGGCAGCCCCGGCGCGAGGTTGGCGACCACCGGTCCGGACGGGTCCGGGGCACCCCAGGCGCGCAGTCCCTGCGGGGGAACCGAATGGCTCGGCGCCCATCCGCCGGCTGCCGGCTGCGGCACGGGCTGAGCCTGCACCGGCTGCGCCTGGTACGGCTGCTGCACGGGTTGCGGGGTGTAGGCGGGCTGCACCGGCTGGGCCTGAACGGGCTGCTGCGGCGTGAAGCTCGGCGTCGGCAGCGGCTGACCGACCGGAATCCCCGATGGGACCGGGCTCGGCTGTGGGAACGACGGGGTGGGCGACGGCTGGAATGTCGAGGCGCCAACCGCCGGCGTCGGCGTCACGGGCGTGTCGACGACCGGGGTGGAGTCGGGTTCGGCGTCCGCATCCACGGCGTCGGACGCGACCACTGCTGCTTCCTCGTCAACCTCGGAGGCAGTCTCAACGCCACCGATCGCGTCCAGCAGCGTGCTCGTGCGTGCGAGCTCGGCGACCGCTTGCACGAAGGTGTGCTTGCTCAACCCGTCGAGATAGACGTACGTCTGCGCGACCACGGTCGTATCGGCGCCGGAGCGCTCAACCGAGGCGGTGACTGAGCCGGGACGAGACGCCACCAACTGGTTGGCCGCATCGACGTTGTCGCCTGTGAGCGTGACGCTCCGCCGGATGGTGACGCGATCGGCGCCATCAGCCTTGAGAACCACCAGTTCGACCGGCGCGGTGCTGAGGGTTCCCGCCTTCAGCCCGAACGAGAAATCGGTTCCGGGTTCGAAACGGTCGGAGCCAATCTCCAGGTCGTCGTCGGAGGAGCACCAGGTGGTGATGCTCTGCTTGACCTCGTCAGGTGTCATGGTTTTGATCTCCTCTCCGCGTCCTCAAAGGCTGCGGCGACTATACGGTGTTCAGGATGTGAGAGCCGGGTGCGCCATGGCCTCGCCCATCGCGAGCAGGCCGTCGAGCACGTCACCGATCTTATTGAGTGCGAGAGAAAGATGGCCCTCGTCCGGCAGAAGATGCGCCTCTGCTCCGGGGATGTGCGCGGCGAGCCACGCGCCATGCGCCATCGGGACCATGCGGTCCTCGCCGCCCTGCCAGACGGCCACCGGAGTCTGGATCGACGCCGGGTCAAACCCCCACGGGGTGACGAAGGCGAGGTCGTCGTCTCGCCATCCTGCGATGCCCGTCGAGACCGCGCGACGAAAGCTCCCGGCCATGTACTCGGCGTACCCGCTGCCGAGAGCCGCCTCGTCGACATCGCTGACGAGCCCTCCGAGCGACGCTGCCACGTCTGCGGGTTCAACGTCGTGGAGCGTGGCGGCTTCGCGCTCAAGAAAGGCCTCCAGCGGTTCGCTTCCTTGGAGCGCGGCGCCGAATTCCTGGATGTTTTCCGGGGCCATGCCGGCAAGCCAGTCGAGTCCCTCGGCGGGCCACGGCGCGATGCCGGCGAGCGACGCCGTGGCGATGACGCGGTCGGACAGCAACGCAGCGCACGCCAGTGCATGCGGCCCCCCACCCGATTGCCCGGCGCAGAAGAACGTACCGATCTTCAAAGCGTCGAGGACCGCCTGCGCGTCGGTGGCCACGTCGCCGACCGCCCGACCGGGCATGGCCGACGACGCCGCATAACCGGGCCGAGAGAAGGTGACGAAGCGAAGGCCGCGTTGAGCGAGGGCGGCGACCAGCGGCGGATAGGCGCCTGCCGCGGACGGAGTCCCACTGTGGTAGAGAAACCCGCGGCCGTCCTCCGGTCCGGCGGACACGACCTCGAGTTGGCGTCCGTCGGGAGCCTGGACCATCTGCGTGTGCGGCTCGGAGCTCATCGCCTCATGGTACCCAGCAGCTGGCGAACGTGACTGCGCTACCGCGCGTCACGATTCGAGGTCGTACGCGGTGGCGTGTGAGGGTTGGTACAGACCGATTTCACCGCCACCGGGAACGCGCATCCGGGTGAGCCGTCCAAACCGCGCGGTGCTGATCGGCTCCGAGAACTCGGCGCCTTTTGCGGTGAGCTCGGCGACAGTGCGATCGATGTCGTCGCACATCAGAAAGAGTTCGTGGTGCCCGCCCGGTGCTCCTTCGCCGGCCGGATGAACGCCGAGCTCTGCAGGCGGGAGCTTGAAGATGAGCCAGCCGCCGTGAATGTCGACGTTGGGCATTCCCAGCACATCGCGAAAGAACGCCCGGGCACGGTCGGGGTCGTCCGCGTACAGGACTGCATGAGCGGCAGTGATCATCGTGTGCTCCTCTTCATGGACGCCTCAAGTGTCGCAGCAGCGGATCGAGGCACGTCGAATGCGAGATCGAGATCGGACGATCGCACTGTGACGGGCTGATAACACCCCGGGCTTTCCACACATCAGCGGATAGGCTGCCGGAGGTGAGCCGATCTCTGCGGCCTGCTCGGCTGATCATCGCGATCTCGGCGGCGCTGCTGGTTGCGTATGCGGTCGTCTGGGCGCAGGTGAGCAGCGTCGACGTGGGCCGGAGTGACTTCACCGCCTTCTATGTCGGCGGGACTCTGCTTCGCGAAGGCCATACCGGCGACCTCTACAACGAGGCGATCCAGCAACCCCTCCACAGCGCGCTGATCGCACCCGACCGCGAGGGAAACCTGCCGTTCGTGAACACCCCGGTCGCGGCTGTGCTGGTGCTGCCGGTGACGGCGCTGCCGCTGGCTGTCGCGTATCGCCTCTGGGGGATTCTCGAGCTGGCCATCCTTGTCCTCGCAGTCGTGCTCGCCATTCGCTCGGTGGAGTGGCCGCCCGAGACGCCGCGGGTGTGGAAGGTTGCCGCGGGCGCCGCGGCGCTGGCGTCGATGGGAACCCTCACGACGGTGATCCAGGCTCAATGGACCCCGATCCTGGCGCTGGGGATCGTGCTTGCGTACCGCGCGTGGAAGGGCGGGCACCAAGCCACGGGGGCAGCACTGCTGGTTGTCTCGGCAGGGATCGCGAAACCGCACCTGGCACTCGGACTGCTTGCGTTCCTGCTCGGCTGGCGCCGGCGACGGGTGATCCTTGGGGCCGTCGCCGGTGTCGCTGGATTGACGCTGGCGTCGCTCGCCCTGGTTGGTCCGGCGGGAATCGCCGGCTTCATCAAGATTCTCGCGGGGTCGACAACGCGTTGGGAACTGGCGAGCATGGTGAGCTTCATCGGCGTCGTGGGATCACTGTTCGGCAGCGGGGTCGCGGCTCATCTGATCAGCCTGGCGATCACGCTGGTCGCGTGCGCGGTCGCTGTGTGGCTGGGCGCCCTGGTGCGCCGCGATTCGAGCCGTCTCGACACCGCGCTGGTCGGGGCTGCGCTGCTCTCATTGGTCGCGTCGCCTCACGCATACCCGGACGACCTGGTGATGCTGGCCCCGGTCATGGTGATCGGTGTCGCCGCCGCAGCACGCCGGATGACGTCGAGCGCCACCCTCGTCTGGTGGTCGCCGGTCACCCTGGCATATGGAGCCTGGGCGTTGGTCACCCTTGCGGCGTTCGCGGACCTGGCCGACTCAGCCACGTTCCCACCCGGGCAGCTCGCCGGCTGGGCTCTGGGGGCCGCGGCGGTGCTTGCCTGCCTGGCGTCTCGGCGATCGGAGGCGCGTGTCGGTGTCCCCAGCTCGCGGATGGCGCCGCTCGCCGGCGTTCAGACTGGCACGTGAGCCGGACGACGGAGCGCGCCACCTGCCGGCGTGCTCGCACACTGCACAGCCATGGCGGACATCGAGATCACCACGCTGCGTCCATCGGTTGAGACGCTCGGACAGCTGAGTGACCTGCTCATCGAGGTCGTCGCGGATGGCGGCTCGGTGAGCTTCATGCACCCACTCGACAGGGTTGCCGCAGAGGCGTACTGGACGGGTGCGCTCGCGGCCCAGGCCCGCGACGAACGCGTCGTTCTCGGTGCATGGGGCGGGGACGTCATCGTCGGCAGCGTGACGCTGCTCCTCGACTATCCCCCCAACCAGCCGCATCGGGCCGAGATTGCCAAGCTCATGACACGCCCGAGCCGGCGAGGACTCGGCATCGCCACCTCGTTGATGCGGGCCGCGGAAACGATCGCGTGCGAGCTTGGACGGACATTGCTGGTGCTCGACACCGCCGTCGACGGCGGCGCGGCCGGCCTCTATCAACGACTCGGGTTCATGTTGACCGGTGAGATTCCCGACTACGCGTACAAGCCGCACGGCGGGCTGACGGGAACGCTCGTCTTCTG
>Ga0182024_10006159_pt1 | contig 26455 bp, 16 predicted proteins | sample P32metaG_FD_120480 | JGI IMG/M metagenome (GOLD analysis project Ga0182024, IMG submission 120480) | Permafrost microbial communities from Stordalen Mire, Sweden - P3-2 metaG (Illumina Assembly) | ecosystem: Environmental > Terrestrial > Soil > Wetlands > Permafrost | place: Sweden: Stordalen... | reverse complement strand
GCTGAAGAACATGACGTGAGAGTGCACGCCGTTCTGTTGCTGCGAGCCGGCAGTATTCCAAAGACTTCCAGCGGCAAGCTCGAGCGTCGTGCATGCCAGGCCGGTTTTCTGGACGGCACGCTCGCCAGCATCTGAGGTACCAGCGATGGCCGGGAATCTCATCAATGGCGAACTAGCGAACGCGTCGATCACCGCGGGAAGTCCTCGCGTGGACACCTGCAGCGCCGACGTCATCGAAAAATGGCTGGTCGAGAAGCTCTCGGACCTGCTTGGAGTCGATCCTCGAGAAATAGACGTACGGGAACCATTCGCCAGCTACGGGATGGGTTCGACGGAGGCGGTCAGCCTCTCGGGAGAACTCGGAGATTGGCTGGGACAAAAAGTCCCGGCGGATTTGGCCTACGAGTTTCCAACTATCGAGACTCTCGCCCGGCATTTGAGCGGCTCGCCGGATGAATCACCGTCAGGACCTGACGCTCGAAGCGAGATGGAATCGGAGCCGATCGCGATCATTGGAATCGGCTGCCGGTTTCCCGGGAGCAGTGGTCCTCAGGCGTTCTGGGATTCCATCCGCGACGGAATGGACGCAATCACAGAAGTTCCGGCGGACCGTTTCAATCTCGCTGAGTTTTACGATCCGGATTCGACCATCGCGGGCAAAATAAACACGCGATGGGGTGGCTTTGTCGAGCAGGTGGATCAGTTCGATCCGCAATTCTTCGGCATCTCGCCGCGCGAGGCGGCGCGGATGGATCCGCAGCAGCGTCTCTTGCTCGAAGTAACCTGGGAAGCACTCGAAGATGCGGGCCAGGCGGCCGACCAAATCGCCGGCAGCAACACCGGCGTATTCGTCGGAATCTCGAACAACGACTACGGCCGGACTCAGTTCAGCGATTTAAGCCGTATCGACGCCTACGCGGGAACGGGCAACGCACTTAGCATCGCCGCCAATCGAATTTCGTACCTGCTGGACTTTCGCGGACCGAGCATCGCGATCGACACCGCTTGTTCCTCGTCGCTGGTCGCAGTCCATCTTGCCTGCGCCAGTCTGCGAAATGGGGAATCGACCCTGGCCGTGGCCGGCGGCGTGAATCTCATCCTGTCGCCTGCTATCACGATGAATTTCACCAAGGCCGGCGTGATGGCGCCTGACGGGCGTTGCAAGACTTTCGACGCCGGCGCCAACGGTTACGTTCGCAGCGAGGGCGCGGGACTCGTCGTGCTGAAGCCTCTAAGCCGCGCGCTGGCCGACGGCGACTCCATCTATGCCGTCATCCGCGGCAGTGCGGTGAACCAGGACGGCCGCAGCAACGGCCTGATGGCGCCGAATCCTCTCGCGCAGGAAGCCGTCTTGCGCGAAGCGTATCGAAGAGCGGGCGTCTCGCCCGGCGACGTTCAATACGTCGAGGCGCATGGCACCGGCACTCTGCTGGGCGACCCGATCGAGGCGCGAGCGCTGGGACGGGTGCTGGCCGACGGTCGCGCGCCGGAGAATTTTTGCGCGATCGGTTCGGTCAAGACGAATATCGGTCATTGCGAAGCGGCTGCAGGCGTCGCGGGGCTGATAAAGGTCGCGCTCGCGCTCAAGCACGCGGAGATTCCGGCGAGCCTGCACTTCCAGGAACCCAATCCTCATATACCTTTCGACGAACTCCCGATCCGCGTGCAAACCAAGCCGGGTCCGTGGTCTGCAGAGAGCGGTCCACCGCTGGCGGGAGTCAGCTCATTCGGATTCGGCGGCACCAATGCTCATGTGGTTCTGCAGCAGGCGCCCGAGTCGCGAAGAAAGAATCGCGAATCGGCTGCGGGTAAGTCCTGTTACCTGCTGCCACTCTCGGCGCGCAGCCCGGAGGCCCTCCAGGCCGTCGCGCGAATGTACCAGCAATTTTTGGCGACTTCCGAATTGTCGCTGCACGACATTTGTTACAGCGCGGGCGCGCGTCGCAGTCATAACGACCATCGCATGGCCGTGGCCGGCAATTCGTCGCAACAGCTTATCGAAGGTCTCGATGCTTTCCTGAAGGGTGAGACTCGTGCCGGCCTCACCTCCGGTCGCAAAGCTCTCGCCAACCGCAAAAAACTGGCTTTTGTTTTTTCCGGGCAAGGCTCGCAATGGTTCGGCATGGGACGAACGCTCCTGCACAACGAACCGGTCTTTCGCGAGGTGATCGAGCGATGCGAGCTGGCGCTCCGCCCGCACACCGATTGGTCGCTGATCGCGGAACTCGCTGGCACCGATGCGGCTGAATCGCGGTTGAACGATGTTGACGTAATCCAGCCGGCGCTGTTCGCAGTTCAGGTAGCGCTCGCAGCCCTGTGGCGTTCCTGGGGTATCGAGCCCGACGCGGTCGTGGGCCACAGTATGGGTGAGGTCGCGGCTGCTTACGTCGCCGGCGCGCTCAGCCTTGAAGACGCGGCGCTGATCATTTGTACGCGCAGCAAGTTGGTCAAGCGCACGGTAGGGCAAGGCGCGATGGCGTCGGTCGAGCTCTCCATCGAAGACGCTCGGCGCGCGATCGCCGGCTACGAAGATCGCGTTTCAATCGCGGTCAGCACCAGTCCCACATCGACCGTTCTGTCGGGCGATCCGACGGCGCTCGCGGAGATACTCGAACAGCTCAAGAGCCGCGACATCTTCTGCCGAATGGTGAAGGTGGATTTCGCCTCGCATAGTCCCCAGATGGATCCGCTGCGCGGCGAGCTGTTGCATGCGCTGGAAGAGGTGCTACCTCATACCGCGTCCGTGCCGATTTACTCGACCGTACTGGACTCTGTCGCCAACGGGTCGGAGTTCGATGCGCTCTACTGGGCGCGCAATCTCCGAGAGCCCGTGCTTTTTTCGGGATCGGTTCAGCGACTGCTTGAAGATGGTTACGACACCTTCCTCGAGATAAGCGCCCATCCCATTCTACTCAGTGGAATTCAGCAAGGGCTTCATCACTCTGGCGTAGCAGGCGCGGTGCTTGCCTCCATCCGGCGGGAGGAAGACGAGCATACCGCGATGCTGCGGTCGCTAGGTCAGCTTTATAGTTCGGGCTATGCGATGGACTGGAGCCGCATCTACCCTGAGCGAGGTGAGTGCGTCCGGCTGCCGTCTTATCCATGGCAACGACAACGCTGTTGGCTCGAGCCAGGAGCGGCTGGCAGCTATCAATCGGAACATACGCCAAACCACTCGGGCGCGAGGAACTCTCTGCTGGGCCGGCATTTCAAATCGGCCGAGTCGGGCGGCGCCGACTATTGGGAAATCCGATTGGATAAGGAGTCGATGCCTTTTCTCGATGACCATCGAATCGAGGGAGTCGCCGCCTTGCCCGCGTCGGTCTATGTCGAGGTGGCATCGGCCGCCGCGCGCGAGGCACTCGGCTCGCGATCGATCGCGCTGGCAGATGTCGAATTTCACCGCGCGCTCTTCCTGCCCGACGGCGCGAGCACCACGCTTCAAGTGATCGTCGCGCCCGGCGCGGACGGAACGGCGTCGTTTCAAATCTATAGTTCTTCCGCCCAAGGCGGCCCATCTTCATGGACTCTGCACGCGTCGGGGAAAGTCTCTGCTCAAAACGACTCCGGCTTACATCCAATCGTAGAAGAAGAGTCGCTCGCCGAAATTCAGCTTCGATGCTCCGAGAAAGTCTCAGGCCCCGACTACTATCGACAGCTTACTGAAAACGCGATCCAGTACGGACCCTTCTTCCAGAGCATCACCCATTTGTGGTTGGACGGTAAGAGCGTCCTGGGTGAGCTGCGGATTTCAACTGATCAGGATAACGACTTCAATACCTATCAGCTTCATCCAGCGGTTCTCGATGGCTGCTTGCAGGTCCTGGGAGCAGCGGTAGCGACAGAAGCGAAGCGAATCGGCAAACAAGGCATCTACATACCAACCCGCATCGGTCAGATACGCATCCTTAGCCGTCCCGGCGCACACCTATGGTGTCGCGCGCGTGTGCTCGCCGAGGACGCCGGTGGGATCGTCGGAGAATTAAGACTCCTGGATGAAGCCGGACAGGTAGTCGTCGAACTACTGGAAGTACACTTCGAGTCGCTAGGCGAAGGTCTCAAAGAAAACCTCGACGACTGGCTCTATGAGCTCAAATGGCAGCCCAAAGAGCGAGTCGCAGAAAACATATCGGCATCGAGCCCGGGAACCTGGCTTATCTTTGGCGATAGCAGCGGCGTCGGCGAGTCGTTGCAGCAAATCCTCGAAGGGGAGGGCGAAAAGGGCATCCTCGTCTCGCGCGGTAAGGCCTACGAGCGCGCGGACAGCACGCACGTTTGCATTCGCCCTGACCAACCCGAAGACCTCAGGCGGCTGTTCGAGAGCGCGATGGATTCCGATCAACCGGCATGCCGGGGGATTGTCCATCTGTGGAGCCTCGATGCTTCCCTTCCGGAAGATGCCAGCGCGGCCTCGATGGAAACGGCGCAGACTCTCGGTTGCGTTAATGCTTTGCAGGTGGTGAAGGAAATCGCGGGCGTGCAATGGCGCGAGCCGCCTCGTCTATGGCTGGTCACTCGAGGAGCGCAGGCCGCCGGCGAGAATTCTCAGCCAGTCGAAGTGGTTCAAGCGCCTATGTGGGGACTGGGTCGAGTTATCGCCCAGGAGCATCCTGCATTTTGGGGAGGGCTGGTGGACCTGGATCCCAAGTCCGATCCGGGCGATAGCGCTGCTCATCAGCTGTGGGAGGAAATCTCCACTCCCGACGGTGAAAATCAGGTTGCCCTTCGGGACGGGCACCGGATGGTCGCGCGACTCGCTCGAAGGCGCGACTCCAGCTTGCGCGAAACTCGGCTGCGATGGCGCTCTGACGGCAGCTACCTGATAACCGGAGGTCTTGGAGACCTCGGCCTGAAGGTCGCGCGCTGGATGGTAGCGCAAGGGGCTCGCCGCTTGATCCTGCTAGGACGCACGCAGCTTCCGCCACGCTCAAGCTGGGGTTCCTTGGAAGTCGACAGTCACTTGGCTCGACAAGTCGCAGCCATTCGGGAACTCGAGGAGTCCGGCGCCAGCGTGCACCTGGTGTCCGCCGATGTAGCGGACGAAAAGCAGATGAGCGCGTTCGTCGATCAGTTTCAGGCTGAAGGTTGGCCGCCGATTCGCGGAGTCGTGCATGCAGCTGGAGTGCTGCAGGACGGACTGCTGTTACAACTCGATGCATCCGCGATGAACAAGGTTCTGCGGCCGAAGATGGTTGGCGGCTGGCTCCTTCATCGCCTGCTTCGGGAAGCTCCACTCGATTTTTTCGTAGTCTTCTCTTCCGCGGGTTCGCTGATCGGCCAGCCCGGTCAGGGCAACTACGCCGCCGCGAACGCCTTCCTCGACGCTCTCGCGCATCATCGAAAGGCCCAAGGCCTGCCCGCCCTGAGCATCAACTGGGGGGCATGGGCCGAGCTCGGATTCGCGGAGACGGAAGGCGGCAGGAGCCTGACCAGGCGCCTGGCGCTGCTGGGCATAAGAAGCATGCCGCCCAAGCTGGCGCTCGAGGTGATGGAGCGGCTGCTGCGCGAAGACGCTACCCAGGTCGTGGCGCTTCCAGTGAACTGGAGCAAGTATCACGAGTTCTATTCGGCCGGCACTGAGCCACCGCTGCTCTCCGACCTTGCCAATGAAGAAGCGGCGGGGCCATCGCAGCCTGCGGGTTCGGGAGAAAAGCGCAGCGCGATCCTTGATGCGGCTCCGGCGGAACGTGCCCAGTTGCTGCAATCCTACGTGACCGAGCAAGTCGCTCGGGTGCTCGGCCTTTCGCCCTCGCAACTGGATATACAACAACCACTGACCAACCTGGGACTGGATTCGCTGATGGCGGTCGAGCTGAAGAATCGCATCTCGGCGGATTTGGGCGTCAACGTGCCGATGGTGAAATTTCTTCAGGGCTTCAGCGTCGCGCAAGCGGCCACCCAGCTCCTCGAGCAGCTTACGGCGGAAGCCGACAACCCGTCCGCCGTTCGTTCCCTGGCGCACACGCGCGAAAACGATCAAATCGACAAAACTTTGTTAGCCAACATCGACGAGCTTTCGGAGGAGCAAGTCAATTCGATGCTTGCCGATATGCTGACTAAAGATGCGGTTACCTAGTGTCTGATGTATCCAATCGAATCGCCGATCTTTCATCAGCGGAAAAACGTGCTCTTCTTGCCGAGCTCCTTCGGGAGAAAGCGCGCGCGACCGAGTCCTTATATCCACTGTCCTACAATCAGCAGGGGATTTGGTTTCTCTCTCAGTTGGCGCCTGAGAGTATGGTTTACAACGTCAGCTTCGCCGCGCGAATTACCTCGGAGCTTGATGTCCCGGCTTTGCGCCGCTCGTTTCAGGCGCTTGTCGGTCGCCATCCTTGTCTGAGAACCACCTTCACCGTGCGCTCTGGGAAACCGGCGCAACGGATACACCACGGCGCGAAGGTCCACTTCGAGGAGTTGGACGCTTCAGCATGGTCGGGCGACGAGATCGAGCCTCGATTGACCGACGAGGCGCATCGTCCTTTCGATCTCGAGCAAGGTCCGTTACTGCGAGTGAGTGTCTTCAAGCGCTCCGCGCAGGAACACTACCTGTTACTGGTAGTGCATCACATCGTGATCGATTTCTGGTCGCTCGCGATACTTCTAAATGAGCTCGGCGTGATTTACCCGGCGGAAGCAGCGGGCGCGCGAGCGACGCTACCACCGCGCGACTTGCAATACGGCGACTACGTTCGCTGGCAATCTGAAATGCTTGCGGCTTCGGAAGGTGAGCGCCTATGGGGCTACTGGCGGAAACAATTAGCCGGGCAGTTGCCGGTGTTGGACCTGCCGACCGATCGTCCGCGGCAGCCGATACAAACGCATCGCGGCGGATCGCATGATTTCGTTCTCAACGACGATTTGAGCCGGCAGCTGAAGGCGCTCGCGAAGGCTCAGGGTGCGACCCTCTATGTAGTCATGCTCGCGGCGTTCCAGGCGATGCTTCATTACCTGTCGGGACAGGACGACCTGATAGTGGGCTCGCCGGTAGTTGGCAGGAGTCGCGCGGAGTTCGAGGAGATTGTCGGGCTATTTACCAATCCGGTTTTCTTGCGAGTAAGTCTCACCGGGAATCCGACGTTCCAGGAGTTCGTAAGCCATGTGCGGCAGACGGTGCTGGCCGCGCTCGAGCATCAAGACTTTCCCACGCTGCTGTTGGTTGAACGACTGAAGCCTGCTCGCGATCTAAGCCGGCCGCCAATTTGCCAGGTCATGTTTGTGTTGGACAAGCCACATGGGCTTGCGGAGGAGGGCGCGCCCACCTTCGTACATGGGGAAGCAGGGCCCACCATGAACTCCGGTGGGCTGGTACTCGAGTCTTTCCCGCTGGAACATCGGTCCGCATCGCTGGACCTGGTGATGCTGGTAGTTGAATCGACGCAGTCGCTTTCGATTTCCATGAGATACAACGCCGAACTGTTCGATCACTCTACTATCATCCGGTTTGGAGAATATTTTGAGACCCTCCTTCAGCATGTAGTCAGACAGCCGGACGCGCGGCTAAGCGCATTGGCTGAAGTGCTCGCCGCCAAAGACCCGAATCACCAATCGGCGGCAGGCGAGGAGCTGGAGATCCTCGACGACGGCGAGAGAGCGCGAGTGTTAGTGGAGTTCAACCAGACTGCCTCGCCTTATCCTGATGACGTGTGCATCCAGCGCTTGTTCGAAGACCAGGTGGAACGTACGCGAGACCGGATTGCGCTCACGTTCGGGAATCAGCACCTGACCTATGCGCAGCTCAATGCACGCGCGAATCAACTCGCACACTACCTGCGCGCGCGAGGAGTGGGGCCGGAAGTGCCGGTGGCGATTTGCATGGAGCGATGTTTCGAAATGATCGTCGCGCTCCTCGGAGTCCTCAAGGCGGGAGGCGCTTACTTGCCGATAGATCCTGCCTATCCCAAGGAGCGGCTCGCGTTCGTGCTGGAAAATGCTCGGGCGCAAGTGTTGTTAACGATGGAGCCGCTGCGCGAGCGGATGCCGGGGCAAGGAGTGCGCCTGGTGTGTCTCGATGCCGATCGGGAATCAATCGCCTGCGAGAGTTGTGACAATCCGCCGAGCCTGACCGTGGGCGGCAACCTGGCCTACATCATTTACACATCCGGCTCGACCGGGCAGCCCAAGGGCGTGATGGTCGAGCATCGTGGCCTTAGCAATACGATCAAGTGGCTATCACAAACGCTGGCGATTACCGCGGACGACAGCACTCTACTTAAGACTCCGATCACCTTCGATGCCGCGGGGCGCGAAATCTTTCCGACCTTGTTGGCAGGTGCGTGTCTGATTATTGCGGAGCCTGATGCCCACCGTGACACGCGCTACATTGCGCAGAAGATCCGCGACAACAGTGTCTCGATTCTTCATTGCGTTCCATCGTTTCTGCGCCTGTTGGTAGCGGAGCCGGCTTTCGCGGACGCCGTCACACTGCGTGCGGTCATGAGCGGCGGCGAAGCACTGACGCCAGATATAGTCGCTGAGTTTGGCCGGCGCTCCGCGGCAAAGTTATACAATGTCTACGGACCGACTGAGACGATCATCGACTCGGCATACTGGTTATGTGACGGGACCAGCGACGCTTCGATAGTACCTGTAGGACGACCCATTCCGAACGCACGCATGTATATCCTGAACAGTGCGCTCCGCCCCGTGCCGATCGGGGTTTCCGGAGAACTATACATAGGTGGAGTGAGTCTGGCGCGCGGCTACGTGAACCTGCCGGGTCTGACCGCCGAGAAATTTATTCCAGATCCTTTCAGCAGCGAGCCCGGTAAGCGGCTGTACAAGACTGGCGACCTCGCGCGCTATCAGCCGGATGGAAATATCCAGTATCTCGGTCGCGGAGACTATCAGGTCAAAATCCGCGGCTTCAGGATTGAACTCGGAGAGATTGAAGCAGCTCTGACGCAACATCCGTCTATAGGTCAAGGCATTGTTACGGTGCATGAAAACGCGCAGGGAGAGAGGCGATTGGTCGCGTACGTGGTGCCCCAGCCGCAATGCACTCCGGCGGCCATTGAACTGCGCACGTTTTTGAAGGGCAAACTGCCTGAGCACATGGTACCCGCGGTTTTCGTGATGCTCGACAGTTTTCCGCTGACTCCCAATGGAAAGGTGGATCGACGAGCATTGCCAGCGCCCGGCGAGACGCGACCAGAATCGGACAAAGCTTTCGTGGGGTCTCGAACTCCCACAGAAGAGCTGCTCGCGGACATTTGGTCGCAAGTCCTGGGCGTCGAGCGCGTCGGCATCTACGATGATTTCTTCGACCTGGGAGGACACTCGCTGCTTGCCACTCAAGTCGTGTCCCGAATCCGTGAGACCTTTCAGGTGGAGATGCCGCTGCGCCGCCTGTTCGAAACTCCTACGGTAGCTGGCCTCGCCGAGGGCCTTGAGCTTTCGCGTCGGGACGGCCAGAACCTTCAGCTGTCACCAATACAACCTGTTCCTCGGGATGGAGACCTGCCGCTCTCCTTTGCGCAACAACGGCTATGGTTTATCGATCAACTTGATCCGGGGAACTCGGTCTACAACTTCCCGGTTGCGGTTCGCCTCAAGGGATCGCTCAACCTGCCTGCCCTCGAACAGAGTCTTAACGAAATCGTAAGGCGTCACGAATCTCTGCGAACGACATTTTCGACTGTCGACGGACAACCAGCTCAGATAATCGCATCGAGACTCACTGTCGAATTGCCGATCGTCGATCTGCGAGAGCTATCCGGGGTTGAGCGAGAGACTGAGGTTCAAAGGCTGGTCGTTGAAGAGGCTCGGCGGCCGTTCGACCTGGCCCGAGGTCCGCTGCTGCGAGCGAGCGTGCTGCAGCTTGCCGACGACGAGCAGGTCGGACTCCTCACGATGCATCACATCGTGTCCGATGGCTGGTCGGCCGGCATACTGATAAGGGAGTTGGCCGCGCTCTACCAGGCGTACTGCTCTGAAAGCCCGTCGCCGCTGCCTGAGCTGCCCATTCAATACGCCGACTTTGCCCACTGGCAACGAGAGTGGTTGCAGGGCGACGTGCTTCAGCGGCAGCTGGACTACTGGAAGCGCCAGCTTGAAGGCGCTCCCCCGTTGCTGGAATTGCCCGAGGACCATACGCGTCCGGCGGTGCAGAGCTTTCGGGGCGGTCATCAATCATTGCGGTTGCCGAAGGCCATCGGCAGCGCACTGAGCGCACTCAGCCGACAGGAAGCGGCTACGCTTTTCATGACGCTGTTGGCGGCGTTCAAGGTTTTGCTGCAGTGCTATACCAGACAGGACGACGTGGTCGTAGGCACTCCGGTCGCCAACCGCAACCGACTCGAGATTGAAGGACTGATCGGATTTTTCGTCAACGCGCTGGTATTGCGCACCGACCTTTCCGGCAATCCTACCTTTCGAGAACTCCTGCGGCGCGTGCGAAAGGTATGTGTGGACGCCTATGTCCATCAGGATCTGCCGTTCGAGAGGCTGGTCGAGGAATTGCACATCGACCGCGATTTGAGCCGCAATCCGCTGTTCCAGGTAATGTTCGTTCTTCAGAATTCGCCAGTACACGCTGTGGAACTGCCGGGGTTGACCTTGAATCCCGTGATCGCGGACGGTGGAACTACTCACTTCGATTTGACGCTTCACATTGTCGATACCGAGCAGGGTTTGGTCGCAACCGCTGCATACAACACAGACCTGTTTGATACCGACACGATAACTCGCATGTTGGCCCACTTCCAAACTTTGCTCGAGGCGATAGTTGAAGATCCCGACCGACACCTTTCGGAATTATCGTTGTTAACCGATGCCGAGCGCCAGCAAGTGTTGGTAGGGTGTAGTGACATCCATCAAGGCTATATTCCAGAGCTATCTATCCATCAGCTATTTGAAGCTCAGGTCGAGCGAACGCCCGATTCGATAGCACTGGTGTTCGAAGACGAACAGCTAAGCTATCGCGAGCTGAACGACCGAGCCAATCGACTTGCTCATAGCCTGCGGAAGTTGAATGTAGGGCCCGAAGTTCCGGTCGGAGTTTGCCTCGAGCGCTCGCTGGAAGTGGTGGTCAGCCTGCTGGCTATCCTGAAGGCGGGAGGCGTTTACCTGCCATTGGACCCGGCCTACCCGAAACAACGCATTGGCTTCATGTTGGAAGATTCCAGGGCCCCGGTGCTGCTGACCCAAAACCGCCTGGTTCAAGGCTTGCCGGAACATAGCGCGCGAGTGGTCTGTTTGGATTCAGACGCGGAGGCGATCGCCCGGGAGAGTGCGAGAAACCCCACGAGCTCAATCGAGCCCGATAACCTCGCCTACATAATCTACACCTCGGGATCTACCGGTCAGCCGAAAGGAGTTCTCGTTTCGCATGGCTCGATCGCGGAACATTGCCGCGATGCTGAAAAGTACTACGAACTGAAGCCCACCGATCGGGTACTGCAGTTCGCATCGATGAGCTTCGATCTGTCGTTGGAACAGATACTACCTACACTTATCGTCGGGGCGCGTCTGGTCGTGGTGGGAAGGGAAGTATGGCGAGCGGAAGAATTTCATAGCAAAGCGGCTGAATTTGGATTGACTGTAGTGGACCTTCCGACAGGGTACTGGCAGGAACTTATCCAGGAATGGGCCGCCGGACCGGAACCAGCGTTGAATACTAAGTACCGGCTCTTCCTTGTCGGTGGAGACACTATGTTGCCGGAAGTTCTCAGTCTCTGGCAGCAAACCCCGCTAAGTTCCGTTCGTCTAATCAATGCTTATGGACCGACTGAAGCGACCATAACCGCAACTGCGTTTGAGACTGCATCGGCATTTGGCAGCAGCGTGCGTTTTCATCGAGTTCCCATCGGTCGCCCTCTGGCCAATCGAGAGATCTACATTCTCGACAGGCATTGCAATCCAGTCCCAATTGGAGTGCCGGGCGAGCTTCATATAGGAGGCAGGAGCCTGGCGCGAGGGTATCTGAACCAGCCAGATCTAACCGCTGACAAGTTCATTCCGAATCCGTTCAGCAACATACCAGGCGCGCGAATGTACAAAACTGGCGACCTGGCGAGGCACTTACCCGACGGCAACCTCGAATATATCGGGCGCACCGACCATCAGGTGAAGATCCGCGGATTCAGAATCGAACTCGGAGAAATCGAGGCGGCCATCGCGCAACATCCTTCCGTGCGTCAAGCCATCGTATCAGTTCATCAAGACTTACATGGAGAGAAGCGCATGGTGGCTTACGTGGTCGGCGACCCTGAGCACGCGCCTACCGTCAATGATCTGCGCAGTTTTATGAAGGACAAGGTTCCAGAATACATGGTGCCTTCGATATTCATGCTGCTCGATTCGCTGCCTGCTATGCCGAATGGAAAAGTAGATCGCGCTGCGCTGCCAAAGCCGGACCAGACGCGGCCCGAAATGGGAAAGACATATGTGGGGCCGCGAGATGATCTGGAACTTCAACTAACCGGTCTCTGGGAAGAAGTTCTCGGCATTCGACCGATCGGAGTGACAGATAATTTCTTTGAGCTCGGGGGCCACTCTTTGCTGGCGGTGCGTTTGTTCGCACTGATCGACAAGCGGATGGGTAAGAGACTTCCGCTAGCGGCTCTGTTTCGAGCGGCAACCGTCGAAGGTCTGGCTGGTGTGATGCGCCAGAACTCTTTGTCAGAAGCACCGTCATCGCTGGTACCTATCCAGCCTGACGGCAACAAGCGACCGTTGTTCCTCGTGCATCCTGCAGGAGGACACGTCTTTCCGTTTATTGGCTTGGCGCAATGTCTAGGTCTTGATCAGCCTTGTTACGGGTTGCAAGCCAGGGGCGTAGAAGAAGGGCAGGACCCACACACTCGAATCGAGGACATGGCCACCTGTTACATTGAAGCTATTCAGTCCGTGCAGCCGGAAGGTCCCTATCTGTTAGGCGGTTGGTCGATGGGTGGTGAGATAGCCTTCGAGATGGCTCAGCAGCTTCACGCGCGGGGGCAGAGTGTGGCGTTGCTGGCTCTGCTCGATGCCCGCATTCCCTCCACTGATGAGAGTGCTGCCGACGAAGACTTCGAGGCAATGTTGATGGCCGACGTTGTCCGCTATTTCGGTCTTTCAGCGGAATTCAGCGAGTCGCTTGCGCTTCTTCCGCGCGACGAACTGCTGGGGCGAGTGCTGGAGCAGGGGAAGAGAGCGGGCTTGATACCCGCGGATATTGAAGCTTCTCAGGCTCATCGCTTGATCGAGCTCTGCAAATCGGATTTTCGAGCGAGTCGGAACTACGTACTGCATCGCTATCCCGGTCGGGTGACTCTGTTCAAGGCTGGCGAGGATCTCTCGGGAAATCTTCTTGACCCGACACTTGGATGGAGCGATTGGGCCGACGGAGGGGTGGACGTTCAGATCGTTCCAGGCAATCACGCCACCATGGTTTACAAACCGAATGTCGAGATTCTGGCGGAGAAGCTTGCTGCGTGCATAGAGCAGGTGCAATTGGGCCTCGAATACCTGGGCGACAGGATCGAGCCATCGAACGAATTGATGAAGGACTCTCAATGAACAACGACGATACCGAAGATACAAAATATAAAGTCGTGGTGAATGACGAAGAGCAGTTCTCGATTTGGGCTGTCGACCGTCCGAATCCCAGTGGTTGGCGCGATACGGTCAAGAGTGGGTCCAAGTCGGAATGCCTGGCCTACATTAAAGAAGCGTGGACCGATATGAGACCACTCAGTCTTAAGAACAAGATGAACAATCCAACAAATGTCCCTGAGCTTTCTGGTGTTCATCTGAACGGAAATCATGTGAAGGCGAACGAGAGGAAATCTTGACTGCCGCCTCCTTATCAGACGCTTGGATCGCGGGACGCAAGCCGAACCCGCAGGCGCGCTTGCGTCTGTTTTGTTTTCCATACGCCGGCGGCGGGGCATCGGTGTTTCACAACTGGTCAGACGGCCTACCCGGCGATGTTGAAGTGTGTCCGATTCAGTTCCCCGGGCGCGGGACGCGATTGATGGAACCACCGTTCAGCCAGCTCCCGCTCCTGGTCGAGGCGTTGGCTGTGGCGCTACTTCCACTCCTCGATAAACCCTTCGCCCTCTTCGGTCACAGCCTTGGATCGTTGGTGATTTTTGAACTCGCCCGTCAACTCCGGGCAAAGCATCAGATACGTCCGGTCCGCTTGTTTGTATCGGCAGGACCCGCGCCTCAGATTCCTCAGCGAAGTCTCCCGATCCATAGCTTGCCGGAAGAAGAATTCTCGGCGGAATTGCGTCGCTTGAATGGAACCTCGGAAGATTTGCTGAACCACAAGGAACTGATGGATATCGTGCTTCCGTCACTGCGCGCGGATTTTGCGCTCTACGAAAGCTACCGATACTTGTCAGGTCTTCCGCTGAATTGTCCGATTTCCACTTTTGGCGGTTTGAGCGATCAAAGAGTCAAGCATGACGATCTCGAAGCATGGCGCGATCAAACCTCTGTTTCCTTTTCGATCCGGATGTTTCCCGGCGACCATTTCTTCCTGAAGACAACTCAGGCGTTGCTTCTTCGGGCTCTCTCGCAGGAACTGCGATGAAGAGCGGGGAAATGACGGTTGCCTCCTCTCATGCTTCCTGGTTCTCGCCGCTCGAGCGTCTGAGCTTAGGTAGCAACGCAGTGCATGTTTGGCGAGCCAGTTTGGATCAGAGCCCTTCGCAAGTGGATCGTTTTCGCAACACTTTAGACGACGACGAACGATCGAAAGCGGACCGATTCTACTTCAGCCGCGACCGCGAGCGCTTTATCGTAGCTCGTGGAGTACTCAGGGCGCTTCTCGGCCGTTATTTGGGCAGAGCACCTGAAGGCGTTTCCTTCAGTTACAGCCCTCATGGAAAGCCGGCTTTGGTCTCGGAATCGGGCGCCGATGCGATCCGCTTCAACCTATCCCACTCACACGGAACGGCCCTTTACGCGGTTGCTCGAGGCCGCGAGCTCGGCGTCGATCTCGAGTTCATCCGCTGCGATTTGGAGGCCGAGCAAATCGCCGAACGATTTTTCTCGCACCGCGAGATCGAGACGCTCCGGGCTCTTCCGCTTAGCCTTCGGAAATACGCATTCTTTCTCTGTTGGACTCGCAAGGAAGCCTACATCAAGGCCAGGGGTGACGGACTTTCGTTGCCCTTGGACCAGTTCGACGTGTCGCTGATTCCCGGAGAACCTGCGGCGCTGCTGAGCACCCAACCAGATTCAGACGAAGCTCTTCGTTGGTGTCTACACAACCTGACCCCAGCCGCCGGCTACGCTGCTGCTGTTGCCACCGAAGGACGCGACTGGACTCTGTCGTGTTGGCAATGGCCGCAGTCCGCGATAGAGCGGTAGTCGCGCGCCAGCGGGTTGCCTCGCCGCGGCGGAAGGGTATAGGGTCAGTTTACCTCCCGAGAGTTTGCCTACATCTACATTCTCTGCCCGAGGAAGAGTTGCAGTTTACACGCGGTATGCGTGCCGAGCGCCTGCGCCTGAGCAGGGTCCGGTACGCTTGAACCTGTGCGCCGACGCGCATCGTCGTTGTGAGTTTAGGAGCCACAAATTTATAGAACCAGCACTTCATCTTTCCGAGTCTGGCTTCTGATTACTTCGCTGACGGTGTTCGCAGCCGTCTTAATTCAATGGCCTGCTGTGGGCCGCGCGGATGTACTCCCGGTGCCGGGCGCAGAGTCGGGTACGGGTAGCGCGATGGATTCGTGGCTGATGGCGCGTGGCCTGATCGGTCGCGCCAGGTTCGGCGAGCAATCCGGCCCGGGCTTGATGACGCCGCCATCAGGTGTAGAGGTCGACGAAACCAGGCAGAGCGTGGACACGACCGGACAGGAATTGAAGCAGGTCAAGGCGTGGAACGAGATCGTGGGCGAAGCCACAGTCCACATCGAGGTGAGCACCCTGCCGGACGGTCAGTACGAAGTCGGCTTTTGGTCGCTCCCCAATCATCGATCCGGTTGCACGATGTTTCAATGGACGCTGTTCGGGAACGGTCGCGCGTTGCAGAGCAGGTTCTGGCGCAGCGATGCGAGGCCCAAGCTTGCCGGCGCACCCGATCTCCCGAGCTACCTCTATCCCGATGCGGTTCCCTGGATGGCATTTCTGCGCGTGCTGGACGCGCCAAACGTACCGCGCGAGGGCGCCCAGGGGACGCTGAATCAGCAACTCACGCCTTACAACTACGTCGGGCAGGACGTGACCGTCGGGCGCATCGAGAATGTAACGGTGCCGGCTGGCAGCTTCTCCGCGTTCAAGGTCACCGCCCAGGTGGACGTCGCGACCATGATGCCGAACTGGCCGAGCTTCATCCTGCACATCATCAAGCCGGCAGTCCCGAAGGACATGCTCTACTTCGAGTCGACTGCGCCGTTTCGGCTGCTGAAGCAGCAGGGTCCGATCTTCATTGGCGGCCCCGAAGTCACGACGGAGCTCGTCCGTTTCTACACTGCTGGAGCGCCTCCGATCTCCACGGTTGCTGCCGCGCCGGCATCCTCACTGATCGCGAAACCATAGCGGTCACGACCAAACAGCCCTTTCAACAGACGACCGTTTCTTGCGCGATCCGGTCCCGCGGATACCAGTCGCAAAATAATTTAGCGGATTCTCGGCTCGATGGAATTCCCGCTTTGCCCGGCGTTAGTTCGCCGGATCGCTACGCTATTTCGCTTTTCTCCGCCTCCGCGACGCGGCTCCGATCCCTCCACCGAACCTTGACCAATTGCATCCGACCGTCAGGCCTGTCAATACGGTAGTACGTAATTCGCACCTAACATCCCGAATAACGATAGATAGTGTTCCCGGGGAGACCACAAAGTTGGCCCCGATGCTGAGGTGCACTTATCGCATCTGCTGCCGGCGATGCGACCTTGCGAGGCGCGGATGCGGTTGAACCGACGATGAATTTGCAACCTCAAAAAAAGCAGTTCCGAGGTATTTGATGTCCGAAGATTTTGTTGTTCCTGAAGAGGAACATGTTGAGAAGGCGGTCCACCACGATGTCTACTCCGATTTGATTCGCAGGCTCAGCCACCAGTCGGTGGTGAAACATTTCGATGCGTACGCGGACATTGAATGGGACAGTCCTGAGTTCCGCATCGATCACGATGACTCGCGATGGGAACTCGAACCGGGCGACGTGCTCGGTGCGACCGAGTGGTATCGCGCGCAGCCGGCTGGAATCCGGTCGCGAATCGGTCTCAGCATGTTGGCCAACTTCATGAAGAGTGGTGTGATCTTCGAGTACGTGCTCAAGCGCGGTCTGCTTGAGTTCGCGAGCGGACTGCCGACCGGAGCGCCGGAATTCCGCTACTGCTACCACGAGACAATCGAAGAGGCGCAGCACTCGCTGATGTTCCAGGAGTTTATCAACCGGACCGGCTTCAAAATTCCCGCATTGAACGGGCTCGAACGCAGGGGCGCCGACTTTGTGGTCAAGTACGCGCGCAAGTTTCCGGAACTGTTCTTTATCTTCGTACTGGCGGGTGAAGATCCGATCGATTATGTGCAGCGCCAGAGTTTGCGCAAGAACCGGGAGGACACGCATCCGCTGTTTCGGCGAATCATGCAGATCCACGTAACCGAAGAAGCCCGCCATATGAGCTTCGCCCGTCACACCTTGCGCAAGCGCGTTCCGGAGCTGAGCAGCAGCCGCCGGGCGCGGCTCGGTCTTTGCGTGCCCATCATCCTGGGTGTCATGGGCAAGATAATGATGGAGGCGTCGCCGTCGGTAGCGCGCGAATACAACATCCCGCCCGAAGTCGTGGATGGCGCCTATCGCAAGAATCCGATTCATCGCGAGCGGGTTCACGAGGCTTCGACCAAGCTGTTCGGCCTATGCGAGGAGCTAGGTCTGGTGAACAAATGGTCGCTACGTTTGTGGAGAGCGATGCGAATCCTGCCGGAAGCCGGAGCGTTCGCCACCGCTACCACGCGAGCATAGGCAATCAGTCAGGCGACGGCTGTGACCTGGTTACTACGCGTGTCGTCGCTGACTACCTGCCCATCGCGCAAGCGGATCAAACGATGAGCCCGCTCCATGACCTGCGGATCGTGGGTGGAAAAGAGAAAAGTCGTACCGGTCGCACGATTGAGCTGTTCCATTACATCGAGGAGAGCGATAGCCGAAGCGGAGTCCAGATTGGCCGTGGGCTCATCGGCAAGAATGAGCGCAGGTTCCGTGACCATGGCGCGAGCGACCGCGACCCGTTGCTGCTGACCGCCAGACAATTCCGCTGGGCGGCGATTTTCAAGACCGGCGAGTCCGATTTCCGAAAACAGCTTCTCGACTTTTTCCCGGCGCTTGCGTGCGGGCATACCCTGGAGGAGCAAGGTAAACTCCGCGTTTTCCAAAGCGGTGAGGACGGGCAGCAAGTTGTACGTCTGGAACACAAAGCCGATGCGCTTTAAACGCAAATGGGCCAGTTCACCCGAAGACAAGACCTGAAGGTTCTGCCCTGCCACCCATATCTCGCCCGCGTCCGCGCGGTCGAGTCCGCCAATGATGTTGAGCAGAGTGGTTTTGCCTGAACCGGACGGGCCGGCCGTAGCCGCGAATTCACCGGCGCCGAGACTCAGGGTTACGCCACGCAGAGCGGGGACCTCGATTGGTCCGGTGCGATATGTCTTTCGCACGTCTTTCAATTTAACGGCCCATTCGTTCATACCATCCTCTTTACTAGAGCACCTTCAGAGCGTCAGGTAGGTCTGTTTGCGCCGCCTTGAAAGCAGGATAAAAGGAAATAATTGTCGCCATCGCGAATACAATGCTTACGGACCAAACGATCCGGTCCACGCTCAGGCGCGAGTAGAGAATAGGATCGAAAACAAGGGCGGGTGGGAGACCCGTCTTGAATACCCAGCGCAGGTCCAGTCCTGCCGTGGCGAAATAGTGCTGGACGCTCAAGCCCAAGGCCAGTCCCAAGGCCAGGCTGATAGCGGTGAGTGCGAGAGACTCGCAGACAACCATTATCGCAAGCTGCCGAGGCTTAAGGCCAAGAGCCTTACTGACCCCAAATTCATATCGGCGCTCGAGCACTCGCATAAGAATCGTGTTGAGTATTCCCAACCCTACCATCGCAAGGATCACGCCGTTCATGATGTAGTTAAAAGCGTGGTCAAGGCCAAGGATCTGGGCGAGCATCGGGAGCGATTCGCGCCACGTCAGGACTTCAACCGGCGATCCCGCCAACTGCTTGCGCAAAGCTCTTGCCACCAGCGGCGAATCGCCTTCCCGTACAAGCAGTAGTGCAACCTGAGTCACCTGATTGCTGTTCACGCCCAGCAGAGCCTGGGCCGCGGACAAGGGCAGATAAATCATGTTGGCGTCGATCGCCTGAAGGCCAGTGCGAAAGATACCACTCACTCGCAAGAGAGTGCTTTGCATCTCATCTCCAGCGCCATTCTTGGCGCCCGCCTGCACCAGCGCCTGAGTCATCAGCACCGCCTTGGAACCTATCTTCAACTCGAGCTTGCGCGCCAGCTCGTCGCCGATGACGACGCCCGAAAGCTGGCTGTCACTGGTAAGATAGGTGCCTTCAACCATCCGCTGCGGGATCAACGATACCGCGCGTTCATCTTCGGGTATTACCCCAACAATTCTGACGCCGGCAGAACTGGCGGATGTACTTAGAAGACCGGTCGCCAGAAGCCTCGGACTAACTCCGCGCACGACGTGCTTGATGTTTCCGGTTTTCAAAAATCCTTCGATGTTGGACACGACTTCTGCTGGAAGGAGCAGTTCGTCGGAATTGGAGTCTTGATAGCCCTTGGCCTGAACGACTACATGGCCCGGTCCAAACCGCACTCCGTCCGCGATCGTTTGTTCGTGGCCGCCATCGAGCAGGCCCAAGGAGATCAGCAGCAATGCCAACCCGAGACCCAAGGCCAAGGCTGTCAGTAGTGTGCCTCGAGGGTTGCGCCAGAGGTTGCGCCAGCTAATCTTCAGAAGAAGGAATAAACTTGTCACGGTTAGACCTTACGCATCGCTTCAGTCGGCCGGAGCTGAGCGGCTCGCCATGCGGGATAGAGCGCAGACACCAGGGCTGTGGCCGCCAGTCCGACTGCCGCCTGACTGTAGGCGGGGAAATCCTGCCGCCCGTACCATAGATGGCCCACTACCACTCCTGCGACGGAGACCACCTCGCCGGTAGCGCCACCCAAATCCAGACCGTGCACCTGCAAATACCAGAGGAGAGGAACTCCAAGCGTTGCACCCAACAGCAGACTGGCCACCGCTAGGCCGGCAGCCTCTGCCATGATCAGGCCAATCACCTGTGCGGGGCGCATACCGACCGCCATGAGCATCCCGAATTCACGGGTTCGCTCGAACACCGCCATGAGCATGGTGTTCATGACACCGATGACCGCGACCAGGAAAAAAATAAAAAAGAGGACAACAGTGACACCGTGATTGAACTGAACGTAGTTGGCCAGTTCCGGCGCCAGTTCCGGCCATGCCATCACCCGCACGGGAAGGGTCTTGCCCAGCCGGACCTGAAGCGCGGCAGCCACAGTACTAGCCGTGACTATGTGATTCAGCTTGATACCCACTTCGTGGATCCGGGCGGGTGCCAGGTGCAGAAGGTCCTGCAGAGAAGACAAAGACATGAGAACCAAACCACGGTCCACATCATCAAGGCCCGTGTGAAGAATTCCCACGACAGTGTAAACGTCATTGCCCATCGAACCGTCAGCCGCCTGCGTCAGCAGAACGATTTCCGCACCCAAATCGATGCCAATCGTACTGGCGAGCTTGTCGCCTATCACCACTCCATTAGGAATTTTCGCGGTCAGGTAGCTACCTTTCGCTATCTGGGTATTGAGAGTGGTAATCTTAGGTTCCTGATCGGGTACGACTCCCATCAGAGCCACTCCAGCGGAGCGATGCGCCGCACTCAGCAAGCCGTAGCCGTAAACACGTGGGGCTACAGCATCGATGCGGCGATCTGAAGCGATGCTCGCGAGCAGCGCGTTGACGTCCGTCCCTTGCCGTCCGCCGATGGTCTTTTGAAGCGAGCGATTTGGATAGTAGCCGGGAGCATGTACCTGGATCTGGGACATGACAAGACAGGTGCCGTTCTGGATCATCTGCCATCGCAGACCGGCCATAAGACACGCGACGAACAGCAGCATCGCATAGCCGAACGCGATGGCCGCCATCGTAATGAAAGTACGCCGGCGATTGCGCCAGAGGTTACGCCACGCGAGCTGTAGAAGCCGTCCGTTCATTGTTTAAGGTTCGGCAACGAGAACGTCTCTTCGCCGATCGGCACGTCGAACGCGATATCTTCGTAGTCGATAGTAGTGTGCGAACCAGCCTTTTCGGCAGATTGCATGACCAAGTGGGTCGGAATGAGCTTGCCGCTCTTCGTCTTGTATTCCGAGAAGGTCAAATCGCGAGCAAGCTTCCCATCGTCGCCGTAGTAACCCTGCCAGGTGGGGACCCCGTCGGCCTGGCGAAACTGTAGAACGATCTTGCCCCACACGACAGCTGCGTCCGGCTTGGGCGTCAACGTATATTCATAGACCGCGACGCCACCGCGCTGTCCTTCGTATGAGGTGGCAATTGTATAATCGCGCGTGAGGAAAGGTTCTTTCACGAGGTCATCGATGGTGAAGTCGCTTCCCATCCACGAGGTCATCGCCATCGAAGCTGGGATTTTCACCGTTCGATTCGACTTCGGCAGGTAGTACCTGATGTCGCTGCCTTCTTTCAGAACGGCGGTACCTGCTTCATCTTGAGGGCTGGTGATACGTACAAGAACCTTGTCGCCGAGCGACCAGATCTTCATCGATAGGTCTCGTTGTCCATCTTCATTGGAGATCTCCATCTTCACAGTTGCGATGCTGGACTTGCTGCTGAACAGACTTGCTACCCGTTCCACGGTCTCTCGCGCCTTTTGATCGTCGGCGGCATGAGAAGGTTGCGCCAAATTCAACAATGCCAGACCTAGAACGAGGATTGCACTTATCTTCTGCCAATATGTAAATGTCATTGCACTAACCAATCCTGTACTTAGGCGTAAATCCGCTTTCGACCTCGACCGCTTCTTCCGCGAGCGGCGCTCCCATAGCCAGTCCCATAGGTATTCGCACGATGAAATTGAAAACAGTTACAGCCAGGGACAACGCAAACAAATCGTCCTTGGAGGCAAACCGGGCAAAGGCCAGCGTGAAAACCAACTGAGTTGTTCCGATTCCACCGGGTGAGAGAGCCGAATTGCCAATCGCCACGATGAATGGCGTCAATGCCAGCGTCTGAGCCAACGATATCCCGATGTGAAAGCTGACGAACTGGCCATAGAGCGCAAAGCCGGCACCAAGGACGATTAGAAGCCTGATACCTAGAAGTTTGAAATATTGCGGCGGCCGCGCGGTCCGGAAACTCGCCATCGAAGGCCGATCGTAAATCCAGCGGAGCCAATTGCCGACACGGAGCCGCGCGCCCCACAAGAGAAAAAACGAGGCGATAAGACAGCCCGCGCCGAGTGCGCCGGCCGCGTATCCGAGACCCAACCGAATCGGTGAGGTCGGCACGAGAGCAATCGCGACGAGCGCCAATGCGGCCAGCAGCATCGCGTCGAGATAGGCCTGGAAGAGTAGGGTGCATCCGGCCATTATCCATGGCGCGCGTTTGCGCGCGTGCAGAAAAAGTACGAACGCACCACTGGCAACATAGGAGTTCACAATCTGAAGGAAATAGACAGCGGCCATGGTTGGCAGCAATTCGATCGCACCGGTCGGGCCGTGAAAGTAACTGAACAGGCGGGAATACAAGACAGACTCGCCGATGAACCAGCATAGAAAGCCGCCAAGGCTGGCAATGACAAAAATCCAGAGCGTGGCGTGGCTGGTGGCATCGACCACTTGCCTCAACGAAACGCCGCGGGCGGCATAGCATACGATCGCGGCTGCTATCGCGTAGGCCACGAGGTTCTGCAGCAGGGTTTTACGCGACGCGCCGCCTCGAATCTTCGGATCGCCTCTGGGCGTCCACTTCGGCGTCCCGGTTCGCTGCTCTGCCGTCGCGTTAATCAGAGGCGAAGCAGCGTCTTTTCTTAGAGATACTCGCAAAGCAGATTTCAGACAGTGGAGACAGGCGTCGAATAGCGATCACGTAATGAATACGGCAGCCCTGCACGACGCCAATTTGTGTCAAACGGGTCTACCACTCCTCAGGCGAAACACCGTTTTCAACAGATGTTTCACAACGTTACGTCATCCAGTTCTTCAGATGACCGATTCAATCCCAGACTAAGATTGTATCCACCTTTGCCGCAAGGACATCTGATGTATTGAACGCAGTTTGAGTGCTTCGGAGAACTCCGGGGGCGGTTAGTGATTCCGAGCACATCAAAAGAGGATCGTGCACTCTTCAAAACAGTTACCCGTGAAAATTTTTCAGACAGGCATACGGAAGAAGCTCAAGCCATCAGACCGGCGGCACGCCACTTCGGTGCGACTTTCGCGTCGACAATATCGATTTCGGTCAGGAATCTGACCAGCTCCGCCGACATCTCGCGTCTGATCCGTGCCCGATGCGGGTTGTTCTTTGCTATCTCCCAAGCTTCAGGAGGCAAACCAAGATTCTTGTAAATGTCTGGATGTACCAGTTGCCAGATTATGATCCTGGTCGAAAGCAACCCATAATGCTGGGCCATCGAGCGCCGGAACTTTCCGACCCGCGGCCAGTTTTGCTTTAGATATTGATGTGCATAGCCGCGATGCCGCGCTTCCTCGATCATGTGAATCTTCGACAACTCGCGCATCACTGGATGGCACTCTGGATCTTTTTCGGTCCGGCCGTTCAGGTAACCGGTGACGTCTTCAGCGGCGAGCGTGCTAAGCATCATCGCAACTCTCGAGGTCAGATACTTGCTAAAAAATGCAATCAGGCTCGAGAGGCGCGGCTCGTACCAAGGAACCTCGCAGCGCTTGATCGCTTCGCCGAACATCATGGAATGACGGCACTCGTCGGCAACTTCGATTTGCATCCAATAGAAATGGGGGTCGAGCGGGCTGACGCTGATCAGGTAATCCATGAGCTTGAAGGAGAGCTGATTCTCAAACCAGATCGTGGTTGCCAAGGCGCTGCATGCCTCATGCATCGAAAGCTTTACCCGCTGCTCTCGCGTCATCTGGTCCCACAGCGTCGTCCCGTACAACGAAACCATGTCCTGCGGCATGTAAAAATATGAGTCGTCGAAGGGAACGCTCCAATCGATTTCCTTGTAAGGATCGAAAGACTTCCGACGCGACGCATCGATGATGTGCTGCAGATACTGGCCGCTGATCTCTTCGCGAAACATCCGCTCAACTTCCCGAAACGCTCTGATGCGTCGCGAGAAGCTCTCCGAGGCCTTCCAGAATAAAAATGTGTCTGGTCTAGCGAAGCCGTGGCTAAAGGCGAATGAAAGGACCACGGTCGGGCTGGATCAAATTCGGACTCAACAGAATATCGAATCCAACAAACCAATTATAACCCCGATACGAGCGACGATCGTCTACTTGACCGAAATCTACCGACGCTTTGGTTATATGAGTAACGTTAGTCGTCGACGGCTTGCGGTGGAATTATCACTTGACAAAGCCTTGCCATGCAATGTACTTTGTAGCGCAAAGGTTGTCCGGCGGCATTCCTGAGTTCGCTCATCATGAAAGACCTGAATGAAACACTGACCGAGATCACGGCGATTCGCCGGCAGATCGTCCGTACCGCGGAGTTTCACGGCTACGGACCCATTACTGTCGCGATGACCGGTCTCGTGGCCGTTGCGGCTGCCGAAATACAAGCGCGGCTCCTCCCCGCCGCTGCGCACGACGTCGTGACCTACCTGATCCTGTGGATCTCGACGGCCGTGATCGCGACCAGCCTTATCGGTTCCGAGATGGTTATTCGGTCGCGAACGATCCATTCGAGTCTCGCACAGGAGATGATACTTCACGCTGTCGAACAGCTCATTCCGTCGGCAGTAGCAGGGGTCCTCATCACGGCGGTGCTGGTCAGGGTCGCTCCAGAAACGGTCTGGGTGCTTCCGGGACTATGGCAGATTCTCTTCAGCCTTGGCGTATTCGCTTCAGCGCGGTTCCTGCCGCGAGCGGTGTTCGCGGTCGCGGCCTGGTATCTTTTCGCCGGACTCGTCTGCCTCGCATGGGCTGCGACCGAGCGCACACTGTCGCCATGGATGATGGGATTGTCGTACGGCCTCGGCCAATTGCTGGCCGCGGCGGTTCTTCAATGGAGTGAAACGGGAACAGATGGCTCATTCGAGTAAAGATAAGCCGCGCGCCGGCCGTTTCTCCTACGAAGGTCTCGACCGCGTGATTCACGAGCGTGCGCGGCTCAGCATTCTGACTTCTCTCATCGCTAACAAACGCGGCCTGTTGTTCGGCGACCTGAAGCGACTTTGCTCGCTCAGTGACGGAAACCTGAGCCGTCATCTCCAGGTTCTTCAGGAGGCGAAGTTAATCGGCGTATCCAAGGGCTTTGAAAAAAATCGACCGCAAACGGTCTGCCGGATCACTGCGCTGGGGCGCTCGCGCTACCTCGAATATGTCGAAGTCCTCGAGCAGGTGGTGCGAGACGCGGCGGAGGGAATGAGCGAACAGCCGCGTGCCGTTGCGCAGCGCCTGGCGCCAATCTGAGATTTTTTTGGTCGATTACTCTATGATACCAAGTACTCTACAGTGCAATGCAAAGTTTCACGTCGCGATCATCATGGATGGCAACGGTCGCTGGGCTATCGGCCGCGGGCTGCCGCGCTCCGCAGGCCATCGCGCCGGTATCCAAGCGGTGCGCCGCGTAGTCGGGGCGGCTCCAGACTGCGGCATCAAGACGCTCACGCTGTTCGCTTTTTCCTCCGACAACTGGATGCGACCGCGGGACGAGGTCAAGTCGCTGATGTGGATGCTGCGCAGCTATCTGCGCAGCGAGACGCGGCGTTTCATTGATAGCGGCGCGCGCCTGGTGGTGATCGGCCGGCGCGACCGGTTGGCGGCGAATCTGCGCGCGGAGATTCGCCGGGTCGAACGCGCGACCGCGCACGGCGGGCGCCTGGCAGTGCGCATCGCCATCGACTACTCCGCGCGGGATTCCATTCTGCGTGCCGCAGCGAGGTTGCCCGCGGGCCGATTGCCGACGCGCGAGGATTTCGCGCGCCTCATAGCATCGCCGGATGCAATTGCCGACACCGCCTCGCTGGTTGATAGCGAGGTTGACCTGCTTATACGAACCGGCGGCGAGCAACGGCTTTCCGATTTCATGCTGTGGGAATCGGCATACGCGGAACTGCTCTTCAGCGACCTGATGTGGCCGGAGTTCGGAGCTGACGAGCTGGGGGCTGCGGTTGAAGAGTTCCATCGCCGCGAGCGGCGCTTTGGCGCGCTTCGAACTCCCAAATCCAACGCGGCGTTCGCGCAAGGAGAATCATGAATCGATCTACGCAGAATTGGGTGGACTACTTCCGATGGAACGGTTCGGTGGCGATGCGCGTGCCGTGGC